>JAAUXT010092284.1_pt1 | contig 23845 bp, 20 predicted proteins | sample 7278171 | NCBI WGS metagenome assembly JAAUXT01 (sample SAMN14350112, study PRJNA611818) | marine sediment metagenome | isolation source: surface marine sediment (1.8m) | place: French Polynesia: Moorea | collected 2018-08
CCCACATTTGCTCACGATGATTTGCTGTACTCCAAATAAACAAAACAACCAGCAAACACGTGCTATTTCTTTAGAGAATTCAAGCAAAGCAAAGCAAAACAAGTGAAAGTGAACCACAATGTCCTTGTTGACCCTGGTATCCACACCAAAAAAAATGAGCTCTGTATGATAGGACGCGTTTTGTGTTTTGACTATCCACGCAGCAAAACACGCACTGATATCCACGTGGCTCTGTATGAACGCAGCCTCAGTGTTTTCATTCCAGTCGTATTTGTTTCAATGAAAGTTTGTTGAATGTACCTTGTAAACCCCAATTCCATACTTTCGTTGTTCTCAATACACAGAGAACTACCAGGCTATCAAGCACTCAGTCCTCGTACTGTCTACCTGCTTTCAAACAGCCTGGGAAGGTAGATTGTCCTTGAAGTGTGTCCATAAACAACAATGTCTTGCGTGAAGTGCACTTCTACGCAGACGTTACGTCCAGAATCCAAAAACGCGCGTGCTGTGCGCGGATCTCGGAACAGTCCGGCAACGAGGAGTAGTCAGCTGCAGTGGATCTGCTGCACGTTGCAACAGGACGTATTGTGTCTGCGCCGCGTTCCTGCGCTCAACCTGATCTTCGCTCCCGCTGTGTCCGCCAGTTCCAGCCCCGCTCGGGTTGCGCCTCTCGCACCGCGGAGGGCTGAGCCGGCCGCGCAGACCCGACCCTGTTGTGCGTTCCATTGCTGACCCCACGGCCGAACCCCCCGGATGAGCACTGCTTCTGTTGTGAAAAGTGTAAGAGTCTTTCACGCTTGTGGAATGTGTCAAATTCCTCCACTGCCCAGTGCTCTGAGCTGTGTGACTTCGCGTTGGCGTCGTTGTTGCCGCCAGAACACAGAAGGAGTGTCCAAAAGTGCTGTTTGGGACTGTAAGTATTTGTGAATTTACTTTGTTTATTTTTTTCTGGGCATGGATGCGAGATAATGATACACAATTTTTACTCAAGCTATTTCTCAGAAAATCATATTTTTCTTTGGAAATGTAAAACGTTCTGTGCGGCGGGATCTTCCGCTTCGGCAGCAGCACCGTAGTCAGGGTTTTGTTTTCGTCTGGAGCTTCATTTTAGCAGATGCTGCGATTACGGCCTCCGCACCTCGTACACAAAATGTGAGATGCGTAATGAACTATCGCAGTTTCTCGGAACCTTCACAGGCTTGAAACCTGAAAAAGAACCTGAATATTTTCGTGGCTCTGCTACATCGGATAAATTTGTTCTTTCCGGCAGACTCAAGTGGCGGCTTTCAGGATGCTTTGTGATGAACGAGAATTGTTGGACACTGAGAAACAACACGTGCCTGAACGTACGACCACAGGGGTGTATTGAAATGAACAATCTGCAATCAGTCTAAATGCTTTGTGAGAAATATGCACACCTCCTGAGTGACTTTGCTCTTTTTACCTTTCCGGACCTGCAAGTGCGGCCGTGTGGTGGCAATGTTTTGCATTTTGCATGTTTGAATCAAATGTCTGGACGTCCCACCGAGATGTTTGCCGATGCTACCACACCCTGGCAAGTCACTGAGCCAAGTCACCCTGGCAATTCAGTGGAAAAAGGTCGTCATCAAATTCTGAGCTGGAAATTCTCATGGCCACTTGGCTTGGGGGTTTATGCAGGGGGAGCAAAGTCATCGTTTTAGTTTCCAGCTCAGAATTGATTGCTGATTTGAATTATGATTTGCCAACAATGGTGATCCCCCCAACCCTGCCAGCAGGTCAACATGGCCAGTCACCTGGCAACACCTGCACGTTTCCTGTCAACCAAGCTGGCGGGGTGGAACAGCGGGCTTTCTGAGCGTGGCCTTCTTGTTGGATACAATCTGAGACAAGTGTCTGAATCTTTTAGCCCTTCTGAATCAAGCATTTGCGTGGTCCTCTCAAGTACATCCAGTGGGCAATTTGTGGACTCACTGTTTGTGATTTTTCACTTCCAACGCGTTGCCCTCAACTCTTTGCGTTCTGTATACACCATACCTCAGGTCCATTTTTCATTTGACTTTGGTCACAGAGAAATGCACACGTCGTACCACAGGAAAGCGGGGAACTGCAGTCATGGTGGTGGCTGTGGTCCACACAAATGCTGTTCAGGTGTCTGCGAGTCTCAATGCCTCGGGAGATTAATTGTGGTGGTTGCAGTCAGTGGTGGTTCTGTATGCGCTCTCGAAGCACTCCGCTTGAAGTGAGCGAACGTCTGACCAACTAAGGGCCCTCAGAGACAGATAGATAGAAATTGTGAATGTCAAACTGGAAACTGATGTGTGCACCTGGTTTAATGGGTTATCTGCGCCCCGCACAAACAGCGGGGAGGCCGCGGGGCTCCTGTTTGTACAGACCGAGGCTTTTCTTCACGAGAGGTGCAAATGGGCTCCTTGCGAAGTGGCTCCGCTTGCGCCGCACATGATTGCATATCAACGGTGAGTCTCGAGGGGCTCTGATCCGCAGATTGCTTTCTATCTGAGATGTGAGCATCTCGAAACCTGTGAACAGGTTTCATAGCAGTGTGATGTGAAGTGAGTTGAGATCGTCGGCGAGTTTTGAGATGAGGCAAATCGAGGACGTGAACCTCACTCACGTTCGCTCCCCACATCACTTCATTGTGCAGTTCGCACGACTTGGTTCCTTTGCGTGGTTTGCATCTGGTCCCAGAATGAACCGTGTTCCTTGGGCACGAAGCTCACCACAGGGAGAGAGGCCTGAAGTTCACTCTGACCTGAATCCTGACAGCATTTTACACGCGATTTCCTGTCCTCAGCTCGTATCGGAATCATGTCTGGGTTCTGGGGCAGTCACGTCTCGGTGAGGATCATCGTGTAACTTCGCAACGCCACTCGCACAGGTTTCACGTTTGCGCCATATTTGCCGGCGCCCGAGCCGCGTTTCCACAGCTGCGAAACAATTGCTATTGTACTCAACACGAAATGGGATACAGAACACGAGTGTTTTCCCCGCGTTATCCAATTCCTCGGTCCGCACATTTGCCTCTCTTATCTCCGGCGTACTCTGTCTGCAGCGCTCGCGTTCGAACATCTGTCCGACTCTATTATGCAGCGATGACTTTGGCATTTCTGCATTGACTGAAGGTATTTGAGATGATATTAGTTGCACGGAGCTTCAGAACGCAGATTCGCTGATCATTCATCCCCATGGCAGAAGCTTCCGAGGCAGCCATGCCTGTAATGTGGCCACTGTTCTCCTTGGTCGCTCCGCCACAGTCAGTGCGAAGTACCGACTGTTGTGCTTTGTACTGCCGCTGTGCTTCACACCGCGTCTGGGAGCAGGCATGTGCGGATCCGTTCGAGACGTGTTCATGTCTCGTGCTTTTCTTGTGAATCGGCAGAGAATAGGACCGGAAGGACGTGTCAGTGACCTGAGTTGTCAGAACTGCATCATTCATTGATCTCGCATCATTGGCAGTCAACGTGCAGAAATGTTAATGCGCACATTTCCCTTTTACTGTCAGAACGCAGACTCTGTGTCAATGTTCAGGTTGTAGACTGAAGTTTTAGCGATGTACCAACCACAGCCAACTCGGAGCTGCTGCTCCTAGAACGTTGCCAGGCAACACAAGTGGCTACACATTTTCACAAAAACTTTCTTCTCTCCGACAGCTGTTACTTTTGCACCTGGCTATTGTAATGTACGCTATGTCGCAGACTCTTTGCCCGGGAGAAAAATGAATATCAGCGGTGAAACCGATTCGCTTTATCAGTTGCCCCTCACTTAGTAGTGATGCAGGGGCGGACAGGCTCCGAGGGTCTTTAGCGTTGGCGGAGGGCGCATCGCGGGCATCGTTGCTTTATGTTGCGTCTTCCCGATTCTGAAAGATAACGATCCGCTGAGCAAAGTTGTCTACTCGCCTGTTCAGTCACAATACGAGTGTGCGTGTGTGTGTGTGCGTGTGTGTGTGATTTCTGGTGTTCGAGGAAGATTTGCACCTGCACGCACCCCTTCACACTGACGAACAACCACAGTGCAACGAGTGTCGGGACTCAAGTCTTTCTTGCAATCGAGTGGATGAGAGACCGGAGAGATGTGGAGGTCAGTACATGTCACTTTCAAGCAGAGCAGGTTGCCAGCTTCTCCAGACTCTCAAGAGACAGACCAACGAGGTTGCGACTTCCATACAGAACAGTGGCAGATAACCTGGTCTAAATGTGTCGACAGTGCTACTTTAACAGCATGAACGATAACCTTTCGAGTGAGGAGTGTCGCCATCCTAACAGCTTCCAAGTCACAGCAACATAAACACAGTCCTGCGGCGGATCCAGACTGCTGAATGTGCGAAGCACTCTGTGTCAAAGGTTGTGGTCGTTTACGCGCACATTTCGCCCGTCATTGCAGCTGCAATGTCCGATCGTAGTCTGGCCTTACCTCTGATCACACCGAAAACACTTCAACGAGCGGGTGTGCAACACGACGCACGATTGAGCGCTCCGGTGACCAGTGTGGCGGCTCCTCGCGTTCGCTGGCAGGAAAGCACTTCTTGATGATCCCTCTGATTCCGGTTTTTGCTCCAGTTGCTTGGTTTTGAGGTTGTGAAGCGCATTTCTCGTCGATAGTTTTCTGGAAATGGGCAATTTAATGTTTTTACGAGAAGGTTCGTCGTTGCTGGGGCTGGAGCTGCTATTTTTGACAAGCACGACAAACATTACTGGCCTCTGCTAAATAACTAACAAAACCAGTTTGGTCTCATAAAAATTCACAAGACACGGTGTGGGAGTTGAAAGAGAATGCATTTCGCCAGTATCAGTGTTGTCTGTCAACCGGATTTGCTACATCCAGCAATGCAGGTAGAGTCGAGGCTCTTGTGATGAAACAGACTTGTGCGCCAGTACAAAGCGGACGCGGATTATTAGCGCAGCTTTAACATAAGCAGTTGATAATAATGTGTTTGTTGGGAGTCTGACATTACCCGAGCACAGATCGAATGATGACAGGCTCCCCGGGATAAAATCCACTCCATGTGAAGTCGCGGTTTATTTGGACGAGAACATCGTTGCTTGGCACAAATCGTGTCTGATACCAAGTAGCAATTTCACATTGCAGCGATGGATTTAGTTTGATAAGTTCATTTGATTGAAGAGGTATTGAGGGAGACTAAATACATGGAAAGATATGATGTGTGAACAGAGATTCTCGCAAGAGAAAATTAGGCCACGCCAGTGCGCCAAGGCCTTCAGCAAAAACTTTTGGTTTCACACTTCTACGAATTTCGTTTGATTTGAAAAAGCAAATTTTCGTTTTCCTGTCATGTATAAATGTCTAGAGAAAGAAATGTGTGGAGCGAAATCAAGATGAATGCGAGGTTGTTTGAGGGCGATGATCCTTTGTCTGGGTCGCTGCAGTGGATCAGGGGATAAGGCCGCACCTCGGGGCCTCTGCAATCGACATCTGCGCGGATGGTGACCGAATACCTGAGTGGATTTTTCATTGCCAATCTATGCTGCATGGAAGGTGTTTTTGCAGACACCCGGAAACATAAAAATTTGCGCAGGAGCCAGAAAAACAAACAGACCCGTCGATGTTTTCGTAGCCTTTGCCTGGAATATATTTTTGAAGAACAAACCATCAACACAACATGAGATTCATAATGCCCCTGGTGGTGCATACCAGCAGTGAATGAAGAGGGAGAAATTCCTTGTTAAAAGCATAAACTGTCAGAAATCAAGTCGTAAACCGGACTGAAGTGAGTGCAGCAGACTCTGGTGATTAAGCGGTTAATGCTGAAAATGTGAAAGAAGAATGTGGCTCACTTCCTTGAACAATGAGTACTCCGTGCGCTACTCACAGAAACTCACGCAAACTCGCCGGAACCAGAGAGCACGCGAGAAGGTCAGGGTGGCGTTGAATTAGAACTGGAGGCGCAGCAGACAGGAGAAAAGCTGTGCTGCATTGCACTAATTTTCTTCTCTTCAGTTGTTGAAATAAAAGCAGAGCTTTGCAGACGTAAACAAAAAATATGTACACCACTGCAGTGTATTTCTTAGATTTCCTGGCGAAGACTCTTCCAGAGGGTACTTGTCAGTGAGAGAGGTTCCTCCCGCCTTAACTACCGCTCGTCTTGGAAACGGCGTCTTGTTTGTTCTGGAGAACAATGCTGCCAAAAACAAAGCGGGGTTTCGTGTGGAGTATTTGCAATTAACTTGTTTCTAGGCATGTGCGTCGCCTGCCAACGCACGTGTATTGAGTTTAGACATACGAGCAGGGTTTGCTCACGCGATGCCGGCGATTTGAGACTGCGAGTGAAAATGTATCCTTTCTCGGATTTCCAGGCACCTGGACGTGTGTGCTGAACATGCTAAAACGAAGGTTGTGGTTGAATGCGTTGGTTGTGTGTCTGAGCGCTGCAGTGCTTTGTGATTGACCGTCAGCTGTTGCTTGTGGTTCGTTTTTGGTTCCGTTCACCGCGGAGTGGCGTCACTACGATTCCTGTCCGAAGAGTGACGTGCGTACGCGTACGGCGCCATTGATACCCCACACTCTTTGTCCAAACTGGAAAGCAGGACAAAACATCCGCGGTTTTCACTGAAGCATTTTGTTCCGCAATTCCTGACGGCAAAAGCTCGAGATGGTGAGGACCTGAGAAGCTGATTTTTGCACCTGAAGAACCTCCACAACGTAGCAGAGATGCTGGAGAGTAAAATAAACTGTGGGTTTCATCCTCCCGCATTTAAGTTCCAGATGAAACTGGAAGCGAGACTCAGATTCGTGTGTGTATATTTGTTTCATCATTTGATTATGACTGTAAACATCCCGGTGTGAAATAGCTGTGCTCGCAGAATGCAACAGTGTATTCCTTTCATCGCTTCATCTCGAATTTATCACACAAGGAGATCTGATGTTGCGGCGGTATTTTGGATGCGTTACTTGACAGCGGTTTACGCAGACAGTACTTACTGCACCAGGTTCACCGCGTAACGCACGTAAATTGCAATGTTATAATTGTTCCAGTGTGGTACAGAGTTGAGAAATGTACGAAGATGATAGTTTCGACTCAATCAAGAGCGCGCGTTACCAGTGCCGACGGGGAAGCGAACCTTTCAAGACCGAAAGGTGCCTCGGAATTGTCGTCGCGAAAAACGAGAGTGTACTCGTATGTGGGTCTGTGGGTTGACCGTTGGGACAGTTGTTAATCCCTGCAAAGTAAACAAATCTCGTCTGTGGAGAAGCGCCTCAGTTTTCCTTCACGTTGACCACTGTCTTGGGGCCAGTCAAAGTGGCATTCCATGTACATCCTGCCACAACAATCTGGCTTATCAGCAGACATGCAAATGTGTACAAGCACGATTCTGATCACTTCAGAGTCTGGATCTGGATCTTGTGGCTGGTCAGTTTTTGAAGCGTCATTAGTGAATATGAAATCCCAGTGACGGTTCGGACAGCTGCGCTGCTGCTGTCATGTTGCATGTGCTGAGCCAATCTGGATTCTGAGTGATCAACATCGCCCTTACCCACTGCCTTTGAACAGTTCTGCTGGTGCGGTGAGTTTGCTGACCCCCCTCCTTATCGTGAGGGCTTACGGTTTTCAGATCGCATCTCCTTCGCCAGTTTGAGTGACGCAACATGGCGTTTCCTGCAGGAACTTGAAAGTCGACGTCAAATTGAATCTTCTGTCTGCATGCATCACCTCGCGATCAAATGCAATGCGTAAATGCAAAGACAATTTGACCCAGAAGACAGAGTGAACGGACAGCCAAGTGTGGTTGTGTCCTTCACAAGTTTGTTTGTACGAGATTGAGATATTTCTGTTGAAATCACCCCTGCTGCTCGAACTCTGATTCTGCGTGCGATTTTACTGCAGCTAACAGGCGAGATGCTCTTGTTGAAATGACGGAACTCCGTCCTTGAGATAACAGAGCACAAATTACCCCGAGAAGAATCTGTTCAATCGCAGAACAGTGAAAAATGTGCCAAACTGATAGATCTCACGCCTCCTCCAGAACACTCATTGCCTCGAGTTTCAGCCGGATCTAAAATAACAAGGTTGTGGCCTTTTGTGACTCGGAACTTCCTGGTTCGACGTACAAACAAGTCGATGCAAAATCTGTTTCCCAGGGAGTGAACTTTGTGGTTTCTTCGCAACACGGAAAACAAGAAAAAAATGTCAATCAACAGCGGGTTTTGTTTCACAAAGAAGCTGCTGCTGCATTCCTTTTCTGCACCTGGGAAGAAAACGCTCATAATTTTTTGGTTATTTATGCTTTCTCGAAGAACTTCTGAAATTGTTTTGAAGGTCACTCTGGTCAAGTTACTCGTCTTTCCAGACCAATCATGGTTGCTTGTTTTGACGTGGATTTTACTTTGTGAGTTTGCACGGAGTGAACACAACACGGTTTGAGTATCGAGTTTGTTTTTGAAGAGAAACATTTCATATTGTGACACGAGTTCGTCGTCACTTATGTCTGTTTTGTCGAGACTGACAGCATTCGCTGACAACTGTGGTGTTCAGTGGCAATGAAGTCAGTTTCTTTGAAAGATTTTCATAAAGACTGGGCGGGGACATCTGTGCACTGTCAAGTAAATCTGCAGAACAACACAGCGCACAGAATGAAAACTTCACAACTTTCTGATTTCTCACTCGCGAGTTTGAGAAAGGCTCAGGAAACCACAGGCGCATCGCACTCGTAGATCAGTTTTGTCAATATCAGTTGTTGTTATTTCAGCTTTGAGTGAGTACTACCGTGAGTGTTTGTGAGCACTGACCGTTCGCCTCCGTGCGAAATTGTAGGATTCCAAGGTTAATACCCATGAGGGGCTGAGGGGCATACTTGACTGGAGGTGTGCTAGCCAAAGGTTAATTATCCAGTCTGGTACTTTTGAAAGTGATAGCTTTCACTTGAGTCAGTGTTCATCTTCTTGTGGGATATTTTGTCCGTTTCTTCCCCAGTGCTTTTGATTACGGAGGTCAAGTTGATGAATTTTTGAGCCAACTGACCAAATTATTCACGTGATTTTTATTTGGAAGGTGTGTGTCTCATTCAAGCGAACGAACATCTTTGTAGCGCTGTTCATTGATACTGGTCTCTGTTGGCAACCACAAAAGCGAATTGAGCCACAATTTCCCACATGTTGTGGAGGGTAAAAACAGACACTCGAGAAGTTTGATGAAAAATACTTGAAGCCACCGAAGCACTTGTCCTTCCTCACGAATCAATCGTTTCGTGGCTCAATTGAAATGTCCACTCATTCAGTCAGTATTGCACCGGACATTCATGGCTCAGACTCTGGAAAATTCCAATTTCTTCTTGTGACTTCCACAGTCAAACCCAAGAGCATCTTGGGGAGGTTTGTTGTGGACAACAGAGACGCTCCAACATCTGTCATTGGTCCCAGATTCGTGATCTCTCTGGTGCACATGTCCAAAACCACTGTTCGTGGAAGATGACCCGGATTACAACAAGTCGCTTCTCAATGAACTGGAATCCATCTTCGTTCAGTTGTTTCTGAAAACAAACAGGGCGATCAGGATTGACATTCATATGACAGGTTGATTTCTCACGCCACGGTCAGAATGCCATTGACTCTTTGAGAAGCACTTTCAAGATCACAGGGGTCAACGCAGACAGCGCCGCACGGATCCTGAATGCACCATCAACGGCAATCAGCGGTACTTGGAATGAAAAATGGACATCCAAGTCTGTTGCGCACCTTTGATTTACATTGATGAGAACAGACAACACGGGCTTCTGCATCTCAAGTTTTCACTACGAGGAAATCAGGCCAATCCTCCCACCAGGCTTGTCTCCTCAGAAAGTTGGCATCATTTTCTGGTGGGTGAGAGAGGTGAGAGAGAATGGAAATGGAACAGAGACAGATTCGGTCAAAAAACGAAAAGACAGCCTGATATCAAAATCAGGAAGATTCAACAAGTTGCATGAGTTGACCTAAAGTTCACACAGCTCCACGCTGGTGGTTTTTGCAGCACATTGAACAAAAAGACATGCTTCTGTTGTTTCCTGTTGACCACTGCATGTTCTTCTGTTCTGTCCGTGGCAGAGATATAGATAAATAAAAATACGTCCCATTTGTCTCTCTGGTCCGTGGGAATCACGGATGTCACTCACGAGCTGCAGTGGCGAGAAACTATTTGCAAATCAATGACGAAGCCACTGTGCATTTTCGTGGATCCTGTTTTTCGTAAGATTCGGCGGTGTCTGGACACAGCTGGCTGTGCAGTTCGTCTTGATGTGGTCGGATCTGAACGAGAGGAAGTTTCTGTGTAAAAAGGTTTTGATTTATGTCTGCTTTTATGATTATGATTGTGGGAATCTTTGCTTTTCTCTGCAGACAGGTTTCGTAAAACAGGCAATGTGGCAACTTCTGTGCACCAATGTGTGCTCAGCTGTGAACAACTGCATTTTGAAACCTTTGATGTCCTGCACGCTCATACGTACTCGAATTGTCGCAACCTCAGTCAACAAAATATATTCCATCTTTGGTAGTGACAAATGTGCCTGGCTGCCGTTGCAGTGTTTGTCGAAGTTGCAGGGTGAACGGGGCGCAATACCACTCGCAATCGAAGGGCGTCCGTGTTGTTGGAAGCTAATAGGGAGGCCCAACATTGTTGCGCAACATCCTGCTTGATCAGATTTGTGTGGAATTTGCACGGACCAGATGTCGTTTCCAGATGCCTGAGCAGGCATTCCTGGAAGTGGTGGTTAATTTCGCATTGCTTTGTTGACAATTCTTACTGGAACAAAAGAGAGTGAGCCTTTCACAGGGACAAAGCGATGACCCAAAAAAATTCTATCGGAGAAAAGGGATATTTCACCAGAAGGATGGCGTGCACGTACTCCCTGAAGTGTGCTGTTTATGCCATGTTACACGTGTATTTGTGCTTGTACTCGGGGTGAGTACTGCATCTGGAATTGGGGTCCACATGTGTCGGTGTTGGTGGCCGCAGAAATCAATTTCTGCAGCTTTAGGTTTGGAAAAGAATACGTATGTTTCCCCGACTTCGGGAATAGACTCTATAGCGTGGACAAATGTACGAGTAACTCCCAGAAGGCAATGCATCCGACACACTTTGTCTCGATTTCAATTTGTGTTTTGATCCACACGATGTTCACAAAAGAGAACCGCTTTTCCAGCAACTCGCAGCTGTCTTTGATAAGGTCTCTGTAATTTCTCTGTTGGATGAGGTGTGAGATTTGCTTGTTATAAAATACAAGGCAGATTAAACACCCAAACAGAGATCAGCCAATGATAATTTTTTTGTGATATCAGCCACATTTCTGAGTAGCACAACCTGTAGAACTTTTTGTAGTGATCAGTACACTTGCGCACTTGAGAGAAAGTTCATCAGTTTTCGCAGCAGCGATTTCTCGCCAACATTGTGCACCCTGCATTGAGCAATGTGTGGTCGGCGCGCTGGCAACACGGCGCGTGCAAGGTTGTGCTTCACCCCGCACCTCGCTCCCAACCCAAACTTATTTCCACCTAATTACATTTCTGATTGAAGACAAATTAAACGATACTTGGCAGCGTGAAAATAACCTGAAGCCATACACAGGACCACATGCATGTATTTTCGCACTGAATCAAGGCGTCTTGTGTTTGAAAGTGCAGCTGCTTGAAACGGCCCTCCAGGAAAATGCCAGGTCAGAATCCTGACCCACCCGCCAAGTGGGAAGTCTTCCTCTCACAGCAGACGTGCAATGAGTAGATATGAGAGGTGAAGCACCACCAAGCAGATCCAAGTTCATCAGGGGAAATCCATGGATTGGTCTGGTGTGTGGGTGCGCATTGTACCCACCGTTTCGCGACACGAAGGGACCGTTGACTTTCTGCGCTGTCTCAAAGCAGAATGCTTTTCACTGTTTTTGCTTGTCTCTCTCGCAACACCCTGTGAGGTTCCGATCGGTTTCTAGATCAGCCTGGTCCTCCCGTGGACTCCCACGACGTTGAAGATCGAGGAGCGGGGCGCGAGGACCTCTGCGCCCAAATGAGACGGCGAAAAAACAAACCAGAGATTGAGCCATGGCTGAGATGCTATTACGCAGAAAGGGAAAGTTCATTGTAGGTAAAATGGTTGCTTTTGTCGTCAAGTTCAACACCACAAAAGAGCTTTTTCCAGCCGGTTCTGTTTTCAGCTGATGATCTGCAAGTTCTTGACATGAGCTTTCACAATTCTCGGAATGGCCTGTCGACCAGAGTTCCCTCAGTCAACAACGTCAAGACATGATTTGAAGTTGTCCACAATGACGGTCCTGACATGCACTTCCGTGTTTTTCATTGAAAAAGACCTGCGTCACAACCCTTACGATTTAGAATGAAGATTGGGGAGATTGTGATCGTGCCCCATCAGTGTTGCGGTTTTCACTTATTTTGACACTTAAAAGTTCACAAAAGACGCTGACGCACTTTCTGATCCTGAAGATAACTTATCCATTGAAAGACTTTCAAAAAGGAATCCTTTGGCCTCATTCAAATCACGAGGGACATTTTTTGTGTGTCACATCACGTTGATTTTTCTGTAACATTGAGACATTTCAATGGCGAACTGTCATGTTCCGATGATTTGCAAAAGTTCCTCACTCAAGATGCCCCACAGGTGGCCTCATCATAAATTTGTAATTTATTCAAATCCAAAGTGAAAAGCCCTGTGACTGCGCATAACTTGAGCCCTTTTCTCTTCTTTCAAAGGAGGACAAGTTTTCTCTTCACTTTGTCGGATTTTGTGACAAATAACGCCTGCGTTATAAAATTAGATTTTGACATTGACAATCAGTCCAGAATGTTGCAGCACTTGACAACGGAATCTCTCCCACTCCCTCCGTCAACGATATTTCTTTGGCGAAGACGACACCACAATCTTCGTGTGCCTCGAAAAGGACATGTGGTGCTTCAGTCCTATCTTGCCAAACGCCTGGTGTGTGTTGAACTTTCAACGACTTCAGTTTCGGTGAAAATTGATTTGAATCCACACGACACTTCGCATTCCATTGTGGTATGAAGAACCTTACTCAGGCTCTGATGGCTTGTTTGAAATTTGCTGATGAGCAGAAAGCGCGTGTTGTGGTTTCGAGCTCGCTGCAAATGACTTTCTATTTGCGGATGAGATCTGGAACAGAGATTTGCATTCCGCGCTTCATCGTGAGCGCATCTGTGGTAATCCAGTCCAACGACGGATCCACAGTGGGAGGGCGGGGACCCGACTCCCATCCGGGAAACTTTCAAACACTGGCACTCGAGTCGTTTGCCCATTCATCAAGCTTCCCAATCTCAAAGCAGATTTTGTTGAGAAAGTCAAATTCTGAATATTCACGCCAACTTCCATTGAACAAGCTTGCATGTTTCCTCAGCAAGTTTGGGTCGACCGCCGTCAGTGCCACCACCACATCTGCTCACGCGTGCGTTGGTGGTCGTTGGTGATGCCCCAGCAGATGTCTGCCTCAGATCTGGACATTCCACCAGATCAACCAGGAACTGTTGAAATTGGTGAGGGCCATCAGACAAATCGGAGCTACTTGTGGTCATTGATCAGGTCTGAAGAGCAATGTAAACAACCTTCAATGCAGCAGGAACCTGTAAACGTCGGACGGCGCGCGATTTGTGATGCGGCTGTTATCGTGTGTACTCGGGGATGCGCGTTTGGACAGATGAAGGGAAGTGCTTAAACTTGTGTAAACTCCGCGTCGATTCTCCACAAATCTGTTCGTGGAGTCTGAGGGCTGATCGCCGCTGCCGCTGCTCTCGAGTGAGTTCCGACTTCATCTCTCTTTGGGCTGTCGGAGAAAAGCAGGAAACAGTTCCCAGGACTGTCTCACGCCAGTTACGTACGAGTACTCTCAAACAGTGGTCGGTCAGATAAGTTGTTTCTCAGCGTGCATTGAAATCCAAATCATCTTCCTCCAAGGTTGATCTGGTTTCGTTCGAGTTGTCGGAAATACCGCCGACGAGTAGAGCCCACCCTTCTGCGATAAAGACCACAACTTCGTTGCACAGACAGAACGGCGGGAAATATGTTTCTTTGATAAACCAGCAGTTTCATCTGTGCACGGAGCCTTGGCTTTGTGCCTGTGGTTTGCTTGGCCTGAAGCAGCCTCGGCCAGTCTGCTTTCAGTCGTGAGATACCGTGCAGAGAGCTGAAGACTCGGAAACGAAGACGACTCGCGTTGATGCTTTCTTTCAAGTCGAGAAAATTCTCCGTGAGATGTAGCTACACGATTGTAACACTTTCCCACCAACATGATCATCTCAACCTGGATAGAGCTGCGGCTTTTTGGCGTTTCACTGACGGACTTGAGAGGCAGAAAAACGAAGTGAAAACGAACGAAGCGAAAACGTAGCGCCACGATTAGCAGGACGGGAGTGAAAGACGTGGGTTCAATGAGAACAGATTCTCGAAGTGAAGGGGCTCGCTGTCACTCTCTCCTGATTGTTCGAGAGCTGAATTTACTTCTCAAGCGTAGGTCTTGCTGAAGTGTGCTGATATCAATTCGCTACATTTCAGTGAGCAGTAAATCCAGCAAAATTAATGGCTTTTGCCGCCTAATTCCCCCGCTCACGCACTTGGGGCGTGAATCTTTGACGCCAATGCAAAAAACGTCCAAAGTTGATGTTTGAGTGACGACCATTGCCCGTCAAGATTGTGGTTCCCGATTCGTGCGTGCACACGTCTTGCAACTTTGAAATTGTCTTCTCAAGTTTCCTTTCTCCACAATTGTGAGAGCAAATCTTGTGCAACGTTGCGTCGGGTCTCGCCGTGCCCACGAAATTCCTCCAGCTCCGCCGCTGCTTGCCAGGAATGATCATGATTTTGCGGCAGCAGACCTCTGCAGATGCAGTACTCGTAGCCAGTGCTCGACGCAGTTCTCACTGCGGATTTCGCGTGGATCTCACGTGGAGCGGGAGCGCGGCCTCTCGAAGGCGCGGACTGAACGAGTATTTAGCGGTGCTTTATGGAGTGCGTGAGCGACCGTAATTGACCCCGGTTGACAGGGCGACGACTATTGATGCTTCGTTATGGCCTCAGAAACCTTTTTCTCCAACGAGAGCTGTCTGAAAATCGTTTGTCTTGCGAGGAACTGCAATGGTGATTGGTGGAAGGTTGTGATTGCCCTCCTTTTGGGAGTGCTGTTTGAGTGCCACGAAAACCAAGGGTTCACACGTCATGAAACACTCTTGCATCATCGCGTACAACTGTGATCCTTTTGGATTCTATGGACAGGTGCTCCATCCTCATATTCTGAGGTTCAGGTTTAGCAAAATATTGCAGTTGTGTGGCCAAACTTTGGATTGCAAAGAAATGATCACCAAGAACCTCTCTCTCCCCCTGTTGTACCACACCCAGGTTTTTGGTGAACAATTTTTCCAAGTGTTTTCCAACATTTGCCATCACCCAGATCGGATCCCCCTGGACACAAGAAATTCTCCCGTGGGTAAGTTTGGCAGGGAATTTTGTTGTTGTTGGACTCAAATGGACCCAAAACACGCAATCTTTTGATATTTCGTCAAGCAAGAAAAAGTCTCAAGCTGTCACCGTCATGCTACTTGTCCTGATAATACCGGGGAGGGGGCGTTCTCAACTCTGTCTGTGGTTTGACATCAACACAATGTCTGAACTTTGAAAGGAGGTTGAAGGAGGGCAGGGTTTGATGTCACTTGCAGCACAGCTTTATCTCGTTCTGTCATTAGCATAACAGATGAAGTCGGGGGAAATATTGTTTCTCCCATTAGCACCCTTATTACCGAAGTTACGCAGAGTGTCTTTCGTGTCACGGTCCTCTTATCCTCATGGCTTTGTTGGCCTCCAAACAGTAAACAATGCTAAAAGTCTGCATCAACAACACTGAGACTGTGTTTGCTAAACAGGTAACAGGAAAAGATACCTGTGATTGCTTTTTCTACCTCTCGGCCTGGAGCCAACTGAAGGTGAACCTTCAACACGGAGTTTGATTTGTACAGCCTGCGAATTGCCAGCGATTGGAAACATTCGATTCAGTTCTGTGCACCGGCCCACTGTTTATGTGTCCTTTTCTTGCAACGTGTGTTCTTCACGTTTGTGTGATATCACAATGCTGTGTTGTGTGCAAGTTTCATTGTTAAATGTTTTCAACACTTTCTTTTTGCAGGCCCCGTTGGACCTCCTGGACCATCCGGTAAACCTGGTCCGAAAGGCAATAGAGGTGACCAGGGGCCATCGGTAAGACCTCAACAATCTTCACACATTTGCTGAAGAAAACAAAAAGTTGTGAAATTTGTGATGTACTAAAATGGCACAACATACCTACAGTATTTGCAGGTTCTAAAATAACTAAAGCTCGAAATGTTCTCAGCATCAAATGAAACCTTGGGCAGTTTCAAAATGCCTTTGTCGAATTGCCTGCTTGAGCTGAGTGGATGTTCCCATGTTCCCTATTATTTGTTGCACACGAGTGTTGGCTTTCTCTGGAACCTATGAACAGACCGTTTTGTGGTGTCCACATTTGATTTGACAATGTAACTTGGTATTGAAAGAGGGGGCTAAATTAAACTTGAATAGCTTTTTCACCACCCAGCTGACAAAACGTCTCGTGCCACCCGCCATTCCAATATTTACCACCACCCAACAAGTTCAGGTTGGGGCTGCAGAATTGCCGCTGCTGCCTGAGCCAGTAGTCAAGTGTCCAACTCCTGACTTCACTTGTCATATTGCTCTGTCCTTGATCACACGACGAATAACTTGCCCTTCTTTGGAATGGAGAGTGGAATTGACGACATTTCCAAACAAAAAGAGAGAAACGACTCTGAATTGAAAATCCTTGAGCATGAACACACACCGTTGCAACAAGACCAAAAACCACCGAATTATTTTGTTGTTCTTGTTGGCTCTGGATAGTTTGACGCTTTAGTTTTTGCTACCATCTTTTCCCTGCCCGTTTCCCGTAGAGTTCCAGGCAGAACAGTGACTGACAAAAGTTTTTCCAAGCACTTTGGTTTGCAGCGCACAGATTTTTCAACCACATGGTGTGAACCTCTTGAGAAAAGATCAGCGTCTTTCTCAGGAAGTCACTGGACCCCTGTTTGTTAGAAATCAGCTTTTTCCCTCGCTGTAGTCAAGTGTCACTGACTGGAAGAAGTTCAGGTCTAATTGCACGCGATACGGTTTACACCCAGTGTTTTTTGCTACTTTCAGGGACTAGTAGGATTGCCAGGAAGAAATGGTTTTCCGGTATATATTTACTATGCGGTGCTGTAAAATTGCTGAAAGACCACTTCGGTACAAAATGTGAGATGTATAAAATTGACTGCAAATCATGTCCATTCATCTTCATTTCGGTGCATTTTCTTCTGAACCCTCGGTCCGTGCAAACCGTTGAAGCTCACATAAATTGCAGTTAATTTTGAACATTGCGCCTCAGTCAAGAAGTGGTTTTTCAGGTTTTGCAGTGCAGTTCACTTTTTACTGTACCAACTGGATATTTCACAGCTCTTCTTCTCGTGCTGAAAGAAAGAGCAAAAGAAAAAGCATATTCACAACAGAACTACGTTGCTCGTGTACACATACATTTCAGCTGTGTTATAATTATTAGCATCGGATGAAAAGGAAGAGATTTATGAATGCTAATAGTTGTAACCGCTCTGTACCACACTACGTCTGATGTTGCCTTGAGGAGTCTCACCTTGAACTCTCATCTGCGTTGTAATCCACGTTTTGTTCGTCGTCGTGTTGTACAAATCTGCAGACCTCAGCCGTTTGATGGTGGGAACATGAACGGGCCACGTTTACCACTCCGACCATCCACACTCCCAATTCAGCACCTTTTGGAAAAATTCTGCAACCCACACCCCTCGCTCCACTCTGCTTAAAATTCGCTCTTGTGCCGTAGCGAAGTTGGTCTGAAATGACAAAAAGCAATTCTGAACGTCCGGCTTCTTCCGCACAAGAAGCAGTCTTTTCCTCGCAAGTTGCATGCATGCACCAGCCATCCCTGAATTGGTTGCCAGTTGGTCAGCTTCGTAAGCCTCGAATGTTGCCACCATGAAACGAGCGTCGTCACTCAAGGACCGTGTCTCACAGGGAAAAAGAAACCATTTCGTCCGAGTCGCTAGTTTAGTGTTGAGAAAGAAGAACTTTGCCCAGAGAATTCTTCCACGTCCGAAGAGTCTTTGCGCAAAGTGAACACTACAATAAGTGTGCAGTCTCGCAAGCGATACAGTGATCAGTTTTGTTTTGAACCTGAAATTAAAGTGCTTCCACGTGTTTTGTGATGTTTTCCACTGTTTTTGTTGCGTTAATGCAAATTTTGTACATTTTGTTGCTGCAACAGACAACTTTGGGGTGGACTTGTTTTTCTTCATTTATGTACTTCCCGTTTCAAGCAACACCGTTTTGACCCTGCTGTTCCTTGGTTGATGCCCCAGGAACGAGCACTTTTTCAGCATTCCAGGTTTTGTGATCACTTGTTCATGTTCCAGGGTATTATTGGCCTGCCTGGCTGGCCGGGCCGAAAAGTAAGTATTTCAAAATGTTTTTTGTAGACTTCACAAAAGAGCAAGTGATAACACGTACACATGTACGAGTGCAACTTAGCATTCAAGACATTGATATGACCTCATTAATACTTGTACTGTTGTACTCGGCGGGTTGGATCTTGATCTTTGTTGCCTTTTAGAAGGCTTGTCGACTCGAAATTAATTTGGTTTGGACTTGAGCACGGAAACGCACTTCTGCAGTTTGCGTTTTGCAATCCCATCTTCTCCCCTCCAGTTGAACTGTGAGGCTGTCGTTCCAAGTTTAACGCTTCAGTTGACAAGAATCATGAATGTAATCTTTGTATTTCTCTGATAAACTAATAACTTTTTTGTTATGGGAAGCTGAGTACAAGATAAAGAATGCCTGACAGAAGCGTGTGTCCAAGACAGTTGAAGACAGATGCTGAACGTAATTTCTGGTCGTTTGAGCTGAGAAGGGTCTTCGACAACATTGACAAGACTCTGAAGGACAGAAGCTTGTGTGGATGCCTCTGATTTTTTTTGTAATTTCTCGTTCAGGTTCTGCTCCGGTGTGTACTTCTCGGTTTGATTTTGGGTCAGTATCCATTGGACTGTTGAGCAGAAGCACGACTCTTCTCCAAACACCTGTGGATTGAAACCAGACAAAAAGAAACTGCACAGGCGACGTCCTGAATCCTTCTGTGGCTCAGATTTGACTGACACGAGTCGTGGATTGTACCCAGCACTGAACGAAGAGAAGGTTGTTTCCTGGAGACCAACCTGTGCTTTGGATCGTCATGGGGTGAAAACGCTTTGAAGTGCAGGTCAAAAATGCAATGTTGCCTTTGGAATGTCTGATGAATGTTCCAAAATACACCGCACAGATCTATCATGCGTACTCATGATAGTCGTATCTCAGGTTGTCAGAATACCAGGAGTTTATGTACTTGCTGCTAACTGACTAGAAACTATTACAGCATCACAGGTTGGTTATCAGGTACTGATGAAAATCGAGATGCAACCTGGAGAAATTCAGTGGTCTCCCTGCTCCCAAAACAGGACTCACAGTCCAGACTTCCAGGGTTCAAGTGGTGCGGCTCATTAGTCAACGAAATAAACAGAGACACCAATGTCAGGTTGCATCAATTCACATCCGTAGCTGAGTGGCAACTACTGAAGATGTGCCGCGCCCTGTCCAAGATATGCCACGACTTTCCATACACTTTGAAACGCTTACGGTGTTGCGAACGTTGGACAAAATCGCACAGCGATGAGGATCCACCAAGATTGATCTGAATCAATATTCATTGAGGTGGGAGATGTGCACACATGACGCGGGTCTGAGACGCACCAGAGCAGAGCGGGATCATTGGGTCAAGTGACAGTCCACAATGCGGCCGTCAGCAAAACACGAGATTGAAGAAATTGAGAAAGAAAGCTTTTGTTGGACCATCTGCCTCCGCACTTGCTTGACTACATGGTTAATGGCCATCAAAACCAGAACCAGAAACCAGGCTGCCTCACCAACTTCCACCATTCCCCCCGGAGACTCGGAACTTCTGTGGTAGCAGACGTGAAAAGAGAACCCGAACCTCTCTGGTATCCATCCTGACCAAGAATGTTTTCTCAATACGTGGCGGGCTTACCTTGGGGAGGAACGTTCATAAATATTGCTGGCAATGGGACGGGGAATGTATTGCGGCGAGGAAAGGCTTGTGTGAAAATGCTGAAGGGTAGAGTGCATGAAGGCTGAAAGTCTGGGTCAGCCGGAAGTTTGCACCGCTGTCACTCTGTGGTCATTTTCAAGTGAAGCGTTATTCGAGTGGAGTTGAGTGCAAAAAGTCAAACGGACAAAGGGGATGTTTCATGGTGGATGACTGAGCGAGGTGGTTTCGTACCGTTGAATATTTTGAGATATCTTTGTTTGTTTTCATCTGTTCAGGTCAATTTGCACAAGGAAAGCAACGTGAAGTGTCGGTGGTTCTTAGCACCATTTCGGAAGCCGTGTCGACAAATTCGTGCAAGTGACACAAGTTGGTTCATCTGTCCATAAGATTGAAAATCTTGTGGCCCAAAGAAAGGTCTGTATCAAGCTTCCTGGTTAGCCGATGCACTAATTCACACAACTTCTGAAAAACGGATGTGGCAACTTTGCAGCAAATTATTTGTCAGCACCTTGAAAACAAAGGGCATGAAATCTTTGTGCCAAACTTTCCATATGTTTTCTACCACAAATATAATTGACTTTTCTCTGTTTGAAAAAGTCCTCCCCCAACCTTGGCCTTTCTCTCAAGCGGAATCTCGAGCTCTGCAAGAGAGAGAGGTACACTTGGTAAAACAAAGCCCCTGGTGGAGCCCCACTTGAGTACAGAGTAGGCACGATACCAGTGTATCAGCTTGGAGCTTGTATGTTTGTGCAGCGAAATTCGGACTCGTACCCACCCAACGGGTACACCGAGAGCTCTGTACGACTGAGCGGCATACCTTCTCTTGGGGGAGGCAAAGCTCTTCCAACTCCAAACAAAAACAAACCGCAACAAACCAGGATCTTAGCCTTTGAATGAGCTGAAAAATTGGGAAAACTGGTGTGCAGTGTGGCACGAATTCAGTCGGATTTTGAGTGTTGACTGTTGTCCACAAGGACGAAGTCTGTGACAATCTCATCCAGGGCGATATGGAACCAAAAGAGTGACGGTCCAGGGTCCCAGGGGTCGCCTCCTATTCGGAAAAAGTCACTCCTCCATTCGCGGAAAAGACGGAGTGGTGGTCAGCTACCCACATGAGGGTCAGGCCTTGTTCGCTCGCGAGATCCTGAAACTCTGTCGTAGATCCGCCAGAGGTGTGGATATGTATTTGACTGGCATCCCTCCTCCAGGCACCAGATCCACCTTGTTTCGCTGTTCCTTCACTCAAAAGTCAGCGGTCAGTGCGTGGTCGTGCAGACTTCCACCCCTGTTCCGAGCTGCTTCATTGCAAATGCGAAGGCAAATATTTTGCAAGCAGATGTTTGGAGAGCGATGTGAGCAAGACCTGCCTCGCAGCGCTGATGGATGGTCGACTGATGATGCAGTTTTTCGTTTTGACTGGCACATCAACGAAGCAAATGGCCAAACGTTTCTTTGTCTCTTTCGAACTTTGCCAAAATATGAGTTTTCGGCGATGTGAAAAACCTCTGAAGCACATGAAGGTGTTTCGTGCAGCGACTTTCTCATCACTCTGACTCGGTCAGCTGGCCTCTGCCCTTCGTGCGCGCAAATTTCCGGTTCAGAAACAATGACTTTGACGTGTGGGTGGGTGGGTGGGAGACTGCAAGAGCTGAATAGTGTAAGGATGTATAGAATTTTCATTGGCAAGGGTCCGTGCGTGGTTGCAGTTTTGTGCAACTCAAAACTTGTCTGCCTTTCCAAGTCTCAAGGTGTGGCCTTGGTCAAGAGAACGAGACACGTGATGCATGCAGTGGTTTCACTTCTCCTTTCAAGGAACATTCAGGTTGCTTGAGGCGGCGTGCACGCAAAACTCGGACAAATTCGAACTGAAAAAAAGACTTGCTCCAGAGACGGCCTGAGGCTTCAAACATGCGCACACGCGGACGTCGAAGATCTGATGGAACCTGGTTCCAAAAGTGTCACGTGATCGGTGCTGTGGTCGAGCTGGCTCTATGGGTGGCGGAGACGTGGTGTTTTGTACAGTTTCAGAGTGGGAACATGATTGGTAAATGCAGGTGGAACCGAGATCGTACTTCCCTCTGAACTGCAGACTGCGATGCTGCACATTCCCGAGCAAATTGCGTCTTCTGCTGAATGTCTGGACGGACAGCGGAGACTGTTTTTACGAATTGTTTGTATCTGCCTGTTGCTTCATGTTCGTCTAAATGCCCACAAGAAGAAAATTCTGCACCTGTGTCGTAAAATGCAAACAAATACGTTGTTGGGTTGTGGTCTGGGACTCAAGGCACACGTCCGTTGAAGTGGTGCAGTTTGTTCAGGAAGAGCCCAAATTCCACAAGATAGAATTACGGAGACGGTGAAAATGTTTGCAGGGTGTCGTGTCTGCTGTCAAAAAGTCTAGTTTCAGCAGAGTGTTTGAATTCGAACAATTATTATTCAATCTGCACGATGACTCGACTCCTTAAAGCGAATACTGGAGTGAGTATCTCTCCAGGCAAAAACTGCAATTGGTGCAAAGTGGCCTTCAGCGATGAACACTCCTTGAGAAAACACAATTTATTTGCACCTCGAGAGTTTCCCAACATCACTGCAGGGTGCAGCAGGTGGTCGACCAGGTCATCACACAGGCGAGATCTATGGTCCCAGGGCCTCTATTTCAGGTGCAAATCAACCATGTTTTCATTTGCGTGTAAACTACATGCGACTGCGGTAATGCAACACCCATTTTCCAGAAAAGAAAACTGCAAATATTTCCTGGGTTTTAGTGCAGGTTGTGTTGTGTTTCAGAACATCTGTGTGTTCAAATGAACATGAACAGACAACAATGGGAAAGTGGATTGAAAGTACATAAATGTTATGTGTGAGTGTTTGTGCGTACCGTACCTTGTGTGGCAGAATGTGTACAAAAAAACTTTGCTTTTTAGCACAGTAAGGATTGAGCAATCTCTTGACCGGCGAGTAATTTCTTCTGTTCTTGCAGCAATTCGAAATTCTGTCTTTCAGGCACAAAAAAGACAAATGCTATTGTTTCTTCCGAGCTTGGCAATCTGTACTTGCAAACGATTTCCTGAAACTTGCTTGTAGCACAATGCGTCGTGGCGCTTGACCCCTGTTTTTGTGGTGTTGCGCTGCTAAATTGTAGAGCTTCGCGCCTGTTTCCCCTGCTGTGCTCATCTCGCTGTTCATATTTTGCCAATTGCAAGAAGTTTCATAATTGTCATTGGTCAAAATTGATACAGCTCTTTAACAAAGTTTGTTCGAGTTCTGCTTTTTGCTGTTCCCTCATTGGTTGTTCTATCGTCTTTTCAAACTTTGGTTCGGGATTGTGGGCCTCGTCAAAAAGCTGAAGCTGCGGCATTCGCGGTTAATTACAGCTTGCATCAAAGATGCACTGATAGCTGCTTTCTTTTGTTTCAAAGCCTGCTCTTGACTCCAAAAATTGGTAGTTTTCTTGCAGCACACCACACACATGACTTTCAAATTGAGTCGGAACGGTTTGACAAAATTCTTGTTTGCTTTTCAGGGTGATAGGGGACCAAGAGGGGACAAGGTAAGACGTCATCAGAGCCTGAAAATGTCTCCTTCCGAAAGAGTTTGCCTTCAGGAATTTTAAGCCCTCGGCCTGCCGGCCTGGCCGTGGTCACAAGGAGTATGTGTGTGTGTGTGTGTGTGTGTGTGTGTGTGTGTGTGTGTGTTCACGTGTGCGTTGGGCGGAG
>JAAUXT010131648.1_pt1 | contig 23844 bp, 32 predicted proteins | sample 7278171 | NCBI WGS metagenome assembly JAAUXT01 (sample SAMN14350112, study PRJNA611818) | marine sediment metagenome | isolation source: surface marine sediment (1.8m) | place: French Polynesia: Moorea | collected 2018-08
GGTCAGGTCACGTGTGCAGCCTGGGTCACGCTCCAGGTCAGGTCACGTGTGCAGCCTGGGTCACGCTCCAGGTCAGGTCACGTGTGCAGCCTGGGTCACGCTCCAGCGAATTCAAAGTGGCCCGGCGTCTGACTCTTCAGACCCAAAACAAATTGTTCCTCTTCTAATGATACACCGGGTGTACTCTTTGTCCTTCCAATGCATCATGTGTTTTTGCATGAATCGATATTCACAGATGACCCATTGGGTGATGCCCTGAAACACTTTTGGTCGGAATCATACTGGATACATCAAGAGTTGTGTCCCTGTGCAAGTCCATGGCCGTTGCGTTGTCCCTTATGAAACAGCGCCAACTGTCTTGAACTAGGACGCGAGGCGCGATGTATCCAACGTGGAACAAGCTCACCAGTACGTGTCATCGGTTGTTTCTGATTGAAGGTACGGAGACAAGTGGAAGAAGAAGTGGGCGCAGGAGGCGGCCTACATCAAGATCCACGAGGAGATGTCTACGCTGCTGGACCACGTGGTTCCGGTCCACCGCGCGCTGTACCCAAACTCGCACAAATACTTCGAGGCCTTCGTCAGTCAAGGTCAGCATGCGCGTCTGTGTCCGTGGCTTTCCTGGGCGTAAAAGTCAGGATTTTGTCACTGTTTGATGTGTGCGTGGTGCCACCTTCTCGGCTGCGGGCCAAGAAAACGGTTCTCACACTTGCGCATGCCCAGAGTCACTTCAGGTGTAAGAGCACATTCGTGGTATTCTGTCTGTGAATGGTATTCGGAGAGTTTCGGCTTTCTTGGATGAACAAGCAGAACGAGTAGGAACAGGGGTCGATGTGAGAAATTGTCCAAGAACCGGAAGAGTTTGGGTCTTCTGGTTTCTCCATCGCGTCCGACTCTTGTATCTTGACTTGACGGCAGGGGGCGTGGTCGAGGCGCACCCTCCCGCGGACAGCGTCACGAGTCTGACGGCGGACCTGCTGCTCGAGCCGGACGGCGCGCTGCGCCTGCTCGGCACCGGGGACCAGCTGCACGCCGAGTACCCGCTGCGGCGCTGGGGCGTCTCCGCGCCGCAGTCGTCCGTCGACCCGGCGCGGCTCAACGCCGCGACCCGCGCCGTCGCCGAGGCGTGCCGCGCGCGCGGCGTCGTCGGACATTTCTCCGTTGACTTCGTCACCTTCATTGACCCGAAAACTGTGAGTGCAATCCGCAGTCTTTTGGTACGTCCTGCCAATGGCTGCACTTTTGAAAGCCTTTTCTACAACGTCATCTGCCGGGGCTTTGAACTGAATCACTTCCGGATTCAAGTGACACTATGACTCTTCTCCTCGAACAATCCGTGTAGTTTTTCGCAAAAAGACGAGACTTATGCGCCGCCCCATGTGACGCCCAGAGAGCGAACCTGGCCTTGAAGAATGCTGCCGCGCCATTGCAGCTGGAGCAGGAGTTGTGGGCGGTAGACCTGACGCTGTCCTACAGCGACAGCCTTGCGATGCAGCAGCTGCTGCGCTTCACCACCGGAGGGCGCCTCGACCCGGAGACGCACGTCTTCACCGTCGCCGCGCCGCCGACTCCCGACGTATCGCCGCCGCCGCCAGGAGAGCAGCGCCGCGGGAAACCTCCCGCAGAGGTCAAAGAGGTCAGTATTGCGGAGTGCTGGACAGTCGCGTTCAGCTTCCGCGTGAGTGAGGTGGAAACGGAGTGACGATGGTGCTTGTGCCAAGCCACGGGCGTTGAAATCCTCTTCTTTTGCGTGTTGCCCGCCGCAGCGCTTGGTACGTACGAGTAAGACCACCAAGCTGACGCACTCGAAGCAAGATTCTGAGTCTGGATCCGCCTGCGGATGCCAGGATCCACCTCAGAAAACAAATACCGTAAAATCCCGCGTATAAGACCCCCTTTTGATGCTCCAAAATTAATGCCAAAAAGAGGGGGTGGTCTTATACCTGAGGATTTGACTTTTAATAAGGGTAATGAAAGTCAAAAGTAAAAATAAGGAAGTAAAGTATCAAAAGAAAGCAGGATGAGTTGAGGGATACCCTTATTAAATTAAAACAAGGAAATTATTCAAGGGTTTGTCTGAAGTTTGTTCTTTATAGCTTTCAGAGAGTAAAGAATAGGAAAAATTATTTCGACAAAAGTAATTACAAACAAAAGTTTTGTGTGTTCTGTTTTTGTTTTTCTCTTAAATTTTTGTATGTGAGTCATTATCTTGAAAGATGTAAAAATGGCTTTGTACTGATTTTGCAGCTGAAAAGGGTGGGGGGCGTGGTCTTATATGCGAAGGGGTCTTATACGCGGGATTTTACAGGCAATCCCCTCTGGCCTGGAACCCAGAACTTGCACTGATCAAACACCAGGGAGCCTGGGTCAACCTCTGGGGAGCCGTTTCTACCCCTGGGCAGCCTGAGTCCTGGATCGCCCCAGAGGAAGCCTGGATCCACCTCCGGGGACCTGAATCCACGTGTGGGAGCTAGCTCTGGGGAATGTGGGTCTGTCTCTAGGGAGTGTGGTTCCACCTCTGTGCGCACATTCACACAGGTCTGCGCACTGCGCACGTTTTGCAGGAGCAGCGCGCGCCGCCGGCGCCGCACCGCTACGCCGTGATGAGTACGAGGCTCAGCCACTCCAACCTGCGCATCCTGCAGTACGGCGTCTTCTTCCAGATGTGCCGCGCGCACGGCATCGGCTACGACGTCAAGGTACGTCCCACGTGATTGACGTCACGCGTGTGCGTTTTGTCCTCCGTGGTTCCCGTTGGCCTTGTTCAATCTGGCGCGTCCATTCAGCGCCTTCCATGCTGCTCAGCACGTTTCTACACTGACCGATGTTCTTGTTTTCGTGGTTCGTGTGCTGCCATCTGATGCTGTTTCGCTGCAGGAGAAGCAGGGGACGCTGTTCACGCTGATCGACGGCGCCAAGCGGGAGAACCTGGGCATGCTGTAAGTTGACGCGGGAAGTGAACTGCTCAGGCGTCAGGGGGCGCGAGCAGCTCACGGTGCGGTCGACGCATTGATCGAACACACCCGTTCTTAATTAAGAATGAAGCGGTTGTCACTGAACATCTTGTTTGATTGCTGAATATGCAGCAAATTCGCAGCACACCTGGCAGTCACCGGATTGTTTCTATTCTTGGATACTTTCAGCACGATAGACGAGTCGCTGCAGCGCGCCCTGACGACGTTCGCGCGCAACCTGTCCGTCATCCACCAGGAGATCTCCACGCCCAGGATGCAGGGCAAAACCAACTTCCTGGTGAGAAGGGCTCATTTTTATTTCTGCACTGCTGCTTCACGCCATTACCTCAAGCTGAACGGAACAGAGAATCGAATGACCCGTTGTTGTTCCGCGGGGGGCGTCCAGGATGTGGTCAGGAGGGCGTGGCCGCCCCGTGCAACCACGTTCGTCTCCCGTGTCTGTGGCACAATTTGCTCACTGTAGTGATGCGTTTTCAGGCGGCTATCACGGATATCGAGGCGATTTTGGGAGTGACGATAGAGAACGCGCAGGAGGAAGACGAGAGGAGGGAACTGGTGCCGCACGGTGACTCCAAGTCTCCTGGCTGACTCCAGAATCTACAGCCGGAGGGGAAATGTACGGAGGGCTCTGCATCAGTTCCGTCCCATGTGGATTCACCTCTCCCTGCTCACGCACAAGTGTCAAATTTATCTTCCGTCCAAACAGGAAAGATGACATGCGATTGAGAATTGCGCCAAAATGTCCAAAGCCAAACTGTGATGACATTTTTACGCAACGATTTTGAAAGTTTGAAATGTTTCAGATTTTCGTTTTCCCTGATCCACAAAAATCAACGTCAATGTCCGTTGTTGTGTTGGGTGGTGTGCACAAGCCAAAATGGAGAGTTTTTCTTTCAGAGATGTGAAAAAGTTTGTGAGTGTCGTTCGTCCAGTAACTTCCGTAAATCTGCGCTTTGTGCATGCGTGACGTGTTTCAGGCTGAAAATGGTCCGCACATTTGTGAAGGGTCAAGACCCGTCTCACTCTGGACACGTCGGGCGTCGAGTCCCTGCAACGCCCTTTGACACGTGTAACAAGTTAACGCACAACATGTCTGACTGGGGCTGAGGATGACACGTTATGAAGTGAATCACAGGCGACAAATGAACCGTGAGAATCAGTATTACAGTCCCAACATTTTATTTACTGTCGCTTCACCGAATCAACAAATTGTGACAACAATAAAACTCCACTGTGATACCAAATCACCGTTGAACTTCGGTTTTGATGTGACGAATTTAACAGTGACGACGTGACAGAAACGACTAGAATATCCCAATACAGACAATCCGACATTGTTCATCCGCGCATATCCCACAAAGCATTCAGATCCGCACGGCACTTCGCTGAACGAACGAATGAGCGGTATGCAACACGCCACTCTGACTTGAACAGCAAGTTCCCGTGCAGAGTGCACCAAGGGGCAAACACCGCAGTTCACTGGTCAGCAGAAAGAAAGAGTTTCTGGCACAATCGTGGAACGGAAGAATTCCACCCACCACCTACGAAGGATTCTCAGTCAAAGGTGATTCGGGTGACGTTTGCATTTCCTCACTTTCCTCCACTATGGTTGAGGTGCTCGTTCTGTCGTAGTTGGGTCCCCCGGGATCCTCGCTGGACGTGGAGGCCTCCGCGGTGCACGTGTGGACCGGGGTCGGGACGTCGTCGTCCGGATCCGCCGGCTGCATCAGGATCTTGGGCGTCACAGGAGTCTGCGCCCCGGAGGTGACGGAAGTGTCTCCCTCCTCCTCCTCGTCTTCCTCCATCAGGTTGTACACGTCACTGCACGCTACAACGACAACGTGAGGAAGTGAGGCCGGGCTCATACTAGGTCTGTGTGGCGTCGCCAATTAGGACAACATCGATGTGTCGCAGATGTTTCTGATGTCAGTTTTGGAGGCAACGAGACACAAACGTGGGCATTGCGTCCTCCCCCCCCCACCCGCCGCTGTTTGTTCTTGGGGTCTCAACCAAATCGCGTGGCGAACGACCTTCCCTCAGTCTGTCTGATCAGAATGTTATGATAAATACCTTTGAAAGCGTCCGGATACTGCTTCGCCAGCTTTCCTTTCACAACTCTGCAAAACAAGAGACCCCAAACACTGTTACGTTCCGAACAACACTGCAAGGTTGGCATGTTCCAAGGGCACGAACCAAGTGAGCGCGCTCATTTCCAGGCACCTGATTCTCTTGAAGACGGCGTCGAGGTCCTTCTTCATGGACGCGATGAGCGTCGTGTGTTTGCGGAACTCGAGCTGCGTCGTGTCGAACCGCGCGCGCGACAGCGAGTTGAAGTTGAGAAGCATCTCGTTCGTTTTCTCAAACCGCTGCAACCTGTGCAGAAGAACAGATTCAGCGCCACTCAGGAACGAAAAGTGACCCATTCAAAACACAGCTCTGTTGACGCAGCTTTTCTCGCACACTCGCCATTTCCTGCAGGCGTTTTCTTCTGTCAAGTTCTCGCAGTCAAAAGACTCCAGGGCAAAAAGTGCCAATTGGTTCCTGAACTGCCCCAATCACAATTCGGAACATCACAGAACATAGCCTGACACAACACGTCGCGTTTCTGTTTCAAGTTCGGCTCAACATCTTTCAAGAGCTACTTGTGATTCGCTCGCAACTCGAATCTGTTGGCATTCAGCAACCCTCATATCCAGACAAATGTCAGCTCAATTCCAAGGCATTGAACTGGGAAGGTGGAAAGTTCCTCACATGTGCACCTGGTCCGCGACCATTGCACGGATGTCGCCGTGATTGACCTGCGTCGTCAGCTGCTGCACGAACGCCTCGGACGCTGCCAACTCCACCGGCGCCGGGTCGCTCTCTCCCGCAAACACGTCGTCCATGCTCCGCCAGCAGCAGGACTCGTTCACACTTCAGAGCGCGTCTTTGCCGCAAGTTGGGTTCTCTGTGTGCACACAAAACTGTCAATCAATGAAAGTGGACTGTTGTTCAACAATGGCTCAGAAGACTCGACTTTCTCGTAAAACGCCAGCCGCGAGCAGCGTTGATCGCCTGCACTCTGGGAAATTTCCAGTTTTTTGGCTAGGGTGATCAACAAATGCCAGTTCGCCACCCAACCAGATACCAGTACAAGTGCAGAACAAGATCAGCTCGCTTCGCGGCTGACAGAGGTCCAATAAAACTCCAAATTCCTCTGTTCGGATTTTGTCGAATGAAACTGGTGCAAAAGTTTCACCTTGCACTATTTCCACAGGTTCCTGAATCCCCCCCCCCCCCAACAGCTCGCACGAACAAACACGAAATCGGCCGCGCAGCCAATCGGTATTTTGCTGCACACACCAACAGAGCAACGAGCATTTCTTTGTGTCGATCTCCATGTGTGTGAGGGGCACTCTCTTGCACATCATCTCGCACTTTCACAGTCTGTTTTTGTGTTGGCTGATTGTAGTGATATCACAAACACACTGGTTGGTATCTCAGGAGAGACTGTCACCAAGGGCGGGAACCTCCATATTTATTGACCTCATTCCAATCATGCCATCTGGTGAGTAGTGGTTTTAACTTTACAGCTGGTGTGTCACACCACACTCCTCCCCAAGTAGGGGGTGTTGGCAGCGCCTGACAATTTTTAATATTCTGAATATTTTTACAATATTTAATTAGGTAGAAAATAGAGGGAAAATAGCACAATATCACTATTTTGCTGGCTTTAGCCTGCATCCCTCCCCCCATGGGGTGATCACATGATCAGGGTTTTTCCCTCTCTTGTGCAATCCAACATGGCTGATGCTGTTGAAATCGTGTGTTTCTCATTTTTAAAACAACAAATAGTCAGGAGAATTTACTGGAAGTCTGAAAGGTTGGAGTTGCAGCCCTTGAGTGGTCAGGTGATTGATGCAGTAGTGCAGTTTTACTGTGCTGGGTCACCTGTTTGGAATTACTCTCTTTTCACCGTGGTTATTTGACTCGCCTTGAGCATCCACTTGGCTCACTTTCAACAGTAGGTGAGTGGTTTTCCGGTTCAGTGTCACCCCACAGATCGAACGGAAAACGACACACGGCGCATCTCCTGTTGTGGCAGCTTGGCCATGAAAATTGCTCACTGCTTGCTTTGCTTTTAACCGATTTATTGATTGCCGTCTAATACACGGTTCTCACACACATACAAAACAAAAAAATAAAGAAATTAAAAAGAAGATGTTTACCTTGGAGCCAATGGAAGTATTCATGAGTGCATTCCTATATTAACAGATGGAAAATTATTATACAAATCTGCCAGTTAACACTATGTATAATTTAATAAATTGATATATTTTCTGGTATGTACTATTTTCTGTGTCACACTGATCACTCTATCTGGAAAAGACTGGATGCTTGGATCCCTTTGATCAACACAAACTCTTGAAAGTGAACACGGCCTTGCAAAACGTACAAACCACAGAAAATAGATCTATCTCCTGGAGCAGCCGACACAAAAATAAAATAAATTTCGTTCGCCAATGTCCTCTTATTATCGCCCACAACACAAGTTCAGTTTCCAAATAAAATTTTGGCCGAAAGTCACAAAGTAGACTCGAGAAGCAACATGTTCAGCTACATTAAATACAATTATCAGTAAATCTACGTTTTAAGGCGTCTGTTGGAATCAATATCTGTTTGTACAATTTCGAAAATGTTTAGAAACTTTCATGACAACAAAGGATGACGAATCATCTGGTGGGAAGTGAACAACGCACGCTCAGAATTTGCTAATTTCGAGGGGATCTCTGGGTTTCATTTCATGATCAAAAGGTAATCTGAACACCGAACAAGTGTGAAATTTTGTGGGACTTAATTTTTGGACAAACACTCCCTGTAAAGCTGGCCTGCACGCTTCTCACTTGACGCACGTTTGACCTGTCAGACGGGAACAAAGTTCTGCAGACCAACAAGTTTTCAACAGTTCCAGCGGATCCACGTCTGAGTACGAGGGTCATACCACTTCTGGCGCTCGCTACATGCACGTACCAGGATGAACTGATGGTTGCATAAGGTGTTTAACCCTATTTATTTCAGTACAAAGAGGGCCAAATTGGCATGACAAATCAACATGTAGCGAGCGCCAGAAGTGGTATAAGCCTCGTACAAGCGTAGATCTCGTGCCGTTCTTTTTCACACTCCGAAAGACTCGGAGCACTCCAGTTTTCGTGGAACCGAATGGATCTAGGACAGGGTGAAAAGCTTCAGAGCAAAATTCCAATGACCATATGACCAGCAAACGTTGTCACACGTTGTTGTTTGTCGAGCGGCTTAAACTCGCAAGTTGGATCCGCCGCAGGTGTGGAACTTTACAGAGTACGAAACGGTGTCACCGTGGTCAACCGACGAAAGGTCAAACGAGTCGCTGTCGACAATTGAGTTTCAGGCGACAAGAGGCGAGGTGCGCTTTGGTGAATTGAAGGAGAAGACGGCACCAACGACAACCAGAGAACTGTTCAATAGAAAACGGTTTGTGCGAGGAGTTCGCTCGAAAAAGCCAGTAGCGAGGGTTTTCATTTCTGCTGTCGTGAACACGACAATGACACCGTCGAAATTCATCAAGACCCCAAGTTCTGCTTGGCCTGTTTGTTGTCGTGTCACTGCGAAGTCATCAAAGTTTGGCTGTTTGAGAAGGATTTCCACGCTGAACCCGCATCTTCTCTCGTTCAGTGTGCAGGTCCGACAGAAAGTCAACCCTTCAGTTTTCTGTTCATGTTTTCACGTGAGTGGTTAAAAAGGTGAAACCTCCAGCCCATCGTACGCAAGTACGAGTTTTATCAACATGTTCACGAGTGATACGAGGGTACGAGGCTTGCTTCACTTCTGGGTTTGACTGCATGTTGAAGCAACTTTTGCACCGACATCATGCAAGGCATTCAACCCTATTTGTTGAGATCGTTCAGAGGTCGGCTTATCGTGCAAATTCACATGCAGTCAAACCCAGAAGTGAAGCAAGCCTCGTACATTACACGTACCAACACTGGTCATGGTACGTAGGTGAGTGCGTCGAATGCGCTTGCTCAGTGCTGTACGAAGGTGGAACCACTTCTGTTGTCCGTCATGTTCAGAAGGGTTCAAGGCATTTAACCGCGATTCCTTTTTGTACTGAAGGCAAACAAAAGGCGATGTATGTTTGTGTACCCATTCTTAATGGCCATCAAAACAATAACAGACACTCTGTGAGAACAGAGACTGAGAGACCAGCAGTCTTTTTGATGTCCAAAGAGGCATTCAAGAGAGTCCTTCGAAGTAGTTTCCCTGCTGCTGCAGGCAGGATCTCCATCTCCTCGGCCATGACACCATGATGCTGTGCCTGTACTCCTGCGCAGGAATCAGGGCAATTTCCTCAGACACAGCCTCTTTGAGGTCAGCCAATGTTCTGAACCTGACTCCCCGCAGGTTCCTTTTGAGCCTGCTGAACAACCAGAAGTCACAGGGAGCCAGGTCAGGAGAGTATGCTGGCTGGGGAAGGCGTGTCCAGCCCAGTTGGGTGACCAAACCCAAGGTCAGAGCGGCATTGTGGGCAGGCGCATTGTCCATATGAAGAAAGCGCCTGCCATGAACAGCTGCATGTGGACGCCTGCGATGATGGGCTGCATCAAATCTCCTGAAGATTGCCCTGAATGTCTGTTGGTTGACAGTCTGTGGGCGCTGAACATACTCATAATACACCATCCCTCTTGAGTCATAGAAGGCCACTAGCATGACCTTGGCAGTTGCGATCGTCTTTCTAGGTACCAGTGGTCGATCTTCTCCTGCGCGGAGCCACTCCTTGTTGTGTATCCTGAGAGCTGGGTCCCAAGTGTACACCCAGCTCTCATCCATGGTGACCAAATTTCTGAAGACTCTTGGATTCTGAGCTCTCAGTCTACCAAAAAAATTACAGATGTCACGCCTGCGCGCTTTGTGATGGTCAGTCAACACTGCAGGCACAAAGCTTGCACACTTCTTCTTCAATTTTAAGTCCTTCTTCGGTATCCGTTGGATAGTTGAGGAAGAGACCAGATTTCAGGGACATCTCACAAATTGTCACACGCCTGTCTGCTGCCACAAGGTCTTCAATTTTGTGAATGTTGCACCTGCTGTGACCACTGCATGTTCTGGCTCCTCTGGGTTTGTCCACAATGAGTTGCCTTCCGCCTCTGAACTGGGAAATCCAGCGGTGGATACTCCTGTCACTCAAAATGGGTTGGTTGGCATAACAAGTCTCCAATCCGTGCTTGACTTCCTCAAAAGTCCACCCCAGTTTCACACAAAAGTGGATGTTTATCTGTTGTAGCAATTGCCAAGGCATCTCCTGCACACGCTTCATCTTGTCTGCAATGACGCTCAGAATGATGTCTGCACAGGTGGCACAAAGTCACAGTGACGCCTGACCTTGTTTGACCCAGACAAATGTTGTCTGACCTCGGCAAAAATAGTCTGAGAGCCGACAAGTGCAACGGTCGGTCTCAATCATGAAGGACAGCAGAAGTGGTTCCACCCTTGTATTTGTTTTCAGGCAAAGCAAAGGATGGAGGACCAGACTGACAGTTTGGAGGACTGGGTGGCTGTGAGGGACCACCCCTTCTACGATGCGACGCCCAAAATTCGACTCCTGTTCATGGTGGCCTGGAACGAGCCGGAGTGCAAGATCGCCATCACCTGTCGGGAGCGGAGCAGAAAGGCGTCGGACACGGAGTCGCATGGCTGGAGCGGCGCTTTCACCTTCAAGGAACTGAAAGGGGTCCACGAGCAGCTGGCGTTGGTGCACCCGACTCTCGGGCCGTATCTCCCCGAGCTTCCCGTGGAACCGGACGGGCTGTGGGCCTACATATCGTCCGTCAAGCCTCCCAGGGAAAGTATCTGTGATGAGTTGAGACACTACTTGAGTATTGCGTTGGACGTGTGTGGACAGAAACTGGTGACGAAAACCTTGTTTGAGCAGAACACATTCGACGAGTACTTCGAGGACATCAGTGAGCTGAAACGCAAGGTGTACGACGAGGACATTCGCCGTGCTCGGGACCAACTGGATAACGTTCTGTTTCTGCGGAATGAGGCCGTCAACATGCTGGATTTATCAGAAGTTTACAGCCAAGAGGACGAGGCCCTGATGAAGCTGAACGTGGCCTGGGCCGCTCTCTACAACTACCTGCTGCAGCCGTTTTTAGACTCGAGGGCCCTGGCCAAAGTGAAGGTCAAAGAAGCGAAGAAAGGCCTGGACTCTGCGAAAACCGGTGACATGGGACCGCGAAGGAGAACAGAACTTGTGAACATAATTTCGGAGTGGCAAGGACACCATCTGGACGCCGCAGACAGAATAGAGCAACTTTACATCGACTATTACACCGAGACTGTGCGCCTGCAAAAAGGTGAACAGGAGTCTCCTCTTTCCTGAATGTTTGTCGGGAGTTTTTGGTTTCGTTTTGCTGAACGTCATCGCACCAGTTCTAATATTGTTCTCGCCATTTTACAGAGGCCTGTGAACGAATGCTGGCAGACCAGGGCAAATTCGGGAAGTCTGCTTTCCAAGTCGCTGGCCAGGATCGTCTGTTCAGGTGCGGTGTTCTGCTGCTGGTTTCGCCCAAGGTCACATTCACTCCTGTTCACAATGGACGCAAACAGCTGCTGCGTCGACACAAGGACATGAATCATGAGGCGTCCGATTGAAAACGGCGCGTGATCGCAAATGCAGTTCCCACCTTCCTTTTGTCTGCAGTGAGCCATGTTCTTGTTTCAGAGCGCAGGAGGACGTGAGCCTCGAGATGATCAACCTGCTCAACGCCAAAAAGCAGTACAGCATCAACCAGAGGGACAAGTGCAAACAAGAGGTGAATACTGCCTGTGAACTGCATTGAATGTTCGTGTGTCAAAGAGTGCACATGGTGTGTGTGTGTAACAGACCAAGCCAGATTCAACGGATCTGAAATGCCGAAACTCACTCTGATCTCACCCACCGATCGAGTTTTCTGTGTTGAAGGTGGGCTCTCTTGGTACAAATTGCTCTAATCCTGGATAAAGACAGGCCGCCGTTACCCCCCCCCCTCACAACCGAGGCCTTTTCCCCACCCCCAACTACCAAGTTTGCAGCACAGGCGCCAAATTCTGTTTTCACCTTGTTGTTATTTCAAGGATCAGGGTTGGGGCCAGGTAGGGGCTGGGTCGCGTTTGCATTTGCCCATGTTGAGGATCCGTTCTTGCCACTGACGGGACTTGGTACGGCAGGTGCTGTCGGTGCAGGAGGGGAGCGGGAGCGTGCGCGAGGAGCTGCAGCGCCACGAGCAGAACGTGTACCGCTGGGAGCTGAGCGCGCTCACCCTGGAGCGCAAGGTCCTCGACGAGCAGGAGAAACTCATCAAGCTGCAGATCAGACGTGCAGACGAGGAGGCGGCCGGTGAGGTGTGCGTGTGTGGTGGGGGTGCGTGGTGAGGTGTGTGTGTGTGTGTTTCGTGTAAGGTGTCCGTGTGTGGTGGGTGCGTGTGCGTGATGTGAGTTTGTGGTCAGGTCTGCGCGCGTGTGCGAGAGGTGGTGTGTGTTCACGTGATGTGTGCGTGTGTGATGTGTCCGCGTGCAATGAGCTAAACGCCACACTGGACACTGCACACGTGTCCGTGAACAAAGAACGGTACCACGCTGCAAAGGATGACGCACCACCCGTTGACCACGTACGAGCGTACAACAACGCAGCGCACGACGTATGCCACGTGAAGCCAACAGACGTAGAGTCTACGTAGCTACGTGATCAGGAGTTTATCATGCATCGGGAAACGTTGCTGAAATGCGCGTAACATTGTTGCAACCACTTCATTTTGCGTTTCCTTGCGTTGCAGCTTCGGAGAAAGAAGTAAATTTCTACGACGCTGTGGACGATCCGAGGAGTCTGGACGAAGAGTCCTCCGCGGAGGGGGAACGGGAAAGGACGAAGAAGAGACACAAAAAACTGAGCGCGCAGCTGGCCGCCATATCCCGGCAACAGGCCACCCTCAGGAACAGACAGGTGAGACGCGGGAACAGACGGATCGTTTTGAGGCAGAGCGCATCTTGCTGAGGTCGGGTTCGCACCGGATGAGTCCAGCGTGGCGTCCCTGCAGAAGCCAGCCTCTTGTCACGCAACGCCCACGGAACGGTTCAGGGGCACAACTCACGATGGTGTCCACGTGAAGCAAGCCTGGGGCTGAACTTGTGCAGGTCCGAAACTGGGTTTCGTGTCAGGAGTGGTCGTTACTGTGTTCTCATTGCTCTTCTAACCATATTTGTTGAACGCAAAAGAACGAAATTTGCGACTTCTGTGTTTCGTCGTGCAGAAACGGTTGACGCGAAACATGGAGAACAAAGTGCAAAAGCAGGAGAAGGAGGTGGAGATGTTCAAGATGCACCACAACATCCAGATAGTGAGTTGTGTCGTCTGTTCTCAATGATCTTTCAGGGTGGTTCACCCATCTGGTCCGTGGGACGAAGGGGATTCAAGTTGACCGGGGTGAAGGGGAAATTCAATTTTGGGTTCCTCACCCCTGGATAGGCCAGAGATGTGTCCAGAGTGTTGCGTCTTCGAATTTGGCGCCCCGAATGCGACTTTTCACACAAGCGAGTGAAGGGGGAGACCGAGTCACCGAATGTCTGTTCCTCTCTCTCTCTCTGAATGAAAAATGTTCAGATGTCAGTCACCCTGGTAGATCTATGAATCTCAAATTTTGCAAGTCCCTCACCCCCTGCCACCTGAATGATTGAAAATGGTGGACATGCACTTTTGGGAGACGCGCCCTTGTTCCATGCGGGTCGTTCTTGTTGCAGAAGAGGGACGAGCACAAGGCGGGCCAACAGAAGAATCAGGAATTCTTCGACTCTGAAAGGAAAAAGACCTTGGAGAGACTCAAAGAGTACAAAGTGGTGCGTATCTTTCAACCCCAACAAAAACCGAATCACGCGTGCCTTGCGTTCCTGGACTTGAGTCCAGTACCCAGTGTCTGCAGCGACACAACAAACACATGAACCGAAAAGGACATCACAGCGCTGTCTTAGAATCATCAGGACTGCACTTTGATCAGCAAGCACTGTCACATATTGAAAACATTTTTGTCTTTCAGAAATACCCCACTCCCAAAACGATCAGACCCCCTCGGTACCAACCTCCGAGCGTAAAGGGCAAGAATTCGACCACAGGGAAAAAGACGCCAACAAGTGGGCAGAAAACGAAGCTTGAAGGAACTTACTCCGTCGAAGAAACGAAGCCAAAGACTGATCAGTTGGACGGTGCTGTACTTGTTGGTGACGGGACGTCTTCCACACACACTGCGCTGCCTGACTCTGTGGGCGGGGGGAAGGCAGTCACGCCCCCTCCCCTGCCCCCGGTGCCGCCCCCACCCGTCCCACACAACCTGCCCGGAGCCGGGGACCCTGGACCGGCTGGCTCTGCCACTCCGCCGCCCTGTGTCCCTGCTGCTCCACCCCCTCCTCCTGCCCCAGCACCACCTCCCCCGCCTCCCCTCCCGCCCTCTGGTGCGCTCGGGTTAAAAACGAAGTCCTCCACCAGCCCCGCCGCCCAGAAAGACACGGCGTCGGCAAGCGGCGGTCAGACGCCCATCAGTCTGACCAGCATCCAAAGCGCCAAGTCTTCGCTGAAGACGGCGTCCGATCGACCAGGCGGATCGGGGCCAGGTGAGCTTCCGGTTACGGCTGCGCGCGCATGTGTGGGTGTGGCTGGTGTTTGTTTCACACAATGAGCACCGTCTTGTGTATAAGGCGCACTCGTGTATAAGACTTACCCCAAGTACAGCTTTTACAAGTTATTTTCAAAATTCATCAACTTGACTCAATCACTCAAATTTAAAATTTTTACATAATTATTATTTTTTACTCTAAATAATTTTTTCTACTCTTCCTGAGTTTGTCTTTTGTCTGTATCCCAATTCAAGATCTCAGATAGAACTTCTTCCTCTTCTGGTTTATGGTTTCAAAATGTATTTGGAGCTCATCAAAGAAAGAAGAATCTTCTTTGCTCCACTAAATTTGTCTTTTCTCCCTTTGTATTTCAAAAAATCCAAATGTACTCATGTATAAGACGCACCCCTTCTTTTGATATTTGATTTTGGGGCAAGAAAAGTGCGTCTCATACACGAGACGGTACGGTAATCGGAAACAACTGGCGTGCGAATATTCTCGTGTGCAGTGCCCGATGTCATCAGAGACAGACCCAGGTTCTGGTTGTGGTGGGTGGCCAAAGAAGGATAACTTCCCTTTGGAGAAATTTTGCATGAAGAAAGGGAAAAGTAGAAAATGTGCGCTTGCAGTGTAGAAACAGGACGTTTTGTTTTGTCCTGATCATCAGGGTGGATCGCCACCAAGACCGGCCCCTTTGCCCTTGTACAAGTAATTACGATCAGTTCACGCTCTTTTTCCAGTGATCGACCCGATGGCTGACATGCTGCAGTTGATCAAGCAGGGCGTGAAGCTGAAGCCCGTGTCCGCGGGCGGTGTCGGCGGAGCGCCAGAGGCTTCCCCCGGGAAATCCCCGAAACGCCCGAGCGACGCGCACACGGCGCAGCTGCCCAGTGCAATGGCTGACATGCTGCAGTTGATCAAGCAGGGCGTGAAGCTGAAGCCCGTATCCGCGGGCGGTGCCGGCGGGGCGCCTGGGGCTTCCCCGGGGAAATCCCCGAAACGCCCGAGCGACGCGCACACGGCGCAGCTGCAGGCCGTGCTCAACCGGATCAGTCAGAGGCTCAATCCGCCCGACGAGGACGGCAGAGAGGATGATGATGGCGGCGATGGGGACGATTCGGACGATGACATTGATTTCGATGATTGAGGTATCGTTCTTCTTGACGTTCTGCATTAACCAGTGCAATGCAAATTTGAGCACTACCGAGTCATTCGGAGCGTGAAGAAGAGCAGCATCTGAATCTGTTTTCTTCCGCCGAGAGCGAGTTCGTTATGAAAGCGTCATAAGGTCGCGTCCCTGTGCAACTCAACCCGCGAAGAGTGCGTTGGAATTGACGTCAGTGGCCGCGGAGTTGCACAGGGACCCGAGGTGTGATGAATCCGGTGTTTTCCCTGTTGAATCAAACCTGCAGACCGACAACGGCAACGAACCATTCTGTCCTCTCCTGAACTTTCCCTGTGCGACACGGGAGGCGTCTTTTAGAGCCGCGTCTGCGTATCACCCTCACCAAAAAAAAAACCAACAACTCCCGATTGATTCAGTATGCAAAGTTTTTGTGTTTTGTGTAGAATACGATGTTTGTACCACCCGTGTCCCGCTCAAAATTCTCTGTTCGAAAACAAATGACACTTTTGCCAGATGTTGTACCGTGACCTCGGTTCTTATTCTGACATGTTCGCACACAATCTTTTTCGCAACAATTGCACTGTCACTTTGTTATTGGTGTGTGTCCTGGCCACACTGGACCGGCTGTTAGTCTCACCGGGAGTGGGGCATGTTTCGCGCCACAAGCGGCCGTGCCCCCGAGTCAAGTTTGATGCCGGCAGAATCTGTTGCGCAGTGCATCCAGTATGACGTCTATCCAGTGTCGTGATTTCAAAGCGTACGCCGGGACAAGTGCCTTGTGTGCGACAAACATTTCACGTTTTTATCTGCATCACTGGTCACATCGAATCTGCTTTTGCTTTGCTACAAAATTGTCGCTTTTTATTTTGTTCTTGAAACAATACATCCAAAGGTTTTACAAAATGAGAATGGAATAAAATAGTCAGTCTATCAACTTTTCGAAAAAATCTTAGTTCGGTTATGTCCGCCCTGTGAAGCCACAGACTCCGGGGGCATGACTCGCGGTGTTCTCCTCGCACTCCCGGAAACGCTGTCAACAGTACCAAAGCTCAGTTTTGTGGTAATCTTTATTTCAAAAGGCAAAGCCCTCCTGCAACGGATCGGAAACAATTCCCGCTTGCTTCTCTCGCTCAGCGAAACTTTCGGAAAAACAGACACAACAGACTCCTCCCCACCTCCCGAGGTTTCTGTGGGTCGGGTTGTCGCAACTTGAAAGTCTAACTAGACTTTCAAGTAGATAATCAGCCGCGGGCAGTGTACATCGGCAGGACAGCACTTGTCCCAATCTGCCAATGCCCCAGTTGAAAATTTTCTATGTGTGTGTGTGGGGGTAACATGGATAATTTTGTCCAGGTTGGACAGTGTCCAAGTTGGATAATGTCCAAGTTGAAAATTTTCTGTGGGCAGGGTGGGGGGTAACATGGACAATTCTTTATCCAAGTTAGATAATGTCCAAGTTGCAAGCTGAAAATTTTCTGTGGGCAGGGGGGAGTCATGCGGACAATTTTTGTCTGCGTTACCCAGGACCGACACATGGACACTGATACAGGGGAAAACCAATATCAGCTCGCTAGTGGGGCTGATAACAAGGCACTTCAGTCACCACACAAAAGCTACCACAGGCAGTAGACAACAAGCCACGTTTTCCGTTGACGGTGTTGGCGAGTGGATCCAACCACATGTTCGACAGTGCTGTCAACAGGAGAACAAGTACCAAACAGGTAACTCGACTCCTCAGCGTACCAACAGAAGTGCACTCAGAAGTGCACTGATGTGCGTGTGCAGACACCACCGTCACAGACGCAGAAAAAAAAAACAACAGAAAACACGTGCAAGCGTTCACAAAAATGAGCACCGTCAGCATACGCAAGATAAAGATTCAAAATTTCCATTTTGTGTCAAAAAGTTCCCACGCGCAAGAAGCAGTTCATCCCTTCCTTCAAAACAAGTAACAATCAGTAAAATGGACAAAAGCGCCAGATCTTTTCATCACAGAAACATGCGGACAGAGACCGACGTTGGTTGGCGGTTGATACAAAGACGTGTGCTTCTTTGTGTGTGTGTGTGTGTGTGTGTGTGTGTGTGTGTGTGTGTGTGTGTGTGTGTGTGTGTGTATGTGTGTGTGTCACAGCAGTGGGGGTCAGAAAGCTCTTTAGGCAGAGCCAACACATTCACCTGATCCCTTGTGCGGCATTGTGTTTCTGTGTGTGACCTGAGGCCTGAGGTCTCTACGCACCTGTCAAGTGCAGACCTGAGGTCCCCACAAACTGGGTGGAGCCCGGGAGCTCAGGTCTCCACGTGACGGATTGTGACGCGACACGGGCTTCACTGCTGCGGCTCCTGCACCGGTTGGAATATGCGCGCTCCCGAAGCGAAGTCCTGATGCTGCTGCCTCAGTCTCTCTCGCTCCTGCTGCATCTGTCGCTGCGCGGCCTCCTGTCTCCGGCGACGCTCCAGCTGCTGCGGGGAGAGACGGTGCTGCGTCCCCGGGATCGGAGCCGCTGCGCCGGCGGGAGGGACGCGGGGAACGGGGGCGGGGGGCGCCTGGCCTGGATAGGGTGCACCAGCGGGCCACATGCGAGAGCAGACCAACGCAGCCTCCCCTGGCCCGATGTAGGGTTCGCCACTGACTTCTTTATGGGCGCCTGCGTCTGGACTAGTGAGCCCTGCACCAGCCACGTCCATGTAGGGCCCGACACCGCCGCCGGTGGCACCTGCGAAAACCCCAGCTGTGGCGCCCGCCTCGGCCTGCTCCTGCAGACCGCGGAGCGCCGCGCCCTCCGGGGACCCGTTCCACAGCGCGGATCCCGCCAGCAGAGGGCGCCCCAGGTTGATGGGCGGGGTGCGCACCATGTACTGCGTGTTGTTCAACAGAGTGATGTCCACCTCCAGCACCACCGTCAGGTCCACCTGCGAGGAACAACGATGGGTGAGGTCTGTTTCACACCAGACGGGTGCACAATCCACTGCGTTCCAAATAACACAATCGGCGTTGTGTCGCCGGTTGGGGCAAAGCGATGACAAGACAGGCAAACAAGCACCGCACGCGCACAACATGCGTGTCGTGTTGAGAGCAAATCAATGAGTGTTTTTCACTGAACAAGACTCACCCTGAGTCTCTGCAGCGCTGAGAGACGGAAGGCAAACGTGTTCTCGTAACGCGACTGCCACGGAACCATATCCACTTGCTGCGGCAGAAAATTCACTTCACAATTTGATGTGCAAAGCGCATTCACCCGGTAAACACAGTGGGCAGATTAGGCACGACGTTGACAGCTGCAAAACGTCGCGCCAACGTCACGTCGCCGACGCGACGCATGAACGTTGAAATAGCAAATTTGACACGAGATTGATGCGACAGGGCTCTGACGGGTGATTTCAAACGTCGCGCTTAATGTGCCTGTTAATGATCAACGCGCCACGTGGGCAAAGCAATCAGTTTCGCTCATGTGTGCGTGTGTGTGTGTGCGTGTGAGTGTCTGTGAGAACAAGACCTCTGTTCACAGAGGTGGACGCGGGGTTTTGCTGGCCTTGCGCCACATTTTACAGGCGCGCGCGCATGTGTGTGTTTGTGTGTGTGTGTGTGTGTGTGTGTGTGTGTGTGTGTGTGTGTGTGTGTGTTTCGGGCACTGGCAGCACTGACCTGCGGTTCGTGCGTGGCCCTGATGCCGACTTTGGTGGCTTGTCCGAGTTCGAGCACCTCCACCTTTATCCACATCGCGTTGGACAGGAAGCTGGAGAACCGCAGCTCCATCTTGATCCCTTTGTCGTCCATGTTGATGTTCCTATTCGGCGGCAGAACTGAAACAAGATGTGAGAGCAACATAAACCAAGCACGCAAGGTTTCAGCAGAGTACGTCACACGCTTCGTCCCTCTGCGCGCGCGCGCCCGCGCGCGTGTGTGTCTGTCTGTTTGTGCGAGTGTGTGCATGCGTGTTCGCGCACGTACGCCCACGCGTCTGCGTGCCTTTGTGACGATGGGGGGTCGCGATCCGGGCTGCGAGTGACTGAGACTCACTGTGCGTGTTTTCCCACTGCTCGCGCCTGTGCTGCACGACCTCGGTGTGCCCGCTGTAGTCCTTGTCGTCGTGCAGGGTTCGGTTCTGCTTCAGGTTGGACACGATCTCAGGGTTCTGACGCTCATCTGCCTTCGCCTTCTTTCCCAGTTCTGCCATGAAAGCCACAACGCGTGCGCTGAGCAAGCTGGCTGCCACAGGGAGGGGATTCCCGGGGCAACAGGAAATTTGGAAGCTGAACTTTTTGAACTTTTGCACGCTCTCTCCTACAGCCAAACAACAGCTGCTGAGGTGCAGTCGACGACCCTCGCTTGCATGTTTAAACCTTCTGGCCACATCGGGCATCAACAAGGCTCATCAATTAACAACCAGTGGTTTTACGACAACAGAGCCTCCCTAGTAAGACACGATTCTCATCAAATGAACCCATCTCCGAGGCACACGAACCTGTGAGCAGCCGGTCGTACATGGCTGAAATACTATCCGGACCCTCCTCCGGACGCTTCATGATGGCGGATTCCAAGCACTGCATGAAGATGCTGCAGTCGTTGCGGTCCGACTCGAAAGCCTCGCCACCGCTGCTCCTGCAACCGGGAAACACTGGCTTGTGTTCCTGTGAATCCAGGCGAAGGGACGAAGAATCGGGTCCTCATAGACACAGGATAATGTTTCCCCTTCACCCCGCTCCATTATCGAGCTGCGGTCATAGAATGTAGATAGATCTATCGCCTACCAGGGGGGGGGGGCGAATGGGCTCTGCATCACCAACTGAAACGTCGCACCTTTTGGGTTTCTGCGAGGATCAGTGCAAGAAGACTTCTTCACACGTGGTGGTTCAGCGCAACAGATTGGTCAACTCACGACGCGTAAATGGTGCAGTGGTTGCCATAGGCGACGTCGTCGTTGCCACGCCGCGCCCCGACCTTCTTCTTCTCAAGATGCGCGACGTAATCCTTCGGAATCTGGTAGGAATTCGCCGCTCTGCAGAACGAATTGAAAAGAGCTACAGTGCAAAGCTCGACCAACAGCGTCTCATTGTTCTGATGGTTTTGTGCGTTCCGTCTCAGGACAAAGTCACTGCTTTTCGCAACGCAGTGCTCTTCGTTGATGCAGAAATGCAACGCATCGTGTGTCCTGTGTCGAAGAGGCCTCAACGTTGTCATGTTCTAAAACTCATACAGTGCGTAGATCTGTGGCAAGAAACAACACTAACTCTTGTCTGCACATGTCCAGCAGCAGCAGGCAGAGCGACGGGTCGGTGCTCAGCATCTTGGATCGGATGTACTCAACGCTGATGAAATCGTCCAGGCCACAGTTGACAGGTACATCGTACGGAATGAGGTACGAGTCGCCGTGGAAGTAGCAGCCGTGCCCCGCCCAGTAGAACACACCTGCAGAGGGAGCAACACTTTGAAAATACACGCACAGACACACACACACACACACACACACACACACACAGAACAGCTGCCTCTGATTGTGATGGAGTGCACACACACGCACACACACACACACACACACACACACACACACACACGGACACAGAAATGGTGCATACCGTACATTCCGCTGTGAATGGCGGTTCCCTTGTCCTCCGGTGTGTCCATGAGCTTGCAGAACATTTCGATGGCGTCCAAAATCTCTTCCTTCGACGGGTCCAGCAAGGAAATCACCTGATCAATAGCAAAAATTTCAACCTGGCGGAACAAAATGGCCAGACATACCGACTGCGCTCACCACGGCTCTGAGTACTATTTTCTTGGGGTGCCTGACTATTTCGGGTCAGATCTGAAACCCTGATCCAAACGAATTTGGTCACTTCAGATTCAACTCAAAAGAGCCAGACACTGTGTTCGGAAAACTCAGTGTCTCGTCATTTCACTCCACCGGGTTCCTAAGTCAATGGCCGGTTGTTCCAAGGTGCAATGTATGACACAACGTGTGAACAAACAATGAGATCACATCACGCGGGGTTTTAAGTTATAATTGACGCACAACAGCGTGCTTGTGTGTGTGTGTGTGTGTGTGTGTGTGTGTGTGTGTGTGTGTGTGTGTGTGTGTGTTTGCGTGCAACACTCACGCTGAAGTTGAGTGCGGTGAGGATGGCGCTGATCTTGGATGCGTCCCACGGACTCGCCTCCAGCACGGAATGATGCGTCATGTACTGACCCGAGGCGATCACCAGCGCCACCTTATCCTGGGCTGCAAACACGCGCATGCGCAAACTGTTCATTGGAACCAATCACAAACTGTTGCAGTGTCTTGTTGAACCAAACATCACTCGTTCTCATACACCTGCTGACACCGTGTTCAAGACAAGGCAGCTCTCTTTATGCCACATGCTTTCAGTACGTGCTGTGAACTTGCACAGAGACGTGCGGAGACGCAGCACATGCCACGTGACGCGTCCAGTGAGAACGAGGCTTCACCTTTATGTGGCTCGGACCCCTTGGGCGGCAGCTTCACGTCGAGTCGGATCGGCTTCGTGTGCGTCTTGGCGTCCGTCTTCGCGCACTGCACCTCGCACTGGAACGTCCCCACGTCCTTCGCGCTCTTGATTTTAAATTCCAATATGTTTTCCGTTTCTCCTGTAGAGACAACGATCACATCACGTCCACCATGACAGACGAACTTCTCTGCCCCAAAATTGAGCATCACAAGAAGGGGTGTGTCTTGTTGCCTGGTGCCATTCCTTCAAAACACCTCAGCAAGAGGAAAGGTGTTTGTAGGGGTGCGTCTTTACCTGGGTACGACTTGCACACGTGTGAGCAAGGCACGATTTTCAAAGTGTGAACCCGTGAAATGTTTTGCCAAAAATATTGTGTCGTTCGAGTGTTGTTTTCAGAGGGTGTGTTTGGTTTGCCCATTTCTTACCAACAAGTTTTTTGCCATCCTTGTACCACTGAAACTTGACGTCGCATTTCCAAGTGACCAGCACCTCCAGCATTGCTTTGTCTCCCACCATTTTCCTCTGACGGTAAGGCTGGTGTGTGATTTTCGGTGTGTCTACAAATGTCCAAGACACCTGGTGAAATTTCATGTTGTCCATTGGAGCAACGAAAGACAAGATTTGTCACGAGAAGCGCTCACGGTCGCTGCCCACACCTCACGAAGTTTCTCTACGAAAGGTTTTGACTTTTCCAAGACAATGAAACTCACCAGACAAATCGTCGGCTGCAAGAAGAAAAAAAGGCTTTTTTCAAGGCAGAATCACAAAACCAGGACAAATTCAACTGGTCGGCGTGTGAGGCAGGCGTGCGTCTTTGCGCGTGTGTACGTGTGTGTACGTGTGTGTGTGTGCGTGTGTGTGCGTGCGTGTGTGTGTGTGTGTGTGTGTACTCACAGAAGATGAAAAGCTGGCACGGGTCGCTTTTGACCGAACTCAGATGGTTCCGCACTTCGCAGAAATAAGTTCCGTTGTCTGTTTCCTTCGTCCTTTGTATCTAGCGACAAGAACCACAATTCGTGAAGTAAAACTTGACCTGCCAAAAGTCATGGGATGGCACTCGAGAACATCACTTTTTGTCATTTCACTTGAATTCCCTTCTGTTTCAATCATTCGGTTGCTTTCGTTTTCAGGCTGTCAAATTTTGTGCGTGACAGGCGAAAACCCTCCACAATATTCTGTTTGCTCGTACACCTGACCCAACACGTGAATATCACTCACGTGCAGCACAGCCTGGGCCCCGTTGTCCACGACGTGTGTGGTCTTCCTCTCCCTGTGGACGCGGAACCACTGGTAGACGGGCGGCGGGTTGGCGTGCGCCTCCACGCGGAGGGTGATAGGTTTCCCGATCTGCACGTACACGGCTTCCTGAGGCGGGTGCTTCGTGATGTACGGACCGAACTCTGAAACATGCCAAACGATAAAGAATCAAGATTGGGAGCCAAGTCAGAGAACTGTGGAAACAACAAGAATTTGCTCTGCTTCACTTGCAAAGTGCGATCACATTTGTCAGGTGTTGTATATATGAGTGAAGCCCCAGTAGTGATGTTGTAGTATAGTTTATTGTAGAGTATGAGTTGGAGCTCAGTGGTTTAGGCTACCTTCCTCTATGGTGTCACA
>JAAUXT010074823.1_pt1:0-12500 | contig 23843 bp, 26 predicted proteins | sample 7278171 | NCBI WGS metagenome assembly JAAUXT01 (sample SAMN14350112, study PRJNA611818) | marine sediment metagenome | isolation source: surface marine sediment (1.8m) | place: French Polynesia: Moorea | collected 2018-08
ATCTCAGGTGAGACTGGCCACGGTGGCGCGAATCTCTATATTTATTGAATGAACAGTGCTGCCACCTATACCGCGGTGGTTCAAATTTACAGCTGGTGTGTCACACCACATGACACTGGACTCACCTGGATCTATCAGCTTCATGATCAAGATAAGCGCAATCTCAAGTGATAACAATCCGAGTTTATCATATACAGAGACAATAACCCTTCAAGTCGAATGTCGACCGATTCTGTTGAGCGACTGACAAAGACAGATCCAGGCTTCCGAGAAACAGGGGCAGATCCTGCTTCAAGAAAATTATGTCGGGGAAAACTGGTGATTCACTTGCCCTTTCCAGGTCACTTTTTTCGCACTTACCCATGATGCTGACTTGGATGCAATCTCTCTTCTAAGACATCCACATCCTCGGCAAAATTAAACCGCTAAAAATCCATTTTGTCATGTGCAATCAGCACAATTCCATTACTTGCAGCTACTCTACAAAAACTGCAAAATCTGTGGTAACCATCTTGAACGGTGACGTCACGTCCGGTTTGTGACGCCGCCTGGCGACAACAGGTGCTCGCGTTACAGAGGTCGCCACCAGCCCCACGCATTTCCCGCAATTTTGGAATGAGATGTTCAAGTCCTTCTTGGTGCTACACATCACTCTGACAGCCTGACCACAAAAAGAGAGAAACGGAGCCCAACCTTCAGTTCAAAAAACAAAGCAACAATTGCCTCTGACGCCAAAGTTGGGATGATTGGGGTGGGGTGGGAGACTCGGCGGTTTCCTTTGCGAATCCGCCCCTGCTGGCCCCAAAAAAAAACACAAGACAGAAAGACAGTTTCACACCACCAAATCGTACTGTATTCCTTTCGCCTTTTGAGTAGATTGGAACGGGCCCCACCTGTCTGGTTTGAAAGAAAAACAGCGCTCCCTCCCAGTGAAATGGATTGAAAGATTGAGGCAAGGAAGTCAGAATGGTTGCCGGTGATGACCATCATTTGGAGCATCTGGACTTCGACAGAGCAAGAAAGATTACACCCTCGAAGCTCTTGCAGCACGAATGCTCGTCGTCTCAATGTCATAAAGAATTTCGGGTGAGCAAAGTGAATGATAGCCTGTCGCCTGTTACTCGAAAACTAGCTCACTGCCCTCTCCTACCTTGCGCCTGACGGCGAGTTTCGTGCTGTTTGAAGTGTCCAAAATTTTGATGCCCCCCCACCTTGGGGCCCCCCACCTTGGGGCCACCGATCAAATGTTACATCAGAGCCTCGACAGTTGTATTGTTTTCATTCAATGACATTTCAGATTTCCTTTGCGCACAGTTCACTGGGTTCATGCTTGTCACGATCAGGATCGTGTGGTGAGTATTTGTTTTGCCCATTGAAGGGGAGCGGGTCTCACGACACCGTCGCAACGCGAGCTCGCGCGGGCCAACGCCCTCAGAGCTGCGCAACGCCGCCGCACGGGCGCCCCACGGGCGGATTAGTTACCGTTGGCGAAGCAACGTGTCTCTTTCAAAACTCGTGAAGGGCGGGGGTGACTCGAATGAACTTTACGTGTTCCTCCCTCTTCCACGAAAAGAATGAAAGGAACAGGAAAGAATGGTGCCACGAAAGAAATTCAGGCGTTCAGAGTTTGTGCGAAAGGTTACAACGTTCGTTTGGTTCAGCCAAGCGCTTGTCCCTTTCCCTTGTCCACATCAGACTGTTGACCTGAAACACCTAGTGCGAAGAGGGACGGAGTTTGAACAGGGTTTAGTGCTGTTTGTGCTACCTGGTGTGATACAACACATGAAAAATAAATATTGATCGCTGCGGTGCCCAAAAATACTCACACTCTTCTGTATAAAAACTCTCGAGGTGCTGGAAACTCTCGCACACTCGTCTGAACTGCTGCCCTCAACTGAAATCATGTGAGTACATTTTTCTGTTTGATTCTGAACAGTTGGGCACAACTGGGTCCGGATGGATCTGTGTCCATGTCACTACGTCCGTACAGCGGTGAAACCAGACTCTGCAAGTCCCAGTAAATTGGAATTGAAATAGCTGTGAGAGGCAAACGCGTTGCCCTCGGGTGACGCCAGAATTGTTTCCGGATTCGGGGGAGCTATCCCCGCTGGATTCAGATATTTCGTGTGCGGAGTTTTGCAGTAAAAGCAAGTACAGGTCATTTTCGGATAATTCGACATACACACAATTCGACTTTTGCATAATTCGGCTTTTTTCAAAACAGGTTTGGATTTGTGTGTGTGGAATAAAGGTGTCATAATTCGACTTTCACATAATTCAACTTTTTCATCAGCAAAAATGGTAGGTCGAATTATCCGAAATGAACCTGCATCTGTATGGCGAGTGCGTCACACACGCACTTGCACACAAATCACTGACGCGGTGGGATTCTCTGAGTGGACCAAGGCAAGCAACCTGTGGAACCAACACCCCCCTCGGAAACAAGTCGCACCTGCCTTTGTACTCGACAGCACAAGGAAATTGAGCGCTGTTGACCCCCCCCCCATACACGTGTACACACACACACACATACACATAAAGTTTAGGGCGTTGCCACGCACTTCCACAAGGTCAGACCTGGTTGGCAGCCTTATCCTGAACTGCGTCCCGGAACAGTCTGAGACGACGAGCCGCCTGACTGCGGTGCGCTTTCTTCTCTGCAGGTTCCCGACTCCGAGGCTGTTGCTGCTGCTCGTGTTCTGCGCATGCGTCGTGCTGCAGGCGGACGCCCAGAGGTGGCGCGGCTGGTGGGGCCGCGGGGGCGGGGGGAGCAGGTGCGTGCGTTCCCGTGGGTACCTGTGGAACAGCAAGCGGGGGAGTGCAGACAGGCGTAGGCGGGATTTCCCAGGCACGGCATGGTGATTTCAAGTGACAGGGATCTGAGTCTGTTGTCACCCGTAAGAATCGTCGTAGACCTGAGCGAAAAAGCTTCAGACCCCAACAAATACGAGCCTTTCTCACTGCAGGTGCTCGCCTTTTTTTTTTCTTCGAAGATCTTTGCCAGATTGAATCAAAAGCCAGGGGCGCCTGGCTTCACCAAATCAATCAAGCCTCCCCCCCAACTGGTGTGGTGCCTCAACAGCTCAGGCTCGGGCCAAGACAGAGCTCCTGGCACCGACCCTGGATCTGGTGGAGCGCAGTGCAGCAGCTGTTTGTCTTGCAGGTACAGGTCCTCGAGTTATCGGGGCTACGACTATCGTCGCGACAACAACCGTCGCTTCTCCAGCTTCAGAAACGGAGGATACAGGAACGACAACTGGGTTGGTACCAAATCTTCACCTTCTTTTCATGCCCCAATGTGTCAGATAGGTTTTCCCACAGCTGATGCTGACATCAACAGACACCAAATCTTGACAATGGGTCCGCGAGAGAAAACAGATGTCTTGAACAACAGGACTGACGGGCGTGGTGGCCCACTGATGTGGAGGGAGGAGGTTGTTGCGGATCCATCTCAGCCTGCGGTTATAGCAACACTTCACCCGAATTGACCGATTTGGATCAGACTCCATTCAGCATTGTGCACACACACACACACACGCACACACTACAAGCTTGTAAAACGGAGTCTGGGCCCGGGACTCGGTCAGTGTCCTTTCCCGCTTGTGATGGCTTGAGTTCGATTGTTGCTTGTATTTTGACAGAAATGTCGTCTTGCCCACGAACCGATTGTCAATCGCTTTGACGCGATCCGTGGTGTTTCCAAACAACACGTTTGCTTTGTCGCAATCGCCCACCTGTTCGCGAACCCTGACCTCAGGGAGGCAACGCGTTCACGTGACCACTGAGAGCCAGACCTTGACGCGTTTTGACCTGTTCACGCAGCACTGCAGCACGAGCGGGGACACGGAGCAGTGCACCACGCAGCTGCAGACGGACGACCCGGGCAGGACGTACACCTGCGACGGCCGCCACTGCAGAAGGGTCAGTACTCACTCAAGTAGCCCCAACCTGTAGAGGTCAAATCATGACGAAACACGTGGTTCCATCGGTCTCGTTTATGACCTGTCCAGGTGGGCAGCGATGATTGAGAGAAACTGTGACACTTTTATGAATGAGCTACACTGTGATTGGTCTGAATTTCTGACCACATGTCTGCAGTGAGTGTCACTACGGGACAGCTGAAAGGGAAGAAGAGCTTCAGGAATGTCACGCTACGTGAAGGATTTGCACACAGCGATGTTGCATGCACAACCAACCTCAGGACAAGTTTGGCTCAATCAAGGCTTTTGCTTCGCTCACACTCCATCCACTGTGTGTTTTCAGAACTGCTTCGAGCCGGCGGACTGCGAGACGGAGACCGGCTCCACGCTGCGCGTCGGCTCCACGTGCGGAGACGTGTCCCTCACCAACGGGGACACCATCACGCTGTGCGCCTACACCGGCAGAAGCCGCGGGCGCTGGGGGTGGGGCCGCAGGGTGAGTGGTACACCGGTACACTGGGGGTGGGGCCGCAGGGTGAGTAGTACACCGGTACACTGGGGGTGGGGCCGCAGGGTGAGTAGTACGCCGGTACACTGGGGGTGGGGCCGCAGGGTGAGTGGCACACCGGAGAAGTGGGGTCAGAAGGTGCATGAAGAACACAACGGAAGGTTGGGCCGCAAGCCGAATTGAGACAGGGCCATGCACCGGGAGAGGTTGTACACCGGGAGGGGCTGCAGGATGAGTGATTACTCTGGGAAGGTTGGACTGCAGAGTGTAGAACACTGCAGCTGGTGGGAGGCAGGATTCGAGGATGACGTGTATGTGTGTGCGTGTGTTGTGTGTGTGTGTGTGTGTGTGTGTGTGTTTGTGTCTGCAGGTTGTGCTCACCTTGACGCGTTTCTCTCTGTGTTTCAGGGCGGGTGGTGCAGCACGGACCAGGACTGCACAGCGCGGGTGACGGGCACCGCCCCGGAAGGATTCCGCACCTTCTGTAACATGACCCGCAGCAAGTGCGACTTCGACTGGGTCAGTGCGTTACGGCGAGCAGTTCTCGTCGGTTCCGTCCTATTTTGTGAGCGTGTTTGTCATTGCTTGTGAACACATGGAGCCAGGTTTGGGCCCGCACGCGAGCGTGCACGCGTGTCACGTTCTCGTCAGCAAAGGCATGTTGAGGCAGTACCTTATCTTTTGGTTTGAGACACACAAAATAACCAACGGCCTCCCCACGAACAGATCCTGGATTCACGCGCTGAGGACGCAGAACTCGGACATCGAAAATAGGTTCCTAAAACACCAGAGCGAACCATCAGAGGATGTGAACTTTTTGTGACTTGTTGTGTTGTAGCCTTGTTTCAACGAGGGTGCGCAGTGCGAGGTGCCGCCCGGGTTCTCCGCCGGGTCGTGTGGCTTCAGCCGGACCCGCGTCTACATCTGCACCAATGGACAGTGCACCAAGGTGCGTTCACGTTCTGCTGCACTTGCGCGTGCTCTGTCTGCTGTGGTGACTGGAGGTCCGTGTGATTGTGCTTCAGTGGACTGGGATTTGTGCAATCGTGATTCTTTTTGCGAGTTCAGAATTTGATCATTTTATGGGGTTCCTCGAGAAAGAACCAAGCAACCAAAACACACTGCCCTCTGTCTCAAGTCAAGTGTGTGTGTGTGGTGTGTGTGTGAGGTGTACGTGTAGAAGACACTTGCAGTGATTCATGAACGGAAATAATACTCCAACCCTGTGTGTTCTTGTGCTTTGCAGTCGTACAGCACGAGCGGGGGCACCAACACCGGCGGCACCGACACCGTGTCCGGGGCAAACGACGGGGGCATCGTCATCGTCCCCAACCCCAACCTGCCGTGACCCAACCGCTTCTCACCAGCGCTGAACCAACCCCAATCTTCTCTCTGTAACCACCGCTAAATCAACAACAACAACCTGCCCAATGCCCGCTTTCCTTGACCAGCCATGAGTCAGTTGCAACATCCCAAACCACAACCTGCATTGAACCACCCTGTTCTTACCAGTCTTGGACCGAACCCAGCCAATCCCAGCCAACCCTGAACCAATCCGAACCTGCCCAACCCCAACCTGCCCTCACCAACGCGAACCTGACAGGTTGTTTTTCAACTTCAACCGGCATGGTACCCGCCTCGACCCCACCCAACCAACATCGCATCCACCCAACCCGCCCTGAACAAATCCATCCAACCAAACCTGCAACAAATCAACCCAACTAGCGGTTCAACCCACACACCTGGCCCCTCAAACTAAGTTGACCAAGCTGCTCAACACCATGCAGTGTTTGACTACCAGTTCGAGTTTCCGATTCATGATTGTCAATTATAAGGGGAGATTTCAATGACCAAACGCTGCGTTGTCGCTCACACTGCATCCCCCAACAATAAAAGTGCTTTTCGTTGGCTCAGTCAGTTCTTTCCTTTTCGTTTTTGTGCATGCGTACGCGTATGAATCAATGTCAGAACAAGTACAAAAGTGTTTTTTGCACACGGTTTTGCTCAGAGAAACTGAAAAACAAATTGTTTTGGTGCATGAGATTGGCCATGCGTCGTGAGACCACCTCGTGGTGCACGCGTCTGTGTACGTGTTGATACTTGTGTGTACATCGTGTTGTTTGCCCTCGTGAGCGGGAACTATGTTTCGTGACACTCACAACAACAAACCTCTCCTTTTGTGCGACCCTGGGCCAAAGGTGACCTGACAATCCTTCTTGGTGAGTGTGCCTGGGCTTCGATACTCATGACTCAGATACTGTCTGCAGCGTTGCCAAAAACACTTGGTGCTTTCCAAGGTTGTGAGTCAATGTTGGACAAAAGTGTGAACGTCGTGTCCCTGTGCGAGCCACTTTGTCGCGTGTGAGCCCTGCTTTCTTTGCTGTGCCTGACTTGAGGTCAAATTATCAACGATGTGCCATGCGCCCACCAACCAAAACTACGCAAATGCTTTCAGAACTTGCCTTATGCTTTTGCTCCTGATATCATTGTTGGCATCATAGATCAATGTTTCTTGTTGCAAAGATGCCATTTGGAATTCAGTGACAGAAACAAAATAGGGTTTATAACAGAATTGACAGGAATCAGGGCTGTTGTGGCCCAAAACACCAGATCCACAGAATGTTGGGATTGGAACAAGGAGAAAAGGAAGATCACACTGGAAGGAACCCAACAAAGTAAATTGGATACTGTGACAAGGACAAGTTGAATTATCATAGACTTCCTCAGGGCCCTTTTGGATTGAAACTTAGTTTTGTGAAAGGAATGTCTCAAAGACTGCACCAGCATTACATACAGAGCAGACATTATTGCAACAGCTGAAACTTGACTTGTGACAACCATCAAGGTGACAACTTTGATGTGAACACTTGAGTCTGTGGGGTCTATGAAGGGAGAACAAAGACTGGAGGTAAAGGCTCCTTTGCCGCGTATATACACAACAGACACACATGTGACAAACACAACCATCACAGTGCCTAAAAGCAGGCATCTTGTTACAAACTGCTTGGACTTGAAGCGGGAGTGAAAAGGGAAAATGATGACCATAAGTCTTGCCACAGACAGAAATGTGAGCAGAAATGGCATCAGCAGAGAAAATCCCAACAGACACACAAAGGCAAGAGCACACAAGAAATGACCTCTCCACACTGAATCAAAGAGAACAAATCTCTTGCTGTAATAGGTATCAGCTGCCCAGATCACCAGCAAATACAATCCACATGTCAAATCTCCTCCGTTGATGAAAAGTACAAATGTGCTGAAAACTTGTTTTGATTGGCCTTGTGTTGCTTCACGTATTTTTGCAGAAAAGGAAATGGAATTTGATGACAACACTGCAGCAGACATAAAAATGAACAATATTCTCATCATCTGATTTGGGAAAAGGTAGGAACAGGAGGTATACCATGGCACAGCTTCAGGGCAGAAGATTTCAGGGGGTGTTATGCAGCAAACATGAAAATTGTTTCCAAATAGATGTGAGACAGGAAACATTTGAAACATGTTTATCTCCAGCTGTGAAAGAGGATTTTTGGTTATTTGGAAGCTGCATATTTTGCTGACATTTTCAAAGACATCAGAAGGCATCCAATAAATGTTGTTGTTGGAAATGTCCAGGAGAGACACAACATTCAGGTGCATGAATGATTTTGCTTCAAGGGAAGAAATGCCATTTTGTTTCAGGAGAACCACCTGCAATGAGAAGAGGCTGACAAAACAATTTCTCTTGATGACAGTCAATTCATTTTGGGATGCATCAAAGTGACTCAATGAAGACAAATAAGAAACTCCAAAACAAACATCTTTTATCCTGTTGTGTGAAACTGTTATCACTTTGGCATGGACATTACCACCAAAGATCAACAAATCTGACAGGTCTGTTGCAGAAAGGTGATAAAAAGTGTAAGATAACATTGAAAGATTGATGCCTGACACAGATGTGTTGTGACACCTTGTGGCATAAAGGTAACATGAACAGATTAGAGGACAAGATGTTTTTACATCACACAACATCTCATCATCCCAGTGTGGGCAATCAGGTAACATATCACAAATATCAACAAAGGGAATGCACACCTGTGCATTCTTGCATTTGAATTGCAATTGACACTGCCTTTCCATTTGACATTGATTTTGACTTCCTTCATCATGTCCAAAAGGGCAGTCCCACTTGCCATCACATTCATAAGCAAAAGGAATACAGTAATAATTGGGGCACTTGTATTTTTGATTGCATTCAAATGCTGCACATTCTTGCAAATGAGAACCATATTTGCAAGGCAACAACCAGCCCTCTGCCCCAAACAAATAAATACAAACATCAGCAAAACTGTAGCATTCTGTTTCTGTCTCATCACAAGACATTTGGCCTGGAAATGAACATTGGCCTATTTTGTGACCACCAACATTGTTCTGAATGATTGTTTCTGCCTCTTCTTGCTGAGTGAGATATTCTTCATGTTGCCAGTCTCTCAAAACCTTGCTGCTGAACACCTTGAGCTTTATTGGAATTTGGAAAAACTCTTCCCTTGTACTGTGACATCCCATTTCATCAGAACTTTCTGGCCATGTATCATTGCAATCATTGTCACCATCACACAAATACAAGGACAACAATATCTTCATGTTGTTGCAAACAAAAGTGTGGTGGTACATGTTTTCATTCTTCAATATCTTGCTCTTGCACACAACATATCCTTGTGTCTGGTCAATCCTCTTGATCCTGTTTACACATCTCAAGTTTAGCCAGAGCTTCCTGAAAACGGAGACAAGCAAAGAGTTTCGGTTACTATGTGAAATCAGAGGCAACTCATGTAAGTTTGTAGCCCAAAATATGAATGATAGTTTTTCAATTTTCTTCATGTTCCCAAATCTTGCGATCCGACCTGAGCTTGAGCATTGTGAGCAAATGTTTTTACTCTGGTGCATGGAGTTGATTTTCCAACACAAAGAGAAACAACTTCCATTGAACAAAATGGAAGACTTTGCGCAAACCAGGCTTATGTTTGGTGATGTCCCACTTGTAAAGGTATGGTTCCTCTGGAAGCAAATGACATGATCAAGCAAAGCATCATGACAGTTGATGGATACCCACTGAGGGTAGGCCAAGTTGGACAGCAACAACAAGGTGCAGGGATTCCCACTCTTTGTGGGATACATTGTCTTCAATGATGCATTTTTTATCTTTATCATTTCCCTGTATACTATGATCACCGATGTGGTCACAGTAGATGTAGGTGTTGGGTGATCTTTTACTTTCTGCTTCTTGAGAAAACCAGTGATGTTTTTCTTGCCAAAATTTGCATTTGTCCAGCCCTGGTATGAAATGGGATTTTTGCTGTTCCACCTGTGTATGACCTGGAAATATGATCTCAGAAATTATTGACCAAAAGGAACACAGAAGAATTTTACTGGCAAAAAAACCTGAAGAATTAAATCAGCAAGGCAGGCAGTGTGCTAATGCAGTGTGCTTCACCCTGTTTGATGTCGTGCTTCTCAAGCCAATATAGAGAGCTTCAATAAGATGCAAATCATGTGACATTTTGAGCAGAGCCAAGAGGTCTTCCTGTTCACCTCTACTGAGCAATTCAGGCAGGAACATTTTCTGTTTCATACAAAATCCAAGGGCTTTGTTCCAGGAAAAGTGTGCAAATACACAAACATCTGAATAATGATGGCAACCATTTCTCACAAACTGGGCAAAGAAAAAGGTTCCAAATGAGGTGAGTTTCGGAATCAGACACCCTTGTGTGGTGCACCCGTTGGAAGAAAGCAATTTGTTTTCTGTAGCAATTTTAATTGTTACCCACTGGTAGATAAATGTGAAATTCTTGCAAATTTCATTTTGCAGCAGATCAACAGAAAGCTCATCCATTTTTCGAGAGACTGCAACCAACATAAATGCTCTGACCATTCCATATTCAAACGTGCTGTTCCAGTCCAAGGACTGGTCTGTTTGCCAAATATTCCTTGTGGCTATAGAAACATCTGAGGCGCACAAGCTTGTGTTTTTGGTGCAGATCAGAAGAATATTTTCCTTGTTTTCTGGAATATCTGTGAAATGATACATCATTCCATCACCAGGAATGAGTACTGCATTTTCATTGTTTATTTGACCATCAGTTTCCACAAAAATGAATTCTGCCCAAGACAAAGACAGTGGAAAAAACAAAATTTCAATTGTTAGGGAATTTTTGTGGGACACAGGTGTCTCTTTGTGGCCCATTTTGAGGAATACATTTTCCTGTCTGTCAACATATCTGCAATAGGTTACCAAAGAGGACGGCAAACAAAAGGCTATGTCCATGTAATTTGTTTGTGCTTTGTTTTTTGTCCCCAAGTTGACGGAGAAAGAATTCATCAGAGTTGAAGCACCAGAAACATCAAGCCTTTGCTCGCCAAGAATTGTATGTTGCAGAAAAACGGACGACGTATATCTGATGAATTGTGAGCCTCTGTCTGGTTTGCCTTCTCCTGCAGAAAGAAGCTGAAAGGCTGAATTTTCTCGGAGCTGAGAAACAGATTCAGACAATGTGCTGGTACACCACGGCTCAAAAGGTGAAAAAGTTTTTTCTCAGTGTTCCAAAGTCAACAGCATTTCGCGCAATCCGCAGTCAATAATTGTCTGCCAAAAGGTCTGCTTGGTCACAATCATTGGAAAGAAAAGCGGACAGACAAGTGGGACAAATTCCAGAAGAAAACAACGGGAGTATACTCACTCTTAAAATGCACGGCAACATTGCAATAAAATTCAAATGCACTGAACTGCATTTTGTATTCTTCGGCTTCCATCTCTCTGTTCGTGGTCATGAACAGAACGGCACATGTAAGATTGGCTAAATCGGGAGCAATACCTCTCCACTCCTTTCTTTTGTGATAGAAAAGTCCGTCTCCAATCATGACAGAGGTTCCTATGTCCATGTAAAACAAAGCCTTCATCCTCTTGTCACATGGAGAGACAGATGTTACCTTGCAGGCTGTATAAGAAAGTGTCATGTTCAAAGATATTGAACTAAAATGTTTGTAAGAGTAAATTACTATTTTACTGGGTTTTTTTGCATAAATATTCTGTGTCACAAACAATTTTTCAGCTTTTTTGTATGGGTTTTTATTGCACAGAGACATTGTTTCTTTCAGAGTGTTGTCAGTAGGTTCCAAAATTGCAAATCCTCCAAGTGCACAGTCAGCACTTGGCTGTCCTCTGAAAAGATAGTGATGCATGGTCACATTGTTGTTTGTTCCTGGAGGGTTGAGTAACAAAACTATGGTGCGATCACTTGTCCCTGTAGTGGTTGTTTCAAAGTGGAAACTTTCTCTCAATCTTTGTGTTTCATTTGCAAAAACATATTTTTTATGTTTGTGAGGAACAAAAGCCCCCCAAAACAAAACCTTCTTGGTGTCAGTGAAAATATTTGCATTCTCAATTTGTACAAAGCATTGAAATGACGAAGCATTGAAAACACTCTTTGTAATATTTTGTGCCACAGGCCAACTTTGAGGTCCATCAAATATATAATATTGCAATTGTCCAAACAAAAAAAGTCTCACAGTAACACTCAGATCTTTCCTCACAACCAGTTTGTAGGAAACAAGCCATCTGTCTGTGAAAATAAAATGATAAATCTTGTCCACAAATATCAATGGGAAACCTCCAAGTTTGTTTTCAATAATGTTGGATGATATGACAGACACAAAAACATGCATCCATGCGTTGATTGACATGGTATTTGCTTGAATATTACTTCTTGAGGGTGGATACAAAACAAATGTTGACAGGAATCCACAAAAACAGAAGATTTGTCTTTTGCCAGAGAACTGCTGATTGACAAGTGTCAAATTGTTCATTTGACAAGAGTCATGTACTCTATGGAACATACTGGAGAAGAATGTTATGTTTAGCTTCAGATCTGGATGCAGAGCAAACAGCAGAGAATATCTGCTGTGTTCGTGGGAGCTATAAATTATAATCCTCCAGTGCCAAACAACTTTCATTTCAACAACTGGGTAGGTGATCACTTCACTATGTTGCTGCCAGTAGTGGTGCTCAGATTCATACTGCCTCATTAGCATCCTGA
>JAAUXT010074823.1_pt1:17500-23843 | contig 23843 bp, 26 predicted proteins | sample 7278171 | NCBI WGS metagenome assembly JAAUXT01 (sample SAMN14350112, study PRJNA611818) | marine sediment metagenome | isolation source: surface marine sediment (1.8m) | place: French Polynesia: Moorea | collected 2018-08
CCAGCGATGCGCAGGATGCCTACGACTAAACCTGTCTGTTCTTGCAGGTGTGCGGGGCCCGAGGCGGGACGCACTCCTGCTCCGTGTGGAGAGACGCGTTCGTGTGGCAGTCCAACTTCCGGGCGTCCCGCCACGCCCACTACGCATGCGTCGAGGGGCGCTGCGCCAGGGTGCGTCTCTCTACATGCGGAATATTCGTTCTGAAACGTTTTGATGTCACGTGATGCTTTGAAAAGCGTCAGTGAAACATGGGTTCCTCTTTCACCACAGATGATTGGGCCCGGACCAGAGAAGGAGAACGAAGTGCCGTTGGGCAGTGACGAGGACGACAAAACTGGATCTAGAACTGGTGTTACGGGAACAGCTGGAGTGACTAGACCTTGGCCTGGAAGAACTGGACCTGGAAGGACTGGATCTGGAAGGACTGGATCTGGAAGAACTGGACCTGCAAGAACTGGAGTTACTGGAATAACCGGACCTGGAAGAACTGGAACTTGGCCTGGCAGAACTGGATCTGGAAGGACTGGACCTGGAAGGACTGGATCTGGAAGAACTGGAGTTACTGGAATAACCGGACCTGGAAGAACTGGAGTTACGGGAATAACAGGATCTGGAAGGACTGGATCTGGAAGAACTGGAACTGCAAGAACTGGAGTTACGGGAATAACAGGATCTGGAAGGACTGGATCTGGAAGAACTGGAACTGGAAGAACTGGAGTTACGGGAACAGCCGGAGTAACTGGAGCTTGGCCTGGAAGGACTGGATCTGGAAGGACTGGATCTGGAAGGACTGGACCTGGAAGGACTGGATCTGGAAGGACTGGACCTGGAAGGACTGGATCTGGAAGGACTGGATCTGGAAGAACTGGAGTTACTAGAATAACTGGAGTTACTGGAACAACTGGATCTGGACTGGGAAGGACAAGTCAGCTCGGACGGACTGGACTTGTGCGGGAGGAAAGTGGCGAACACAGCGACGGAGAAGACGAACGTCCTTAGACCCGAAACGCCAACTACATTTCTGGTGGGCACACAACCACTCACGTGGACCTCTCACAACTCGAACTTTGCCAAACTATCTGAAGGCTTTTTGCCGTCTCGACAATCAAGCTCAAAACACGCGCACGCAGCAAAATTGCCAAAAATGACAACTTATTTTCACAATTATTTTCGTGCTTGGTTATTTATTATTGCACGTTGTTTATCTTTTGGTTTTACTTTTCCTGCACAGATAAAGTTTTCATGACTCGCAAATGTCCTGTGTTTTTGTGCATCTGTTGTCGCTATTCACCAAAGTTTCCCCAGGCTACAGCGACGTCGCCTGGACTCGCATCGGAGTCCAGTGAAGACAACTAATTGAAAAAAGTGCTCCCAAGCAAGAGTTTTGACACATGGGTTGCACCTCCAGACGAGAAAGTTTGAACACGGGAGGGGGAGCGGTTCAGAGAGAGGACCAGAGGGGGACGTCGACCCATCACCAGCACAGACCCCTCGGACGTTGTTCGTTTGGTCTTTCTGTGCGAGTCTAGCGGGTGAATATTCTTCCGACACTTACGTCGTCACCCTGGACCTGGTGGGACCTGTGCTTCCGACTCTGAGACAGATACAGATCCGTGGGGCACGTGACGTGACCAATGCGGGCAGGAGTGCGGTGGGACCAATTCACACTTGTGTCTGATGGCCCCACAAAGAGATGTAAGCTCTGCCCCTGTCCGATGGGGTCCGAGCGACGGGGCCTCACCCTCTGGATCCTGTTGAGACTCGCTTGGGTTGAAGATTGAGAAGGGATGGAGACAACACACGGCTGAATTTGGTCCGGCTCACACCGGGTGCGACACACGGGAATCAGGCTGAGAGACGCTCACATTGCGACGCAACGCACGTTGACTAAACGAGCGCACGCCACTCAATCTCCAAAGGAAGTGTGGTTCAAGAAACTATTGTGTTACACATTGGCCGAGTCCGCTCATTTTGTGTCACAACGATGATAATTTTCCAGACACCGATGAATGTTGTTGTGCCTGTTCCAGCGAACACTGAGACCCGTGAGTTGGTCCTTCCCGTTGGAACTTCTGGACAACAATTTGGAAGTCAGCGCTGACTTTGATAAACTTCTTCTCAGAGGAAAAAGGCACCTGACAAAAAGTGAGAGAAAGAGACAGCACAAATAAATCATTCTCAATGGAGACATTTTCTTTTCTTGATGCGGCACCGTCTCCCCTGAGCCAAGGACAACTGGAGGAGATGGAGAGGCTTGGTTCAAACTGAGTGCAATTTTTTGCACAGTGAAAAATAATGCATTCAGACATCCACGCACAGCAGTGATTTCTGGAGAGAGAAAGATGTCACCATTCTCTGTTCCTTGTTCTGCGAAAGATTGAGCAGATTTTGAAGACGTGATTTGAAACTTTCTCAGTGGGTGAAATCTCCGCTGCCCACAAGACCTGAGAGTGATGCGAATGCCCCACATCTCCTGATCTGAGGGCAACATTCGCAGCACAAGCCTCTAAGGTGTCAGAGTTACTGCGCCATCGAGTCAAGGTGAACCTTAGTCCGCTTCAAAACTTTCTCAGCGGGTCTGATCTGGACGAGCGACACAGCGTGGACCATCCAGGGAGACAGCTGCAACAATGTAAGTGCATTCACACCGTGTTCTCCAGGAGAGAATGGCAAAAGGGACAAGGAATTCAGTTCGAGCTGCATGGTTCGACAGAAGGTGTAAGAGTAGAAAGGAAGAAAGAAAGTCGAAAGAAACTGATTGATTGATTGATTGATTTTTCTACATTCAGGGTGGATATTTTTGTTTCAGACAAGCAAAGCAAACTTTTTGACAAACCGGAAAACAAACTGATTGATTTCGTGACACAATCCATCGAGCAATTAACTGTGTTTCTGAGAGTGTGAGTGACGAGTGAGCGAGCAAGAGCGTGAGAAGGGAGTGTAGGTGCGCGTCAGAGTGAGTGAGAACAGAGAGAGAGAGAGAGAGAGAGAGAGAGAGAGAGAGAGAGAGAGAAGCAAGATGGCAAGAGAGAAGACAGGGACAGAGCTTGGCAACAGTGAAACTTTCTGATCAGAGTTCTTGTTGAACATCTTTGTGTCTTTGTTTCTGTGGGTTAGTGTTCGACGGTTCGAGTTCAACGTTGTGTTCTCGTGTTCGCCCGTTCAGGGGGTTTGTTTGGAAAATTGTTTTTGTCATCACAACCGTGATTTGACTCACGTTTTCCTTCAGACGCATATATGTCCAAAACACAAAGTCACCCCAGGTGCGGATCTAGGATTTGGATTTGGCTGCTCCCACCCCACAAGGGAGCATGTGCAACCCCAGGTTCAAACCAATGTTTGTTCCTGTAGCGATTTGGTTTGTGGTCGCGGGAGAGTGGCCCAGCCCTCCCCCTTCCCCTGAATCCGCACTCAACGCGACACCTCGCAATTTGTAGAGCGGTTTCGATTACAATACACTTGACTCGCTGACAAAACATCTCATCAGAAAAAGTTCAATGGAAGAAGATGGATGATCCCGGCCCCTGACAGAGAGAGCCCCGGGGGTGAAATCGGACGCGTTTCGCTCGGTAACCGACCGTTTTGATAGTGAGGGCGAAACGAGCTCCTAGTTCATCTGTTTCTGTTGCTTGAATGATTTTTTGTTTTCGTTGGTGTTCCAAAGATCAGCCCAAACCGTAAAACGCACGTGTACACACACACAGACACACACACGCACATGCACACACATGCACACACAGCACAGCACAGCACAGACAAGCACACAAAACTCACTGTTTTGTGCAGAGCTCATACACCAACGTTCTTGCATCTTACCCACCCACAAATCTTCCACACACGCACATACACGCACGCACAACCTTTGGTGCTGACCAGCACCTCTACCCCAGCGCGCTTCACTGATGGCGACAGAGCTCTGGAATCAAACCACACCCTTGGGACCGAGTGAACGGTGAGGGGAGCCTTCACGCAGTGTTCACACGGGCGTATACCAGCAAGGACGTTGCTCACATGACTGAGGCCTCTGAAAACGGACGTCTATTTAATACCGGCCATTTCATCACGGTTTGAAAACCCTGATGTTGCTGTGTTTGTGTTTCAGGCGTGCGCTTCGCACCGTGACGATTCTCGTGGTCCTGCTGGTTGTGCACCACGTCAGTGCGATGTGAGTGCTGCGCTCCAGCGGACCAGACGGTGCCACGTGTCCCGGTGTGGGGAACTGGTCAGACACCCTGATCCGTGAACCACCGGTGTCTCGCCATGCCTCCCCCCACTTTATGACCAAACACCCTCTGAACTCTTCAAGAGCCAAACCAAGCCTCTGAGTGGCTTGTGCCAACCGATGTCCCTTTTGCTCATCGTTTCATTCCAGTGGGCCACACACCCACAATCTCCTTCTTGTGGCGCTGGGGCGAGGTCTCCCGACTCCCGAACAAAACAGTCTGGGTCCCCAACGTTTGCACCACAGGTGCCTCGATGAGAACTTTGTTGTGAGACCGAGACTTGAAACCAGTGTTGTTCTGTTGCAGGAGCACGAAAGGAAAAAAAGGGAGGGGATCGGGGAGCAAGGGTTCGGGAAGCAAAGGCAAGGGAAACAGCAAGGGGCACGGTCACCAGGGGGCAGGCCACGGCGGGGCCGGGGGAGAGGTCGGGATGAGCCCGGCGCAGGAGGAGCACGACCACGGCCCCGGCGGGGCCAGCCATGCTGGGGGCCACAGCCACAGCCACGGCCACCAAGAGAGCCACGGCCACGGAGGGGCGAACCATGCCAGTGGCCACAGCCATGGGCATGAGGGTGGGGGCAGAAGCCACGGGCACGGTGGGGCGAGTCACGCCGGGAGCCACAGCCATGACCATGGGGGAGACAGCCACAACCACACTGGGGCGAGCCATGCAGGCGGCCACAGCCACCATCACCACAGCCAGGGCGGGACGAGTCACGACCATGACGAAACACCCCTTGACGGCCGTGGGGCAGAGGTGGTGGAGGACGACGGGGCGGGCGGCGGCGGCGACCCCCAGCCGAACGTGGTGCCGCAGAATGACTCACCTGAGGGCGGCGGGAGGAGACAGCAGAGGAGCGGGCGCGGGCGAGCTTGGGTGAGTAGACGCACCTGAGTCCGGGTGCTGGAGTCTTGTAGCCGGGGGTGGTGCTGGCTTGGGGTGGAGTGATAGGCAGAGTGGGGGAACAGGAACACTACGCCGGACGTGAAACAAACGTTCATTTGTTCCCAGGGAGTAGCCCATCGAGCTTTCTGTGTACCTCACCTCAAAATTGCACTCTTTTTGACACAAAATCTGCTTGTACTTGATGGCCAAGAACAAACAAGTTTCTTGTGGGGGATTCACAGAGTTACCCCTGGAACGCCCAGATCTTGCTAGACTTGCGGTGCCCTCACCATATGGTTGACGTGTGCGCAGAGACGGGGGCTGGTGGAGTGCAGAATCGACGGGACGCAGTGCGAGCGGCTCGGCGAGATCCTGGGGCGGAGCTTCACGTGTCACCGGGTCTGGCTCTACTGCGTCCCCAGCGATCCGGAGTTCTACTTCGTGAGTCACCCCCCCCCCCCCCCACCCGCGTTCACGTCGGGTACGTGATACGTCTGCGTACGTACACGTTCATGAGTTTGCGACGCAGAGGAAGGTGTGTGTGATTGATAGAGATCCTCTCGTGCGCAGTATGAATGAATGGAATATAACCTTGATACGAGTACCACAACTAGAAGTGAGTTTAGAGCCTTACGTTCTGCCAATTTTTTCTCACCGGAAGTGAGTTGGGAGCCTCACGTTCTGCCCATTTTTTCTCACCGGAAGTGAGTTGGGAGCCTCACGTTCTGCCCGTTTTTTCACACCGGAAGTGAGTTGGGAGCCTCACGCGCCACAGTCCGACAACGACGTGCTGGCGCACCTCGTGTGAATCGGGACAATTTCCTGTCACGATCTGTTCGGACACTTGGCCTTTTCCAGTCCAAGCTGCCTTGACAAAGCCACTTTTTCTGTCCCGTGCACCACAAGACACAGGGCAGTTGTGGGAATGATGAGAAACAAAGCGAGACTCCAGATTGTACGCGAGTGCGAAACATCTCGATGTGTCCTCGCGGGTCACTCGTGCGTGCGTGTGTGTGAGTGAGTGTGTGCGTGCGCGTTGCGTTTGTTGAGTGGTCAGAACAACGCAAGGCGCATCATGTCCTTGTTCCTTGTTCTGACGCAACAATGCTGGAGAGAAAGAGAGAGAGAGAGAGAGAGAGAGAGAGAGAGAGAGAGAGAGAGAGAGAGAGAGAGAGAGAGAGAGAGAGAGAGAGAGAGAGAGAGAGAGAGAGAGCTTGAGCGAGATTTGTATGGA
>JAAUXT010064648.1_pt1 | contig 23831 bp, 36 predicted proteins | sample 7278171 | NCBI WGS metagenome assembly JAAUXT01 (sample SAMN14350112, study PRJNA611818) | marine sediment metagenome | isolation source: surface marine sediment (1.8m) | place: French Polynesia: Moorea | collected 2018-08
GAGACTCAATGCTTTCTTGAATTTTAAAGCACGAGTGCTTTAGCATGAGTGCTTTTTGTTCAAGGAAGCATTGGGTCAAGTTCTTTATGCCACATACAGCTCATGACTATAATGATGAACAGAAAGTCTTTGAAGTTTTGGGTCCTGAATTGTCAAGTATTAGCTGTGTAGTCTGTCCACACAGTTAGTGCTTTCCATGAAAATAAAGGACCCAAAACTTCAAAGTCTTTCTGTTCATTAACATTGTCCAGTGCTGTATAAAAAAATAAAACACCAATTTCTTGCCGTCACGACAATTAACTGAGGCTGGACCGAGTTTAAGTTTATTGTGTTGTGGACAACAGCAAAGTGACGTGAAATATCACTCGGGAGGAGGTCTCATTTCGTCTTTCCCATCCAGCCAGAACGTCGTCATCGTTCCCTTTCCTTTGACGTCGATTTCTCCTCGAGCAGAAAAGCGATAGATCCCGAAGTTTTGTAGAGCGTCATGTGTTTCGCTGCTGATGTGAATCTTCATTGCTACAAAAGTGAGAAATCTTTATCTTTTACCCCACACGCACCCCAGCTGCAGGCAACAAAAAGACCTCCCCAATCCCTCCACGATTTTGAATGCAAAATGATTGCTACGTTGCGAACGATGAACCTTCCGTATTCTTCTTTCGTTTTCATTCAAGAATTCACAAACTGAGCATGACGAAAACCGAGACCTTCTCCGTTGGACTCCATCCGTGACGCGGTGTTCACTGTGTCGCCGAACAGACAGTATCTGGGCATCGCGAGACCCACGACTCCCGCCGCACAAGGACCTGAACAGACAGACCGCGACGTACAAAGTCAGCACAATCGGCGAGGGACTCTCACGATGCACGATCACGTGTTACGGTCCGTGCACCACAAACCTGAATGGAGCCCGATCCTGATCTGCACGGCGCGGTCGGGTTGGTGAGGCACTTTGAAGCGCGTCTGCACGGCGTCTCTCAGGTCCAGCGCGCAGTTGGCGATCTCCCGGGCGTGGCGCTGCCCGTTGGGGACAGGCAGTCCGCTGACGATCATGTACGCGTCACCTATGGTTTCCACCTTCACAAAGACAGAGTTCACACAGGCACATACAAGAGGCAATCCTTTCGTGTTTGCACAGCTTGGGAGGCAGAAGAAGCCCGCCTCACCTTGTAGACGTCGTGGTGGGTGATGATGTCGTCGAAGAGCGTGTAGAGCGCGTTGAGCAGGTCGACGATCTGCATCGGGGAGCTGTCGGCGGCGAGCGTCGTGAAGGACACGATGTCCGAGAAGTAGACGGTGACGGACTCGAACCACTCGGCGCTCACGACGCGTCCGTGCTTCAGCTCATCCGCGACAGACCTGCGGAGCAAGCACCTCGTGAACGAGCTTATCTCGTCGGATGACGTGCAGAGCGGTTCCGTGATACTCTTGACCTTGACACACGACTTTTTTGGGAGATATGCGTGGTCAAGGAGATCCACTTGGGATGTTTCTGGGGAAAGTCTGCACCGAGTAAAATTGGGGTGGGGTAGTGATGTTGATTCTCGGAAAATGCCTCCACTCGCACACTGACAGAATTTCATGGATCGGTTTGAAAGAAAGGCTTGGCAGCACGATCCTCCCTTGTCAATTGGATTGGGTGCGCAAACACAGGGTGCTGACTGACTTCGGAAGCATCCGGTAGAGAAGTGCATCCGTTTTCTTTTTCTCCTCCTCCAGCTGGTTGGTTCTGTCGGCGACTATTTCCTCCAGATTGTTTGCGTAACTCTCCAGCCGATTGATCATCGAGTCCACAAGATTCTGAGACCTACAAACGAACCGTCAGATTTGCACGACACAGATAGATCCAAGCTCGTGTTTTTGCAGAACTTTCATCTCAACACGGGCAACAGCAATTCTGAAAATGGACACGTACTTTCCTCCGCTCAGTCTCAGGAGCATTTTGCTGACAGCCCTGAAGGTCGGGCGTTCCTCGGGGTCTTCCTGCCAACACTTCTCGACGATCTCCGTGAACTTGGCTCTGGACTTCAGGTCCAGATCGGAATCCTCAATTGCAGGTCTCAACAGCGACTTTGTGCCACCAGCTTTTACCCGGTCGATTATTTCTGCAAAGACAAAAAGTCACCGTGGAATTCCATTCCAGGGTTCCTCAAGACGAAATCACAACGAAGCTGACTTCAGCAAGCAGACCCTTTGGGGACATGGTGACGAGGTGGTGGAAGGGAGGGCACTTGGAGAGGATCTCGGAGAGGACGACGCCCAGGCTGTAGACGTCGCCCTTCCTGGTGCCGCGCGGCGGGGCGGCGCCGTCCCGCAGCAGCTCGGGCGCGCTCCAGTACAGGTCTGCAACAACGTCGGGCACTTCAGCCGCGCTGCAGCCTCTTACGTGTGACACACGCAAAAAAACACGCACCCAAGGACACACACATAACGCAGGGTTGATCATGTGGACAGATTGACTGCAGCTGTTCTGCCTCTTAATTGTGGGTCCTTGCAACAGTCTTGGACGCCATTTGCCTGGCTGCATTTGGACTTGTCATGGATTGTGCTGGATTGAGTCTCGACGTACACGCTTTTCTCGCTCTGTCCCAAAGCTTGTTGGAGACGTGTCGTGCAAACAATTCGGATTCCAAGTGCAGAATGAGAAGACGTTTCTTCTCACTTGTGAAGTTCTTGTCTGCTGTGGTCTGTAGATCAGGTTGAGATGCAGATCCGTTCCCCGTGAGGAACTGCAGTCCGTAATCTGTTATTTTGCACGTCCATCGACTGTCGACCAAGACATTGCTCGACTTCAGTTTTCCATGAGATTCTAACCAGGAGTTGTGTATGAAGTCCATCCCCTGCAAGAAAAACAACATTGGCAAAATGGCCACAGACAGAATCCTTTGAGTGGAAAATGAGTTTTCAGAACCAAAGTACCAACCTTGCAAATATCTGCAGCCATTGACACCTTGAAAATGAGATCCAGCTTGATGCTTTCATCGTAAATTATGTCCTGAAATGGATCGCGACAAAAGGGAAGAACATCAGGCAAGAAACGTTCCAATGCTGCGTGTCCCACAGTCGCACTCCCGAGCCAATCTACGACTTTTCTTGTGGGCAACCGGTTGTTCAGGTGTCGTGATTGATACTGCGTGCCAACAGAACAACGTTGGGGAATTTTGTTTTCGGATTTCTTTGCCAGGGTCTCCCTGTCTCCGCCTGTCAAAAGAAATGCCCGTCCCACAGCAAAGCAATAAATTCTTTATTTTGTTCATTGTGGTGTTCTGACAATTCTTGGGAACCGGAGCAAAATCGCACAATTTTCCTGGTTGTGTTGAACTCGCGGTGAGTTTTCACAACTCACCTGTAAACTGCCTTTGTTACAGTACTGCCACACGAGGCAGAAGTTGGGCGATTCCAAACACGCGCCGATGAACTGGTTGACGTTGACGTGATTCAATTCCTTCATCTGTTGGTGACAGCGCAAACAATAACACATAGCTTTCACTGTTTTAGAGAAACAAAACAGAAACACAGACAAAAGAGACTCCGCACGCACATTTGCACAATTGTCTTGTGTGAAAGTCGCTTGAAAAGACACAGCAAGTTCTCAAAGCGTGGATGGAAATCTCTTTCATGAAACGTATTGTTTCAGGCCATCAGAAGCGTTAGATTTTCACGAGACGAAGTCTCTCAACTGAAGTGAATTTCTATTTTGGTTCGGAGAAATTCGCGCTCTTTTCCCTGTCAGAACCGCTCCTTGTATTACATGTACTCGTACAAAGGTGGAACCCGGTGTCGAGGTACCTTTGCGAGCTCCAGCTCCTGCTTGTTGGTCGGGTTCGGTGTTTGCTTGAAGAATAGTTGGCGCACTGCCACCTGGTTCCCTCTGTGCAGCGCCGACAGGCAGAAGAGCTGCGACTTGCCGAACGCCACGGAGCCCACGGTGCCTTCCGAGGCTCTGCTGCGAAAACTTCGCAGACTCACCTGCAGAAACACGCACCGTGCGAGAAGAAGGGTCAAACTGCTCATTGGATTGCAGTTACTCAACAGATGTCAGTCTTTGGCTGCATCACTCACCATGCTTGCAAAATTGCGTCCCTTGACAAATTCCAGATCTGAATATTTCACTTTCCACAGCAATCTCTTGAGCAGTTTCTCTTGTTGCCTTCGCCTGCAGTGGTTTTCCAAAAGAACGGCTGTTGTGCAATGCGCATTGTTGAGGTAACGCAGTAGAGTAACATCGGGACAAAGGGCTTCTTACCTGTACACGAGAATTCCCAGAATTAACGCCAACATGAGGAGGCAGGAGACAAGAATTGGCACCACGGTTTGCGCGATCTTGTCACGAGCTGCAAGACAAACAGAAGATTCGTTACGCAGTCAACACGCACTGTTCCAAAGCTCTTTAGTCTGTTGGAGCTCAGTGAGGGGGACTGTACTCACGCTTCGGACACAGTTCACCTCTGAACCCACAGGCTGGGATGGCGGGGGGTCCGTTCTCAAATCCCTCCAACCCAGAGCCCCATCTCAACGGATTTTCGTCGGAGTATTCCTGAAACGGTAACAGAAGTGCTGTCGTCAGACAAAACAACAGGATGAGACAAAGTTGATTGAAAATGCAGCACCTACCACTTGCAGTGATCCGTTCTCAATCTTCCACATCGCTCGGCCAACAACCCTGAGATATCCATTCGCATCCAGATCCAAGAGCCAGAAGTCCGGCTGCCTCTCGCTGTTGTCATCCATCAGAATTCTACCTGATGCACCTTCAACAGAAAAATCTGTCCGCTGTAAAAGAACCTCAATATTGTGTGTGATAAAAAAATTTTTGTGTGTCCTCGTCAAAACACACCACCACTTCCAGGGTTTCCTCAGTTTGCAAAATGAAGTTTTGATTGTTTCTGGAGGCCAAGAAAAGGATCTTGCTTCACAAGGCGCACCTGGAAATGTTCTCATTTTGGGAAGCTCGAACAAAAAGCTGCCATTTTTGTAGCTTCCGTCTGTTGCAGATGTTCTGTTGAGCATCCTGGCGTACAGCATGACAGCGTCGTAAAGAAATGTCGAGTAAAATCCAGGCTGCAAACAAGGACCAACAACCCTACGTTTCTTTGCGAACTTCAGAGTTTACGTACAGGTAAAACGAGTAATTCTCCGAAGATCGCGCATTGGAAAAAGGAAATGAGAAAAAGACAAAAAGCGCTGCAGCCTGAAACGTAGAAAAGTGTGTGAGCAGGAACCTCAGTGAGTGGCGGAAACGCGTTGGTGTTCCAGGGAGGTTGAGACGCAGCCTTGGTTCCGTTCTGCTGGAAGGAAGCGAGCGCATCATCCGTGGCTTCCTGAGCGCTCAGCAGGTTACTTGCTTGACCGAGCTTCAAAGAGAGAGAAGTAACCAACAAATGAAATCAAATGGTGTCGCTCTCATCAAAGCATTCGCAGTGGGACAAGTGCATCTGTTGTCAACATCACAGGGGAGTGAAAAGCGGCTTCATTCTGTAGAGCGAGATCAAACAATAATGCCTGCTCGGAACTCGTGCATATTGGCTGCCTTGTTCTTCATAAATATGGCGCGCTTCTACGGTCCTCATTGACATGATTTCCGCCTTTGCATGAAAACAGAGAGGCGCACGATCATGAGGTTCTCGGCTGCTCTCCGGGCGTCTTGGTCTCGACCGTCGGCGCCTCCGGCCCACGTCTCGTTCCACAGGCTCCAGCCCTCCTCGTACAGGTTGTCGACGTCTATGAAGACGAAGTCGCCGGACGCCATGTCCTCATCGAACACCGACAGCATCAGGGTTCTCAGCAGCTTGGCTGGTACAGACATGATCACAACTGCGAAGACACGGAACGATGGCACGCCAGATAATGCATCAAGGAGACATCTGGAACATACGAAAACAGTGAGTCAAACTTTTTGACACTCACTTCTTGCTCTCGATTTAATTCGTCGAAGAATCACATCAAGCTCAGGTTTCGTCGCATTGTCCGGCACTTCATCAAAGGTCGCAATGCGAACCCCGTTGAGCTTGAAGGCGTCGATTATGGTTTCCGACAACTCGTGTCCTTTCTCATTGTGGCCCATGATCATTGACACAACGGTCCATTCCATGGCTTCGAAGAAGACTTGAACGACGTCTCCTGGAAAATATGACGCGTTGCTGCAGACAGGTGGTTTGCAAAGAAAACCAGTGGTGACAAAACGATGCTACAGATCATCACACAGTTCTTCGTGAAGTTCAAGCGCAGCCAGGCGAATCATTGAAACCTTGGCACAGGCGTTGGCACTGGCGGCAAAACAGTTTGAGGTTGTTTTGTTCAGACGAGACGACCACTTTGCCGCGGTTCCCAGTCTGCATGAACGCACACTGTCCGCACTCCAATCAGTCACCTGTTTTGGCCATGGATCCGAAGGTTCTGATGAGCGTCGTGTAGTAGGATTTGTCGGCGAACTCCGAGTCAGAAGACGACCAGCTGATGATCGGGAGATTCCACGACGAGGCCAGTTCTGCCACCGGCTCCGTCGCTGCAACAAAAACCATACGTTCAGCGACCAGACACAAAGGTGCAGCCTCCGACTGTTTCGCACTGTCGGCATTTCCCGGTGCCATAAAACTCGTGCCTTTGGTCTTTCTCTTTGCAATTCTCAAGATCGTTTGATGCTTCACACAAAATCAAACTTTCCTGTGCACAAAAGGCTGATGAACACATTTCGTTGAGTTTGCACTCAGACCAACAGCTTCCGTCTGGTACGAGCGTTGCGTACAAATTCGAGAATCAAGGGAAGCAGTCATTCAGCTGAACGTTGTCATCAAGAAAAGTGCTGGAGAGTGTGTGGTTTCATCTCCACGCAAAAAAAAAACGCGCGTCATTGATGTTGAGTACTTCGCTTCTTGGTTCGAGCACAAACTGAATTCGACCAAGTGAACGAATGTCCCAGGGAACCGTCGGCTGTCTTTCACACGCATTGCAGGCTCTTTGATACGAACCGGAGGAACACGGGGGTCCTATGAACACGTCCACCTGTTGGGTGTAGTAGAGTTGGGCAGCCAGGGCCCCAGCGGTCTTGCTATCGCAAGCGGAGTCGTACCAAGTGATGCTGAAAGTGCAAAAAGGACCAAAACCTGAGCAACAGACGATCATCGTACAAACTTGGAAAGTTTGTGATGCAAGGTCTTGGATAAAACAGGAAAGAAAAGGGTATTTTGAATCGTGAATGCAGTCTGATCTGTTTCAAAACTGAGAATCGGTTGCCTTGTGAAAGCTTCGAAATGCTTTATTTTCATGACCACACCTCAATTTCTTTTTGAGAACATTGTGCGCAGCTCAAAGCTGTATGAATCTCCGCACAGGTCTGGATGTTATCAACATGAACCCAAAAGCAAAGAAAAACTGCGGTTCCACTTCCAACATCTGGCCCGTGTACGAGTGACAAGAACACAAAAGTTTACTTGAGTCGATAGTCGTGAAGTATTTGCTCTTCCTCGATGCGGCTCGCAGCGAGCGCCAGGGCTCCGAGGCTGTTACTCGCGTTTATTGCGATGCTCGATTGCAGCGGAGCCAGCCAAGCAACCTGCCACGGAAGAAATACGTCCTGTAGAGAATACCGGTACTCACGATCGAGCCAAGGTACTTGAGTTTCGCGTGGAACGAGGAACCACGAACTCAACAAACCACTGGAAGGAATCTTTTTGAGAATCGGGAAACGACTGAGACTGACCTTCACATCAATGCAGCTGCCCAGTTGGATCAATGTTGACCAGAGTAGCGCATATCCAGAAAAGAAACTTTCCCCTCGACGCGCCATTGCTGCGGTGTTCAATCCAAAACTGTGGAGTTCATTCGTGTGCACAAGAACGTCATCTACTTTCCCAAATGAGAAAAGGAAATGCACCTTTTCATGCCAAAATATCGTCGTGTCTTGTTCCAAGAAAGCTCACACCAAAAGAAAGGGAACTGATACTCTCAAACAAAAAGCGTATGAACCACCTGTCGTTCTTCAAACACTTTCACGAAACTTCCGTGCCCATTGAGGTGGTTTCAGTCTTCAGAGAGTCCAACAACTTCCATCTCCAGTTTTCGCAAGTTCGTGTGAAATTACCACGAGAAAAGCAGTGTAAACAACACGTCAAAACCGAAAGAGTTCCTGAACAACTGATGTGTGACCCACCAAAGAACACGTGGCGCCTTGGAGCCAACAAGCAAGAAGAAACACTCAGTTGGGGAGGGAGAGTTGCTCCCGGGAGGCCCAGCGCGCATAAAGCTGCTTCGTGTTCTGCAAACAGTGGATTTCCAAGAGCAGCGCCACTTTCCGCAGCAGGTGAAAACAGGCGCACATCGCGCTGGGACCACAAATGGAGCTTTGTATTCACAGCTCTTGTCGCCATCCCGTCAGAGCTCAGAATCGAATGTGCCTGTAATTGACATGGCCGAAAACTGTTTTTTCATGCACACCCTTCAGACGGCTGGTGGCAGCTGTGGTGGTCACATGATGCACTGCAAAACAGGGGTCTTTGGCAAAAGAAAAAGAACTTTCGTTTCGTCGCTTGTCAGCATGCAGCAAGTGAAACGCAAAAAGTCCCCAGGCCCCTTTGTTTTTTGACCTCCGGAATATTATTTTGCACTACACAGAACGGCGCAAACATATCCGGTTGAAGTCAAAGCAACGTCTGGTCAGCATCACAGGTAATCGCTCGGCTGGCCATGTTCGACTTTGCTCGCGCGTTCTCATTTTTGTCCTCTTTTGGACTGGAAATCCTTGCAAGAGTAAAAATTCTTCCTGCGTTCGGGATTGCCAGCACCATATTCAGGTACTTGGTGTACGAGTACATTGCCATCTCTCAACTGACCACCACCTGTGGTCATTTTCCCTCCTTTCCAGCCTGCAACTCACACAATGTCCACCCCTGCGTCTGGGATCGTGTGCCGCAGAGCAACTGCAGAGGATTATGAAGCTGTGCTGGACATCAACCGCAACCTCTACTCCGGCATGGACCCCGTCCCAGGGACATTCATGGCGAGCCTGGAAGATTCGCGGATGATAATGCACGTTCTCGAAAAAGACAAACGAATTGTAAGAGCACACACACATTTTTTTTCAAAAGTCGCGACCCGCATTGGCTGAACATGCAACAAAACAAGGACCCTTCTGCACGAAAATCATTTTTGTTGACACACGTCGTATCTTCGGGTCCTTGCAAGAACACCAGACATTTTTCGTGACAAAAAGAGGTGAAGCAGCAAGAATGGGGGTTTGTTTGTTCTTGTTTGACAGGTTGCTTTTGTGAAGAGGGTTGTGGTTGACGACGGTGAAACTGGAGTTGAAGAGAATGTTCGTGTTCATCCTGATCTGCAGGTGATCACTCCCAATCTCAAAGTTTGAAACTTCGTACAATTTCAAGAACAAAATAACAAAGCACTCAAACGGCTAGCCAAGATTGTGCCTCACACTTTTACGCTTCAATTGAAATGAGAAATGCAACGCAAATTGATTTCCATGCACGCACTCAAATCATCCTGAGTCTGAGTCTTTGAAGATTCTTCTTTAACAATTATCTTACTTGTGCACCAAGGGTCAAGGATTGTACGCGCTTCTCTCTAAATTTGCGGACGAAGACTGCAAAAACCAGTTTCCTCGGATGAAGCGCGTCGCTTGGACCAGTCAAAACCGGCCGGTGTCTGAAAGGCTGGTCAAACAGAACCCCAACGTTCACCTGGTGGCCGTCCGAGTACGTCACATTTTACTTTGTCCGAAGCACACAGGATTCTCGCAACTGCTCTGATATTCCTCTTCCTGTGAAATTTGTTTGCGTGCACGACGAAAGAAAATTCAGGAAAGGACAGTCTCCTCGAGTTTCCAGACTCGAGCTATTTTCGCAAGGTGGGAGAGGGAATCTTGCACGTTTTGAATCGAGAGGTTTTGTGAGTCCACATTCATGACAAGAAAAGGAGGGAAGAATTGCAGAAAATTATGTCCTGTGACACTTCTGAGAGTACGATTCGGAGCCTTGTTTTGCAGCCGAGGGTCTCCTTCGAGCTCTCACCCGACTGGCTGACCGCTCTGTCGTCGGAGCCGATGTCATCGCAGTTTCTCGAGCTGCAGCGCAGTCTCGACCCGGACGGGTTGACGCGCCTGCTGCCTCCGAGCGAAGCTGTGCAGATGCTGTCTGCCATCCCAAACATCAACTCGTTCACACCTCAAGGACACTTCATCGTCAACACACGACCTTATCGAGCACGCTGTCGACCAAACTTTGAGTACATGGTCAGATCGTGTTCTGTGTTCGCTTCCTTCAAAGCCGCGCACCCGCACGAAGTCAGAGCCTTTAGTTTTGGCACAAGTATCAAAGTGAATGCGGCAGTGCGACACAGAGTGGATCTGTACTGCCACACTGAAAGTGACAGATCCCAGTCTGCTTTTGTTCACTTGTTGATGCACATCGTTCTTTTATCCCATTCCAAATTCAAGGTCCCGGTAAATATTGGAATTTGGCTGCCCACAAACACCAACAAGACGCAGCTGGAAGACTTCCTGGTGGGAAAGTTGCGGGTCAGTCGGTGGTTGACAGAACCAACGTTCTCCAATGATTTGTTGCTCTTGGAAAGCGATCCACATGATTTCAGTAAATTGTGAGTCTCCTGTGATTGAGAATTGTTTCTATCGGGTCGACTCATTGTTGGAAGGAACCAATGTTTTCACGTGAATACTTGATATCGTCCACTGCTGTCCAACCCACGGCACCCAAAAGACACCCGATACTCAAAGCACAAAAATTGTGTAAATACATTCGTTTTGTCTGCATGGTTCGACAGTGAAACATGCAATCTTCAGCACCAATGTGAAATTGAACAAAAAACCAGCAACATGCAATTGCAGGCCCAACAATCTGGTGACTGTCGCGCAGTTTTGTTGACACACCAGTACTTGCAGCATGCAGTCCCTTTTCGTCCAGAATTTGTCTGGCTCCACGGGCAGAATTTTGCTCAGACGGTCACTGTCTGGTTGTTTTTGTTTTGTGGACATGCTTGATAAAATATGAATTACTGAGCACGGGTATTCTGTCATCATCTGCATTGCCATGTCCACACGAGAGTCAGCCAGACAAGTCCCAGCACAAGAGGCAGAGACGAGAGGCAGGAACCGGGCGATTTGTTGTAGTACGGGCAGTACGGACACTGGTACGAGCCGCACACTTGACAGATGTGTTGATGGAACAACGTGTACGTCTCGTATTGTGTGTTCTTCTGCAGACCTGCAAAGTGTGAATGAAATGTACAAGAGAACCGCTGACTGGTTTGAGATGAAAACGGCATTGACAGGACGATCTCCTTCTCTCACGCAAACTGGCGCTGAACAAAACGTGTTGATGCAGCGGAGCCATTCTTCTTTTCAATCCAGGTATTTGAAGACGAGATAATTGAATTTACCTGTTTCCGCGTATTCGTAGACATTGATCATGTGTTGAATAGAGACGTTTGCGACGGGATACCATCGCTCAGCTCTGAATGTGAAGCACGTGTCCTGCTGTGTCATCTAATGGATGTGGAAGGGAAGCAACCGAAGAATTAATGCATTTCCAGAAATCACGAAAGGAAATCACAAATTGTAAACAGGCAGAGTGATTCGCTAATTGGTGGGAGGCTAAAACAGCGTCCCCGAGCAAATAGAGGAATGATCTCCAGGCACTGGCGATTGTTCCAGACACAATGAGCAAATGTCAGGCCAAATGACAAATTACCAGAGTAGTTTCCTGGCTTTGCAAAAACAGACTGCAAAACTATGCCGAAATAATAAACAAAAACTCCCGAAAGTTCCGGTTGATGACAGGTTCATGCGGTGTTATTTTTTACACAAACAACGATGCGCTTGAATCCACAACTGGAAGAAACCGTCTTTGACGAGCATGGACCGACTGCTCATGCATGCAGTGTACTCACGTTCTGCCAGAGTAGGATGAGGGTTCCGTCCCTGAAGCGGGCCCTCCTGAGGCCGGGGTAGCCCGCGGCGTACAGCGCCTCCAGGGACGGCCGCGCCACGACGAAGCCGGTCGGGACCGAGATGGTCATGGCCGTCAGACCCGCCATCGGAGCGATGTCGGGCCGCACCCATCTGGGGAGGAGGAGGTGAAGGGAAATCTGGACCAATCACGATGGGATATTTGTCTGCCGATTGTCTTCAGCATGCGTTACCTGGTGCACATTGTGTTGTCCATGATGGACGAGTTGTGTCCGGAGAACTTTATCTCCCTCACTTCGACGTTGTAAGATTCAAATTCTGGGCCAGAGACCTGCCAAATCTTTTCCGTGTTCATAGCGTAGTCCATCTGCGAAAAGAAAAGGACAACGTAAACTTCATCAGCAAGCTCTGCGAAATAGCGCGATCATTCACCATCGTTCACCGTGGCAGATGAGTTGACAGTCTGTTCTTGCTGCATTTGGCGAAGGCAGGCGAAAAACTTACGCTCTTTGAAACTCGTAACGCGATGCAGCTTCACAAAATGGATCATGTGCGTGATTGCACAGATGTTTTCACGCGCACGAACCTGTAGCATCGCGTACCCTGTGCCTTTCGCTTTGGCTCTCAGTTGCCCAAATGCTCTGGGCACCTGGAAATGAAAAACCAACATAATTTTTATCCGAGGTCTCAGTCCGTGGCGCTTTTCTCCTTCATCACATTTCTCCGCCATAGAAGCCAGAGAATCCTCAAAGTTTTCGCAAACTGCCTCAGCTTTGTTGCGTTGCGTCAACGAGTGCGTCGCGCGGGCGGCTCGCGCACCTGGGCGGTGTAGAGCAGGTCGACGGTGGACATGTTGAGGCGGATCGTATGCTGCCAGTTGGGCGACGCCGTCGACTCGAGCGTCACCTCCATCTGGTAGAAGTCGCGGTTCGTCTCTCGGATCGAGTACTCGGCCAGAGCCTCGTAGCACAGCAGCGTGTCCTGAAGGGTGGGCAGGGAGACATTGGTCAGGAAACTGGTGCCAAACAGGTACGTTTGCAATGAAAGCATTTTGAAGATTGCGCGAGCAATCGAACTTGAAACAACAAAATCCCACGTGTATGCTAAGTCTCAGGTTCCCACCAGGATCGTATTCATGAAACCAAACACACCCTTGCCTGCACTGGGTCACCAACCAGAGGACAGGATATTTCTCACAAGCACGACTTTCTCCTCTGCTTCAGACTAACGTTCAAGCTGACGTTTCTGACGCACCTGCGTGCCGGACCACTTGACCATGGCGTTGCGCTGCGTCTGCAGCCACTTCATGATGGCGGTCGCCTCGTCCCAGTCGTTGCGCTCGAGGTGCAGGCGCAGCGCGTAGCTGGTGGCGGCCACGGCGGCGCCCAGGTTGGTGAAGTAGCCGCGCACGTGCATCAGCGGCACCGTGTTGATGATCTCGGTCGGGTTCGGCGGGATCTCGAGCGACGACCAGTACACAGTCTCCCCTGCACGCGCACGGGAGAACGGATAATGCATGGACACTGACCGGCAACGGTATTTTGCAGTCTTCTGACACGGAGAAGCTTGTGGATCTGCTGTTTGATGTTGGACTGATTCGAAGACTTGTTTCCAAATTTTGCTTTGCCCCTTTGGGGCACCACCAGAGCTGAATTTTGTCAGCGCGCACGCGCACCTCTGCGCGCCATCTGGCGTAGCTTGATGAAGGCGACGTCCCTGTCCCTGTGGCCGGCGCGCTGCAGCGCGTACGTCAGGATCGCCATCTGGTACGGGTCAGTCACGAGGTGGAGCTTACTCGCCAGGTACTCCGCAGCCAGCCCTTTCGCGTTCTCAGACTTGGTCTTGGAATCCTGAAACAAACCAGTTCTGAAGCAGGGTCGCCTTGGCAGAGCAAGCGCTGGAGGCGTCAACTGATTTTTCCAGTCTGAGTCTGTTGGGTTCACAGGTCCGGGCTGCGTGTTGGTCTTCCCCCCATGCGCGAGGATTGGAATCCGTTTTGCGCAGGGCAATTGACGCTCGCTCATTTCACGAAGTGTGCTACATCACTCGGAAGTGTCGTGACCTTTTTTATCTCAACAAAATTTGGGGATCGGTTGCTTACCCCGGTGAGTCGGGTGTTCTTGGCCAGCATGATGGTCACGTAGGACGTGATAGGGATGTGCAGTGTGTGCTCCACGCCGTCCGAGTCAATCGTGATGGGCTGCGAAAAGGGGTAAGAACCAGGGTGGTGCTGGGTCGGTAGGACAAAAAGCAAGCTGAAGAACATTCAAAATAATTGCGCGCCGAGGAAGGCCGTCCATCAGTGAGGCTCGGTTGTGTACGCACGTTCTGCAGACTCCTGTAGTACATGATCGGCGTCGTGTCCTCGAAGTGTCCCGTGCTTTTGTTTTGCTGAGAAGTGATCCAGTCCGCGATTTTGTTGACGACGTCCACAGACACGAAGACGTCCTCGCCCCACTCGGATGCCAGGCAGTCGTGCAGCACCTCCCCGACAAACGCCGTGACCCTGGACGGTAGCGAGCCAGGTCATCGGAATTCGCAACAAAAAAACCATTGCACATTCAAAGGGACTGAAAACGATTGTGAGGTCAAGATCAAAATGCACCAGAGGCAGGGTTCTTCGTCGCGCCGGAACATCTTGTACGACCCGTCCTCCCCCATGTACGCGTACTGTCGCATCAGAACTGAAATGGGAGATGGAAATTGTCAACAAGCACCCACGGACAGGTTCACTGGATCTGATTCTCGTGAAGACGTTCTGACATGACCCACTGGATCTCATGTACTCGGTGACGCGGAGGGACTTCTCGAAGTTGAGGGCGCTGATGGCCTGCAGGTACTTGAGCACCGCCATATTGATGGCGAAGTCAAACATGTAGCCGTCGGCGGAGTCGTGTGGCACGCCGACCACGATGTTGGTGTCCAGGTGCTCCTCGTAGAAGCCGGGCCCCACCACGTCTCCTGCAACGTCAAGTCAACAGATGCAAACACGTCGTATTCTTCTGGAGGACTAAGTCCCAGAAAAACCTGCACAATATCGGTGATTGGTGATCCTGGAAGAGGTTTGATCCTGGTTCGCAGATTGTTGTGCTCTTTACAATTCGAAAGGAAAACATCAGCATTTTATTTGAGTGAGCAAGAGCAAGTTTCAACGACGACTTACCGAACAGAGTGTACACCGCCTCTTCAGACCCCGGGACGTAGATGTGCCAGGCCTCCTCCGGGTAAATGAAGATTTCCGGGATCGGACTGTCGAAGTCTGGGATGACGGCCGAGCCTTGGTTCACCAGGTCGATCAGGTACGGAGTGTGATCTCCGTTGGTGACTCCGTCCATCTGCGTCAGAAAAAAACAGCTCAATCACTGTGGAAATCAAACACCAGTCGCACAGTCGTTCAAGTGTTTGTTGCAGCCTTTTTGAGATCAAGAACAAATGAACTCACGGAGACGGAAATGGTGAGCTCCTCGAAGTCGTGGTCCAGGAAGCTGTAGGCGGAGAGCTTGACGGTCACGTCGCCGATAGTTGTGGGCACGATGGGAAAGTGCACGTACGTGTTTGAACCCGCATCAATCTGAAAAGCGGAAGACGTGTTGAATCTGCACGAAGTGAAGCCCCGAACACGAACGTTCCGCACCAGTGCAGCGCACGTACCAGAACCATGATCATGTGGTCCCCGCCGGAGACGCGCGGCGCGTACGAGCTGACGAGCCCGTCGTCCTCGACGACGACGAACCGGTAGGAGTCGCCCCCGTGCAGCACGACGATCACCTCGAGCCGCTCCTCGAAGTTGTTGAATAGAGAGAGGCGGACTCCGATCTGCTCCCCGCGCCGTGCCGTGTCGGGCGCCTCCGCCGACATGAAGAAGGTTCTCGTGGCGTCCAGCTGCAGTCAAAGGACACGGATGGATTTCAGTGCAAGGAAACATGGTGAGGCCAGCCAACGACAGCAACACCACCAGAGACGCAGCACTCGCGGTTGAAAAGTTTGAAATGAAGGTTCTGCATGTGATACCATTCCAACATTCTCCACAAGGGACAGGCCTTCCGTCGGGTGGATTGTGAAGGCTGATACAACGTAAGGGTTGGTGTCCTCCGGCACGTTAATCTTCAGCTCAGTCTGCCCGTTTGGTCTGCGAAGAGGGAGCGGTCATTAGAATTTGGACCAAACGCCACAAGTGCAGGAGTATATGAACTGTGAACGAGCTGAAGTTCCCACTTGATGTAGGTGAAGTGCCAGAGCCAGTCGACGTCGGAGTAGTAGCGCGACATGCGCGACAGAGTCGGCAGCTCGTCCGGCCTCGGCGCAGGCGCGTCTCGGAACGGACCTGCAGAGGGTGGAGCAGCTCGGTGCAACAGCAAAGCAAGTCCACCGACAGAAGCACTCAAGAATTTGGTGGAATTTGAAAGCCCCTTGGCAAGCCATTTGCTTGGAAAAATTGCACTTGATGTCAAACTTGGAGAGACAGCAGCTAAAGAACCCCAAACCCGAAAGAAACTCACAACCGGCTTCGTCGTAGCCGTCGCTACAGTCTAGGAACCCGTCGCAGGTCCTGTACAGCTCGAAACACGAGCCGTCCAGACAGCGGCCGAAGCCCAGAGTTCTGTTGCAGATGTGAATCTCGGGGACGTAGGTCTGGTTCATGTCAGTCAGTAGAATCAGTCCTGCTGTCTGCAAAAGTCAAAGGGGATCTCACCTCGAATCTTTCACCCGTGTGGCAGGGTTGTTCACGTTCCGGTTTGTTAGCTAACCAACCATTCTTGCATTGGAGGTTATTTTGCATCAGAACACACTTGGTTTCCCACAGAAAGAACCAGAAATGCCACTGGGAGAACCAGAAACCAGACCACTCCAAAATGCAATTGCAACTCGGGTCACCCGCATTCGTGTTGTCCCTCTCCACATCCCTGGCCAAAAGCAGGACTGAAGCAGCCACTGATGGTCTGACATCTTATCCCCAGTTTTGCGTGTGTCACCTTGAAGGTCTGCAAAGTGTCGATGCCGTTGGTTGGGGCGTTGAAGTAGACGTAGTCGTCCCACGCGTCGCTGTCGCGGTACCACAGGTGCTCGTACGGACCCTGGTTCCCCTCGTCGTACGTCGACAACTCGCGGTAAACCTGGTGTGTGGATCACTGCGTTTTAGTTGCTTTCCATTTTCATTTTGATTACACCGACAGGGTTGCACAAGTTCCACGAATATCTGCCCCCTTTGTCTTGTGTCCTTCACCCTTGGAAGATAAAACTTTTTCAAAACTGTCCGCAAGAAGTCTCCCGCGTCGGGACCCACCTTCTTCTCGTCGAGGAAGGTCTGCGCCCCGCGCTTGTACATCTCGTAGTCGTGTCCAACGGTGAGCAGGAAGGCTCCGGGCGCGCCGCGACCCACCACCTCGACCGTGTCGCGCCGGAAGTCCTTCCCGAAGTTGAGCGTGATGTTCGCCTGCGCAGATAGCAGGCTCCCAGTGAAACGTTTACGTAAGACCGTGGCCAGCTTTACTGTGACGGAATTCACTTTTGCCAGGATGCGTCGCTCACCTGGTAGAGCTTGGTGTCTCTCACGAAGAAGTTGAGCGAATCGACGACGACTTCGTCGTTGTAGAGGAAGTAGGTGACGATGCGCGACCTGCGCGGGAAGACAAGGAGCAAGCGATCCTCGTGAGAGTGCGTGTTCTGTCTTGGAGCAGAGCGGGAACCCACCAGGGCAGTACCCCACAGAGGGACATTCACTTCAACTTCGTTTATTTTCTGCCTGCTTTTTGGGGGGGATTGGGGGGGTTCAAGGGACAGAGGGCCCTGGTTCTCGGATCCGTAAAAACAGGAACATTTGATGTCTGGGCGCAGCTTACCTGGGAGCCATGTCTCTCGACAGGGCGACGGAGAAGGTTTTCTGTTGGGAGGTCATGGTTAGCGAGCTGCTCAGCAGGACGTTCCCGGCTCCCATCACCTGCAAAACGAGTCTCCTCGTGTCTGTTCTTCCCACAGTCGACTGGTGTGACCAAAGCACAACGCGCGCTTTCAGATCCTCAGTTACCATGAAAACTCATCTCACCAAGTAGTGAATTTTCTCCACAAAAACGTTCGTTCTGACAGTGAATACCATGTACTGATTCACCTGTAACAGAAACGAGAACGAAACATGCAAAACAAGGCCGAACACGATGATTCTGACCCAGTCGAAACTCGTTGTACAGAGAGACCTGGAGGACGAACCGACCCTGGGAACTGGAGTGGACGTCGTGACGCCGATGTACTTCCCGTAGGGGCTGAAGTACCTGAAGTACGTGATCTCATCCCCAGCGGAGCCGCTCAGGTGATGCCACACCTTCAGTCGAGGAAAGGCACACAATGCAGCAACAAACGGACCATACCACCCTAAATTGTTCAAAGAAACCTATATCATACAGTATATTACCCGAATTTTGATGGTTCGGTCACCAGGAAAGGGCATAATGTCCAGTCTGATGATGTTGTCGTCTGGAATGATGAACTTTTGTTCAGGGACGGATCTGGTACTTTCTCCCTCATGAAGCACTTGCACGGAAATCTGCCGGTTGAAGTGGCCAAGGTACGGCGTGCCGTCAGTCCTCGTCACTGCAAACTGCAAACACACCAGGAAAAAAATGCTGAATGTCAAAAACAAATGCTGACAAAAGCTCAGACAAGAAAAGCAGGTTGCTGTGGCTTGTTGTGCTGGTGTGCTGACATAGACTATAAATGGAGTTTCGGGTTTGAAGGTTCTGTAGAGTCCGCCCAGGATTTTGATCTTGACTCCGTCCTGAATCACTTTGGTCACGCTGGTGCCGTTTTCAGTCTCGAGCCAGTACCAGTCGTAGATCCAGCCCTGGGGAGACAACGGCATCGAACCAATTCAGACCGCAGTGAATCTCTTCGAATCAAAACGTTTTGCTGAGATGATTCGTTGTGTGCCAGCGAATTTCCGAGGGAAAAAAGAAAGGTACCTTGAAATGCAGCTCTTTTCCACTTATTCTGCCAAACGTTTCCGTCAACTCTTCCATTGTGAAGTGAAATGGGACGGTCCCAGTCATCTGCACGAGAAACATTGCACGAAAACATTGAAAGAAGAAATCATGTTGTGGTCGGGATGTTGTTGGTATGTCAGATTCTGGAAGATCGCGAGGAGGATCATAGATCTGCACACGCACGTAAGGGATTTGGGTGCTGAGCTCTCCGCGCATGAACTCGCCGTCCGGATTCTTGACGCGCACGCGCACAGTCGCGTTCCCGGACGCCGCGCGGCTGCTCATGTGCCTGAATGAACGGGGCGCCAACTGAGTTCATTGTGCGACAGAAAACAATGAAACGGCAGGAAAAAGGCAATCCATAACAGATTTTCCCTTTCCAAAAAGCCGTCAGAGTGGATCAAGATCAAATACCTTCGGGGAACCACCGGAGGAAATCAACAAATTTCAAGCAGCAAGAGTGTCACAAACAGTACATGCAGTACAATTCCCTCACTCGCCGTAAATGGTGCCGATGACTCCCCATTCCGAGTCCATCATGAACATCGGTGTGGTCACGTTCACTTCAAATCTCAATGGCCCTGCCAAAGCAAGCACGCTCAAAGATTCATTGGCATAAACGCACCTGGCTTGACAAGCTTGACTCAAACAAATTTGTTGGAAGATACAATTTCTTTTTTTGAATGGAACTTTGATGAAGGAGCTCAAACAGAAGACTAGTTGGCACGCAACGAAGTGTCCAGACACCGAGCCGAAGTTTCGTGACTCTCCAAGTTGCTTGGCGAAAGCACAATTTTGAAGTGAGAGTTCCTAGCAGTCAGTAGATCTTGCATTGACAGGATTGGGCATGTGTCGTACGGAAATATGTTGTGACATGTGACATGATGGGGTGATGCAGTACGAATTTATGAGCGTGACTTACAGTGAAAATCAACCGTAAATTCTTGCTCGTACAAATGGCCCTGAAATGTTGAAAATGTCAACATGTTTCAACCGAAAAAAGTGGAATCTTCTGATGGAAAAAGTGCTTTCTTCCACAAAAAAAAACTTTGAGAGCGGAGAACAGTTCTTACAAAAGCATCAACTCTGATTTTCCATTTCCCCACATTGACGGGATAGGTGATGTCGAATGATCCTGAAAAAATTCCTGAAAACAAAAAAGAATAGTGGTTTGTCCGATTTTGAGCACAACACAAAGCTCTGAACGCAAAAGCATCGAGACCCTGCTCATTTTGTAATGCATCGGGACACGTTTTTCCCCAGACTTGGCTCTGAGGAATCAATGTTGTCAGGCGTCGACTTATTGACAAAACAACATGGATTTGTGCGTCTGGCCAAAATGATCGGATGATCGGAAAAGTCCAATTGATGCGGATCTCACCGAAGTTGAGCTGCTGCTGGAGCCATCTTTGCACAACGTTTCCGAGTGAATCCTGCAGAACAAAAATGTTTTTGCAGGATTTCTCGTTGAAGACTCAGAGAAGAAACAAAGGAGTTTTGGCTCTTTTCAAAATGAATTGTTTGCACCTCAACAAATTCAAATTTACAGAAGAATCGACGCGACGGCTCAAAGACTTTTCCATTCGAGGTTCACATAAATATCCCTCAAAAAGTCAGAATCATTGTCGGCTTACACAGCCAAACAGCCACTCAGCCGAACAGGCCGTTCCTCATGCGTCGCAGAGTGTGGGCCACAAAAAATTGCTCCTGTCTGGTGGAAAATTACATGTACTTGTCAAGATCGCGAGGGCATTGAACTTACCACCATGTAAATTGTCATTGTTCCGTACATGGGCAGCAGAGAAGGTCGAACACCCAGAATTCTGAACAGAACTGAAATGGTGTTCAGTGTTGAGAATGAGAAAGCATGAAGTTGAAAAAAGACACACTGATACAAACACACGGTAGTTTTCAAGACCAAGCGACTAAACGACAGACAGAATTCTGAAAGATTGTTCTTCTTGTTTTGGATGTGCAACAGGTACCTTTCATTGGCGGGTAGTACATGGGTTTGTCGGTCTGAATGAAGAGCGAGACGAACTTGGAATCGTACTGCACGGCTGTAAAGTTGGAAAAGACGGGGCGGCCGGGCCCCTTTCCGACCAACCCCTCCACCAGCAGTTTGTGCGTCCCGTTCCCTGGTGGGATGCTCTCTTCAATCTGAAACACTCAACAACTGTCGTTCTCTCCTTGGAATTTCTGTTGAATGGGGCGTACACAGCGTGCCATGTTTTTGACTTGTTTTTGGCTCTGTGTTTGGGATGCAAAATTTTGGCACGAAAGTTACTGGTTTACTCTGATTATCAATGAAATATTCTGGTTTGCCTCCCCACATCCATGAGATGTTGTTCATCTTTTTTTTTCTGAGCCTTTTTGAATTTTGCTGGTGTTTATATCCACTGTCACCATGCACTCCTGCAAGCAAAATGTCTGCACGTGCGCAGAATGAGCGCCGTCCGGACAACACCCTGTCATCGCGCGATTTGGTGTTGCGCAAAACCCTGCAGTGCGGTGAACTACGGGGAAAGTCGCACTGGGATTGCTGCCAATCCTTGTGTTTGAGCATGAGATGCCAACGACATTACAACCATCTCAGTCTTTTCGGCGCAAAAACATTTTTTATGTACTTTTTACGAGTACCTTGAGCTCTATCACTTTTGTAGAAGGTTCAATAAATTTGACTGTTGACGTGGCATATTCCTCCTCCTGCAACAGCAAGTGAGCAAAACAAGTCAGATGGAGACATGCTCATGTGCACAAAACTTATCAAATGACGCCTGTCATCTGTTTTGGTTGACGGCCTGACCGCAACAGGAAAGGGACCATTGCAAGGCTGGGCGGGCTGTTGGCAAAGAGGGCCGAGGCTGGAAGAGGGATGAAATTTGAAATATTTTGGACAGGTTCACAATGATGCAAAGCGACAGGGCCTCGGTGTTGGCCTCGGCGCACTGGACGCCGCCTCACCTGGCTGCTGAGGGAGGCGCGCACGCGGATCGAGTCGGCCGTCATGCGGAACAGAGTCACGTGCACGCGGTACACAGAGTCCGGCCGAATCTTCCTCGGAGCGATGATCACGTACTGACTGCCAAAAAGAGAACCACATTTCAGTCAGACTTTTCACTTCAACGTAATGGGGCAGTCGTCGCAAGACAACTGTGTCTTCGCTCTTCAACTCAATCAGGTTGAGCACTTGTGATCTTTTGAGAGCAAACAATGACAATGTTTGCCCAATTTTTTGCACGTTTATTTACCGTGAGATCAGACAAGCTTATGAATGAATGATGCCTTGTGTCGCTCAAAGAGTGAAAATGATGCTGAGTTGTAGATTTCCAACAGGAGCCACTGTTGCGACAGAAAGAAAGGCACACAGAGGTCTGCTTGAAGAGTCACTGGTCTCGCCTGACTTGAGCACAAATTTCCGATTGAAATCCGCTCCACACAGCAAAATTCCAAAGGATGCAGAGGTCACCAATTTCTGTGCAGTGCCAACAAGTGTGTTTATCAAAAAAATGAAGGTTCTGGCAAGAAGCAACATTTTTTTGGTTTCATGCAGTGATGATGCTGAAGTTGAAATTCAAAGTCAGTGTCATAGAGATTGCACAGATTGACACTCGATTGCAAAGTTCACAGTTGGAGTGGGTGAGGAGGACGGTTGTGTGCACGACTTTCCAATTGACCCACCCCAACTCCCACCCTGCCCCCGTCTCCCCCCCAGGTCGCTCCCTCACTGCCCGGCTCCGACATGGATCAGCCCCCGAACTGAAGATTGGCTTGTGTTACCAGATTGGGCACGAAACCACAAATCGAGCGACGTTTGGAGGCTACTTGCGCCTTTTTTCAACAGTTCTTTCCCACAAATTGGACAAAAACCGTGTTTTGGTTGTGTCCCAACTGGTGACTTGAATAAGAAAGGACCATTATTTGACCATACGAGCCTCAAACCTGTTTTCACACTCTTGCCAAAAAGAAGGTCAGTATGGAGCAAAAAGAGCTCAAAATTATCCGTCAGAAAATTGCAACTTTGTGCTTTCCAAATTCAATTTGGTCGTCATACCAAAATGAATGAAACGGTGATACGAGTAACCCAAAATACAGCATTTGTAGTGTATGGACTCTGATGTCAAGAAGGAGCTGAAAGCTCTTTTCAGCGTTGTGTCATAAAATGCACCAAAATGAAGTGAATTTCGAGTTGCCATGCAGCAGAGGTGATACTCGTACGCTGCATACGTATGAGTACGAAGCATGCAATTCTTCTCGCTCACTTTTCGTGCTGACACTCCAAAGATCTTGCATAATCTCACGACGCTCTCGCAGATCCAAGATCAGAGGCGGTTTGAAGATGTCAGCAATTTTGACAAATTGTTCGTGAACAAAATTGCTCGGGACAGGTTTTCTTGCTTCCGCCAAAGAATTGTGAAGCCAAACTTCACTCATCTCTGCCGCTCAACAGTCAAGGTTCGTGCATGGCTTCGATTCCACTCAACTCGCATTCACGCAAAACACATTGAAGAGTGTTTGTGCATGTTATTTTTGTGAAAATAATAATGTCAGCAAATATTTGATTTTATAAGCAAATGTTTTGTTTGTTGTGGTGCATGCTGTCCGAATAAGCCTGCTCGTACGAGTCCGTGTTTTGCTTTTTCCTTTGGAGGATGTTGCGCAGGATTACCGTTGACAAATTGTCGATTCTTTCAAGCGTACTCGCACGCATTTATCGTCGTTTTTTTTCTGACTCTTAACTTTTTTTGTTCGCCATGCTCGGAAGATCTTTCGTCTGAGGGCACATCACTGATCATTTAAAAAAAACAAAAAAAATTTTTCCAAAGCAGGTCTGACCCTAGAACTGCATTGGCCAAAGTGGGCCTAAACGGGGGGGGGGGGAAAGGCCAGAAAATGCCTCAATTTTGCCCCAAGACCCAGTA
>JAAUXT010067979.1_pt1 | contig 23823 bp, 14 predicted proteins | sample 7278171 | NCBI WGS metagenome assembly JAAUXT01 (sample SAMN14350112, study PRJNA611818) | marine sediment metagenome | isolation source: surface marine sediment (1.8m) | place: French Polynesia: Moorea | collected 2018-08
GGGCAGGGGACATTTCATCCACCTTGCCATATACAGCACTACCACATGGTGCTTGCCCTAAAGGGACTTCGCACAATGACTACCGGTTGTTCTTGTTGTGACTGGAGGTTTCACCTGGTATCCAGTCAAGGGAAGCAGATTCTTTGGCGTTTCTGAACTGAGAAAGTCCCTGAAATGAGGTGTTCGTCGCACAAAAAAGGGACCTCGCTTGGGACCGTCACGAAGAAACCTGAGAAGCCCAAACATCCTGCAAGCAAAGCGAACGCACGAAAGTCACACAGCAAGGAAACGGGAATCTCATTTGGGACCGCCACAAACAAAGTCGTTCAGTACAAACATCCTTCCACGAAAACAGGTTGAATGTTCAATGCACTAAACTGAAGTTAGACTACGGTGCCTGCATGCAGACAACGCAACAAAGTCCACGGTCCAGGAGACCAGAAGACCTAATCACGCAACATCAAGAATGGGTCCCCACCCCCAGGTCACAAGGGCTTGCAAACCTTGCAAACAAAGAAGCCAATTCTTTGTCAGTGGTCTCGGTCAAAGCTGCTTCAACAATACACGAGTTTGTGTGACGCTGACGCGAAAACCAGCAGTTTCGGTTTCCAGGCAGAAGCTCCTTTCGACGTGAAGCTGCCCATCCACAGCACTGAGGTGCTGAGATTTTCAGTCCCGGTGCCAAGTTGGATTTTGACGGTCTCTTCCTGGTGGTCCACCCAAAGAAGGTCTGTTTCACAGGTCAACGGACTTGCACAGGACACAACGCGCGAACCATCCAGTGTGAAACAGGCTTCAGCGTCAGTCGCACGGCGGCCTCAGGGCTTGGACCGGAACTTCCACCCGCACGGTGAAGTCTGTGCCTCATGCATGGCAAACATTCTGTGAAAGACTCAATGTTACTCGGGACTCAAGTTTGTTGCCTTCAGCAAGGACTCGGGATCTGACTGCAATGGATCAATTCGGTTTCGTTGTCTACAGCAGGGCACACGCATCCTTCGCAGACAAATATTAATTATCACAAAGGGACAACCAAAACTTCACTGTTCAAGCCAAGTACAGCAAACAACAATGGAGTTCTCAAACAACCACCTTTCACGAAGACGCGACAGGACATAGCTCACAGTTGGACAATACCTTGAGAGGCTCGCCCAAAACTCTACCATGTGGTCGTGATGGGATGAGTGAACAATTTTTTCAAGGCGGAAACGTTGGCAGAGTTCGTGTTGGTGTGGTGGACCTGCTTCGACTCTCGAGGACGTCACACGGCCAGACCGTTGACCTGCACCTGCTCTTCTCTTCAGCGTGAGCCGCACATCACAGTGTTGAGGAGAAATTCATCTGCAGGACATTCTACTTGGAACTGAATCATTTGTCAGGTCAACTCGCAAGTCAAACACAACAGATCTGCAGACGCAGGTGTTTGTGATTGTCATGCTGTTTTTCTTGTCATTTCGTTCCACTGTGTAACGTGCTAATACTGTACAATTCTTGCTGGAAGCTGCAACGCGGGCGAAAGTACCGCACGAGTTTTATCTCTGTTGTGAAGAGTTGCCTGATCTGAAGTCCGTCCCTTTGTAAATTTCGGGCACTTGTCACTTTTTCTTGTTCTCGTCAGCCACAGTCAGTGTCGCACCTCTGTTGCTCACAATGGACACACTGGACACGGTGACGCTCGTTCTCACCGTGCTGGCGGCTGTCATCGGGTTTGTGGGCAACACCTCTGTATTGATCTCTGTCGTCAGATTCAAACACATGCAATCCAGCGTCTTCAAGTCCCTCGCAGTGCTGGCGGTTGTTGACCTTATACTCTGCGTCGTCAGCAATCCCTTCAGCTTGGCGCACACGTTGAAGTTCTTTTCCTTCACCACCTCGACACCGCGCACTGATTGGCAGGCCTGGGCCGACCAATGCGACGCTGTCCTGGGAGTAGGGCTGTTTGCTTCGCTGGCGCACCTGCTGGCCTTGTTGGCTATAGCCGTTGAACGGTGCATCTACATGGCGTCACAAAGGGCGCACGATGTTTACACCAGCAAGATGCTTTACGCGGGGGTGATTCTTGGCCTGGTGGTTCTGGCCGCAGTGCTGACACTGGTGGCGGTGGTGGAATCCCCAGCGCTCCCCATCCCGAACCCTTGTTGGTTTTCTGTCAAACTGAGGCCGGTCTACAGCGAAGTCATCGTGAGTTTGGTCATAGCTTTGGCCCTGACGAGTTTTGTCGCCTTTTTCACCATCTACATCGTACAACGAGGCATAAGGAAAAAGGCCACGAGTTCCCCGCAGTCTGACACAACAACTGAGCAAAACGCAGGGGGCGGAGATCCCAAAGCGAGCCGTGAGTACAAGAACGCCGAGGATCAGGCGAGTTTCCCCATTGCCATCTGCATCCTAATCTTTGTCCCATCCTTCCTGACCGGTATCATCGTGCTCTCAGAGGCAGCAGACGACCCCACCATGTACTCCACGTGGGTCTATCATCTCTGCTTTTGGTTCGTCAATCTCTTTTCCTGTATCAATCCGGTCATCTATCTGGTCCACTACCCCGCGTACAGGAACACGCTCTTCAGAATGGTATTCTGCAAATGGTCGGAGCAGGTGGAACCTTTGCCCGACGCGCAGGCCAATGGCGGGTCGTAAAAGGTTGAAAGGAGTTTTGCACTCCACCAGGATTGATAGTTTGCCCTGGAAAGAGCCACCATACCTTATCATGTAAAGCCGAGTTCTTGACGAAGAAAGTCAACCTTCGATCTTTGAGGAACCTCGAAACATTGCATTTTGAACGAATTTTCTTTTTCTTTCATTCACTTTTTCTTCAAACTTGTGATGTTTCTTTGCACAGTTGGTGGGTCTGCTAGAGAGGGTATGAAGATTTGATACCTCACCTCACAATTCCTATGTCTGCCATCTGCTGAGACATGTTAGTTTCTCGCACACATTGGTGACTTCACAAACAAGAACGCAACAATTGTCTTTTCTTGAAAGAACACTCACGAAAGCCCAGACCGCCACACCATTCCTTGGTGTGAACCTTCTCCGAGAAAAATGTTCACACCTCAAAAATTTGACTTTTCAAATTCTTTGTGGAGCTATTTGGTTGTGAATTCGTCCAGAAATGTTGTTGAGAAAAAGTCGCTTGTCAGAGCGCAGGGCACATTCATCAACTCTGCATGTCTCCCACACATTTTGTAGAAACAGCACAGCTTCCATACTGCAAGACATTGACACGTACCTGCATGGGGACTCGGATACACGACTTGACGGTTTTACTGTCCTCGGTCTCTTCTTGAATCTCGATGTTGTCCCACTGCTGCAATACCGAAGCAAAGAAACCTTGATCACAACATTTTTTCACGCTTTTTCTTCTTCGGGAGGGTGGGGGGCACGAACTTGTGGTGGAAACTGCAGAATTTCGACTCTTGTCTCGTGTCAGGATGTGAATGCACAAGAACTGTGAAATAAACTCTACACAAAAAAACATTTATGTCATGTCATGTTATGCTTTTTCTTCGAGTGTGAAGTACATTTACAAGGGAGCCCACAGCCCACTGAGTCCAGGGTCGGAAAAAGAACAGGGGGTGGCATGAAACCTTAATTCTGACCCGCATTTTACAGGTCAATTTTTGGCTGCGAAAACCCTTCTGACAGAAACGAGACAAAGGATGTGTCCGCAGCAACAGGGCGAAGCCTTTTGATGCTTTCAACAAAACGGCGCAGAAGCCGCCGCGGCGAAGCGTTCACTCACCGTGCAGGCGCGCAGCAGACTGGCGGCGCTCGCGTCCAGCAGTTCGGCCGTGAAGCTCCGCACCAACTCGGTGCTCGTCCACTCCACCCACGCACTGCAACACCAACCAGCACCGTGACTTGTCTCGGTGAAGTCCACCCTCCCACCGCTGCCTCGTGCTGCCCTCTTTAAGTTTGAACCCTTCACCCGTGAACGCGTCTGACTGACCTGAAGGCCTCCGTGCTGAAGTCGCGCAGCTTTTGTTTGAGGTGGCGCCACTGCTCGTTCTCGTCGCTCTTACCACCAGGGGGAGAACGTCCCTTCTTGAACAACCTGCAGAAAAGGCAACGAACACTTCATCGTTTGGACACTTTTCTGATGGAAGGTGGGTGGGTGTTATTTCTCACATTCATGACTGCGTACAATTTTTCGAGGGAAGCTATGACAGAGCATCAGACCAAAAAATAGATCTGTGTTTGACGAAACAAGAAACCGACAGCAAAAACAAGCACACTTATCAGCATTGTTCCACGCATCTGGACGCTCCGGGTACCAACAGAATTAGTGGGACATCAACCCTTTTGAACTTCGTTCGGCTCGTTGCTAGGTAATTTGAGAAAGTTGTTCGGGTCGACCTCAGGATGTCGTGGCCAGATCAACAGACTCCAAAGTGCAAAAGAAAACACCCGTCAATCCTGCAACAGTCGGTGCCATGCAAACCAAATTCACGATTGTTGGCGTCTTAAACCTAGACCCTTCGACTCTTGAGCCAGTCAAGGAAAACGAGGCGTTCCTCCCACAAACCGACAAATACCCAATCCGACCAAGCCACAGAGACCAAAGAGCCAAATTGTCTGAAAAGGAGGACAAAGGTTAGGAAAGTACTGACGCTGCCAGGAACATCCTGCGTGCAGAAAAGAACAGCGTGATGCGTGCGCCCTCTTCTGTCAGAACATGGTGGATCAATCAAACCTGACCGAAACTTCAGACTGCCATGTGCATCTCTATTTCGTCAGTGTGATCAGTGATTGACTGTGACAAGACAGCAGGGCTTCACTCACTTGACGGTTTCCGTCCTCTCCGCGCTTCCCGTCATGCACCTGTGAATGTTGGTGCTCAGCTCTCCCAGAGCACTGGAAAACCGACCCAGCAGCAGCACCCTGCAAACCAAAAGCACGCAACATCACAAAGTAACACACAACGCTTCAACGAGCTACACCAACATGTGAGCAACACAATTCGTGTGGCATAAACACAACAAACACACTAATGTCCAATTCCATCAACAGCCCAACAGACGAAGTCTCCAGCCCGTTTTCAATCAAAGCGGCACAAAACTCCAGCTCAACAGCACGACATCATTCGTCAAAGTCTGACTGTGAATGGACACAGCGTAAGATTTCCAGTTGAACAACCTCCGCATGTCCAATTTTTGTCAGGGCAAGTGTAAACATGTCTGCCTCAAACCCTTTGCCCGCTTGATGTTCAACACCGTGCCCACGCGCGACTCACATGTCCAAGATGACGGCGTTGCCAGATTTGTCCACGCTATTGGCCAACTGTTGTTTGCAGGCGTACAACTGCTGACCCAGGTTCTCCAACAACCTGAAACAAACACCGTGAGCTTGGTTTTCGTTCAGTACTCACGCGGTGGACCCAAATTGAGAACAAGTTTGAGGGAACGCCGACGCACTTTCTCACGCATTCGTCGCAGGTGGTTTGCAGATACGTCTGCACAGTATCGTGATCTGCGAACTTGTCGAACGGTGACGTCACTGGTGCAGCGACGTCCGTAGGCATGGAGACCATCACGTCGCGCTCACGTCCTGCGTCTGACTTCAAGTAGTGACTTCCGTCTTCCAGCAAAACTCGCAATTTGGCGTCAAAACTCTTGCACAGGCTGATGATGAAACAAGAAAAGGGAGCTTTCAGCAAGTTTCCCCATCACATAACTGACGCACAGAGAACTGTGAATATTTCCGATCCTTTTTGGATCAGTCTCTCGAGTTGCGTTGTCACCTCTGCACGGCGGGGGTGTAGCCTCGCGACTTCATCAGCAGCGTGCCCGCGTCGCCCACCGACTTGTTGGCGATCGACACCCACGCTGAGTTGGTCGGGACGTCCTGCGAAGTTTCCTTCCAGATGTAGTGCGACAGGTCCCGCTCACAGCGAGTGATTCTGCACAACAAACAACAAAATTGAAGACACTGAATTGCACAGACAGAATACTCTGAGTACGCCGTGCCCTTACAACTTGCCGCCAGACATACGAACTGACCTGTCTTGTGCATCCGCAATGTCACCGAGCACTTTCCCAATCTGCTGTTTGCACGTGGTCAGGGCCGCGTCGAACTGGCCTTGAAGGATCTCCTGTAAAATTGAAGACGATCAGCAAACGGCACACTTTCACACGCATATTGAACATGCAGGTAAAGCGGATTTCTACCCTGCTGAGGCTTGCTTCAAACACCGGACAAGGAACTGGACAAAAATCTGTCAGCTGCTTCTTTTTCTCGGCCGTACCTTGGTCCTGTGAAGGAAAAGCTGCTGGAACAGTTCCTCCCAGATTAGCAGTTTCCGGTCGAGCACGCGTGCGCAGACCACATCCCACGTGACCATCTTCTCGTCCTGCGCGACAGAGTAGAGTTGAACAACACAACCATGTCAAACCAAGGAAAAGCGCCTTTCTTGCCCAGCATCGAAGCCGACATGCTGACCTGACTGAGAAGGGTCCACACGTCATCCCTGATGGCAGCGAGTCCCTTGACGCTGGTGATGTAGCCCAGGACCTTTCCGAGCCCCTGGTTCACGTCCTGAATACAGCTGTCAAGATACCGACAGAGGGTTTGAAATTTCTCAACCCACAGATACAAAGAATAGAATATCTTCTTCTGCATTCACTGAAACAATTTGAAACCACTTGCACTGTCACCACACTGACATGCACACATAGCGTGTTCCACTCACGTGGTGATCCACTGCTGGCAGTTCTGCCTCAGGTTCTGCTCGGGGATCGGTGTCGCGTGGTTCACCAGCACCGGACGGAAATCTGAAGAAAACCGTCTGAGTGTTTTTGGACTGAACTGGCTCCGGCCGCGCCAGTTTTATTGAAACCCTGAACTCACGAACACAAATCAATCTGTGATCTCTGTAGACAACGAAGGGCTACAAGACGTTTGTGCGTCTGTGCGTGCGTGTGTGTGTTTGCGTGCGTGCGCGAGTGTAGGTGCGGTGGTTCCAGTGTTTGTTCTCTGGTGGAGTCAGGAAGACTGAGCGACTCTCCTCAACACTTGAAAGGCAATGGTTTTGAAGCCCAATTGTTTGGTACCTTTCACGATAGCAGGCAGATGTTTGAGCGACAGTGTGCCCTCGTCTCTGATGATGCGTCCGGCCTCGCCCTTGTCCGTCACTCGCTCCAGTGTGCTCATCAGTAGGTTACACACCACTGCAACACACATTGAATTTACAGCTGCACTTGTTTGACCCGATCACCTTTCTGGCTTCATAAACATCTTTTCAACGCGCAGTGAAACGGACACGGCAAGGGAGAGAAACATCCGCTGTGGATGTGGGATGCAAATGCTTCGCCCGGACCGTTGACCACAATACAGAAGTGACGTCAGTTGATGCGCGTCAGATGTTCCCACCTGCGTCACTGTCAGCGTTTTTCTTGGCGCTCTGTGAGTAGAAGACGGAGTAGATCTGGTGCACCGTGGTGACGATGGTCTGCACGACGTCGCACACCTGCGACTTGATGCTGCGCGAGGATTGGTCGGCGACGAACAGCTGTTGCACCGAGCCCTGCAATAGGACAGCGTCTCAATGGGGAGTCACGTGTGTACTCGCTGCGGGGACCGAAGGAGCAAAGCTCGCTGCAGAGAGCAACAGTGCTTTCGTTTTAATCAAGACAACTTTTCACCGCACACACACACACACACACACACACACACACACACACACACACACACACACACACAGAGTCTGTCTGTCTGTCTGTCTGTATGTCTGTCTGTCTGTCTGTGTCTGTCTGTCTGTCTGTCTGTCAACACATTGTGAGGCCAAGTCCAAGATACGTCACGCGTTCATTCCCTGTGCTTGACAACGAGTGTCGAAAGTAACAGCGCAGCGCCCACTGACTTCAACAAGGATGAAACACGTCCCGTGTTTCTCAGCCCCAAGGTCTCTGCATTTGCAAGAACCCCCCCCCCCACCCCCAAAAGTTCAAAGCAGAAACCAGGCTCACGGTCCTGATGAGCAGCAGTTCGTTGAACACTTGTCGCGGGGTTGTGTCCTCGAGCAGCAGAATCGAACAGAGACACTCCGCCGCCGTTTCGTCTGAGATGTTCGACTCTTTCAGGGTGTCTCGGCACGACTGCAGTGAAACACATCTTTCTTGAAAGATGCATTGAACCCAAGTCGAATCAGATCTGTCGCCGCTCATTCGAATTCATCAAAGACCGACAAAGAATTGACATCAATTCAGACACAACTGAAGCACATCTCGCGGGTTGTAAGCACCAGCCCACAGCTCGAAACTTTTGCACCACTGACCTGCAGAATGGTGTTTCTGAAGTGGCTGATGACGGCCCATTGTCTGGAGAGAACCGGGAACCACTGGAGGATCCTGGCGGCCTGCTGCGCGTCCAGCTGGAGCCCCGTGTTCACGTGTCGCGCCAACAGGAACAGCTGCGTCGCGTACAGGAAGCTCTGGTTGTCGATCGCGCTCCAGATCTGGAATATCAAGCACCACATTAAAGAAGAAGAAACACTCGCAACGTCTGCAACAAAGGGTCAAGCGGGCACTAAAACTGCACGAACCTTTTCCGGCATATCCATGAGGAGTTTGATCTGCGACGCCAACCCGTAAAACTGGTTCTCATCCCGTTTCCTGGAAGAGACCATTTTGATAGCAGTTTTTGGAGTGTTCCTTGAGGCCTTTCGCCGAAACCAACAGAGTGTTGTAGACGTGATGCTCTAAATTTTTCGCATCATCGGACGACCCCAAGGGTGTGTTCAATATGTTTTCCTTATCACAATGAGTCGCCTTACATCATCCGAATCTCTTCATTGTTAGCCAGTTCATCGACTAATCGAGTTCTTGTTCCCACTTTCTGCTTTCCGCAAACAGCATTGTTATATCTGTCACCAAGATGAAACATCACGTTGTTGGTTGCAGTGACGTCATGATCTGAGATGCGAGAATTATTGATTTTTCCTGGAGCGACATGTTGAACTTCAGGGAAATAAAGAGAGAGAGATTTAATTCAACCGCAATCAGCTTGTTTCTCTTTTGTCGGGCAAATCATGAGCTGTAATCAGATCACAAAACCCTAGACATCAATCAGCCTTCATTAATATCACGAGTTCAATCAATCGGATGGAGAAAATCTAACAAACATCAGTGCGAGCCTGGGGAGAGATACACAATCACTGCAAATTGCGAGAATCCGAGTCATCTGAATTTCTGACGTCCACAGTGTCTGCCAATCACATCCCAGAATTCCCCGCTTGTTGAGAACCGCTGACTCACTTGAGCGCCTGTTCGCGCTTGGTTTTGAGGGGCGAAAAGGACTTGGCGCCGTGTAGGCTCTTCATCCCCTGACACATTTCGTGCATCCGCTTGATCGATTGCGTCACCTACAACAGAAAACAAAACAGTGGTCAACAGATTCCAGATCCAACTGAGAATGACTCTCGTTATGCAGTCTGCCATGTTTTAGATTTCATACCAGTACAAAAGCACACACTGCAGCAACCTTTTGAAAAGTTTCCAGTTGCCTCCCCCATTGCAAAAATTTCCCTCATGTTTAATGCTGCAAACCAGACGTCGGCGTCAGCAACTTACATTGTCCGCGCTGTGTTTCATCTCTGTGATGGTGTCCGCTGCTTCTATCAAATCTCGGTAGCGCTCTCTGAAACAACCACACAGCAGTGACTTGCTCGCATCAATGTGCCAATACCCTTTCGTGAAAAAAGACCGGACCCCCAAACTGATGAGACTTTTCCAGCGAAACAAGGGAGCAACAGACTCACCCAACCATCAACCGGAGCTCTTCCTTCTTTCTCTCAATGTCTGCCCTGCAACAAGAAAGTTCGACACTGTCAAGTCACGCCCAAATCAGGTAGATATCTGGACGACTTGTGTGTGTGTGGGGGGGGGGGCGTGTAGTCGTGCCAAGGACTGCCAACGGCAAAGAAGCGATGTCCACGGATGACAAACAATTGTGAAGAGTCGGGCGGGTGACGTTCCTTTGGATGCGACGTTCCACAAAATGCTCGCATAATCACACACGGTAAACTGCGATACCAGCAGCTGCTCGGCGTCCGGCTCACCTGGTTTTCTTCTCTATGTCCTTGATCTCATCGATGGTGTATTTAGCGAACAGGACACCTGTGTCCATCTCCAGGGTAACGACGCCTGAAAGCCAAGCAACAAAGTGTCAACAGACACACTTGACCTTGAAAACCGTCAGTGCCGGTGGTTCCCAACGGGGCCACATTTCAGGAAACGCCTTTCTCAGTTTCAGGCTGGTCTCCCCTCAACAACACTGGTTCCACTGGGAAAGAACAAGTGAGAATTTTGCTTTGCCATTTTGGTCTGTTCAGCCTCAGATCTTCGAGTATGCAAACAAAGAATTAAGATGTTTCTGGTAGCCACCAGTGGACCCGTCAGGGCTGAAACTCCCGCAAAAGGAGGAACGAGACAGGAAGAGGTGGGGAGACACACCTGTGGAGCCTCACACACCATCTTGACATCCGAGGGGAAGGACAATAAATGCTTCACCTCTCCCTGTTTTGTCCGAAATTTCAGCAGAGTCTGAAGGTAGGACAGAACAGACCCTCCCCCTCGACCAAATCCTGGGTCCGTCCCCAGTTGATAAATTTGACGAATCAATCCCTTATTTTCCCCGGCAGTGACACAGTCTGAGCTCTGTGATTGCGTCAGACTTCCAGCATTGCAGCTGCTGAAGCTGACTCAGGATTCACTTTGCACTGGATTGTGCAACGTGGCAATTTTCGTTTGTTCACGCTTTTAGAGCAGCTTATTTGCGCAATGGTGACCAAAATTTCGTCATCTGGCGCAGAATAAACTCTGGACATGTCTAGTGAACTTGTATTTTCCATTTGTTGTGTGAATAATACACAATACAAGAAAAGTCTCAAATTTTGCACCTTTCGTTGGTTCCGCCATTATCGCCCACGATGAGCTAGTGTCCTCTGGTGTTCACACGTCGAGTTTAGTCGCGCGCCAAAATCAAAACCATCGGCCACGAGAAATGAAAAGTAATTTGCTCCAGCAGAACCAAAGGGCCGATGAATTTTGCATACCTCCTCTGTTGTGTGGCAATTTGGAGTCAGCTCGCACCCAGGGCGAGATAGAACCAGGTCGCCCTTACACACACACACACACACACACACACACACACACACACACACACACACACACACGCGGTCTTTCAACGGTACATGTACTGTAGTTTGTCCACCCGAAATACTGATAAACTCATACGAACCGGACATTTGGGTCCTCGCTGGTCTGTTGCCACGGAACGGTGCAATGAAATGGCCAAACACCCCAGACCAGAAGACACAAGACATTTCAAGGGGTGTCTGGCCATTTTGGATGGGACAGGTCTGTAGCTCAGAAACCCCTGTGTTTGACCATTTCAGGTCCAAACCCCAAACGGTCAGATACCTGTGCCTGAAAACCCCGTGTCGCGTCATTTCATTCCACCCAGCCTCACGACGGGCTTCGTGATTTTGGCTCTGTGGTCCGTGTGTGTTTCTTGTCCCTCAATAAGTCAACGCCTGTGGTCCATAACACCGCATTCGAGAACCAATCGGCGACTTCGTGGTAGAAACAAATGCCTTATCGGACACACACATGATCAATATCAACATAAATTACAGTTGACTTCAATTCTCGCAAGGTCAAAACTCTTCATCACAGTGTGTTTTTGTTTATCAAATTCCTTCCCGAACAGTCGATTTCTTGCAGACAGTAAGGACCAGCAGTTTGTCCGAGAAAGGCTGTGCCTTGGATCGCCTTCAACCCGAAACAAAGCGTTTTTGCCCTTGTTGTGCGCCACAGCAAACCTAATTTTCACAGTCGTTTTCGAGCTGGATCCACCTCTCCAAGTGTGTAAACTCATTCCGATGATCGCCAGACGGGCGAACCAAACAGGAGGAAAAGGTCGAAGCCACATTTCTCTTGTGACAATGAACATTCGAAATTTTTGTGACCCTTCAGTTGAGATCTTCTGCTGGAGCGAAATGTGTAACAAGTGCTCACGTATCACGCAGGCAAGATCAACACAAGTTTGGCATATTGACAGATTTCGTGAGTCACCCACTCATGAATGCTGATTTGAGTTTGTGACGAACAAGCTTCGCTCCCTTTGATGTGTCGTTTATGCTCCACCGCTCAGCATTGCTCAATCTCAAGTCGATAAAGTTGTGCAAAATGGCAGTGGAGACAGCACAAAATAGCAGAGTTGTTCCTCAAACCAGTGACACACACACACACACACACACACACACACACACACAGGGAATGACGCCACGAGTCTGAACAGTAGATTTGTTTGCACACGTAGGATGGTCCAGTCACTGCCCAAGTGAAACAGTGCAAACTCCTTGACTGCGGCTATCGCTCGCTTGATGAAGTCACTTGATACCAAATTTCGATCTCGTAATTGGAACATTTCAGATGCAAGAAAGCTTCCTCGTATGTTGACAAGTTTTCTTTTTCGCAATTGGTCAAGAAACCAACAGCTGATTCTTTTTCTTCGGTTTGTTTTATTCACATGTTTTGACAAAATTCTTGTTGAACATAAATGTGAACTACAGTTCTTTTGCACGAAATCGAATGCGCTGCAACCGAGACTGCACAGGGAGTGGACAGCTCTGCACCCGCCTTTTTTCGAGACTCAAATCAGTTTCAAACGCTAGACACGCACATTTGGACCAGTGCGATCTTTCTTACACCACAAAACGGACCACGAGAGACACCACATGAAATCTGGACAGTTTGTGTCCAAATGTGATGGACACACTCGCGACCGATTTCTTTTGAAAGTTCGGCAACAGACATCAAGACTGAAAAGATGTGGCGAAACTTGACTAGAAACTGATATGTTTGAAAATTAACGAGAATCCGCCGGGAAAAAAGAAAGGTGGAAATCAGTGTTGAAAGATGTGGCGACGAACTGGTCTCCGGTTCGTTTCGCACTGGATGCGTGAAGCGTTGCGTTCGGGTGCGCTGCGCAGTGACACGGCACGTGGACATGTTGCTCGCACGGTCACAATGCATGCTCAATCCAGTGCGAAGCGTGCCTCGTTCGAAACAAAAATAAACACACAAAACTCAACACATACGGACACCATACAAGGAAGAAACACGCACTTGACAAGGACAAAGCACAATTACGCGGCTCTGAACATCATCTTCTGCACAGGTAGACTCGTGCTGAAAGTCGGGCCAGTTTCACAAAGTAGAAACCACCAGTCATATCACACTTACTCTCTGAAATATGGCCTTTCTTCCAGCGCACAAACATCACCCAAACCTGGTCACATCACACACATTTTTATCATTTCGTCCAGAGAATGAAAATGAAAGCGCTTGAAACAGCAGTTTGTCGGGAATCATTTTGGATGCTGAACACACACAACACAAGCATTAATCCGGGCCTCGTCACATCTTTGATTTCACGAGCAAAGATTTTGAAAGGGTAACCAAACCGTCAGAAAACGACTCTTCTACGTGTTTGTCTGTGCCGTGTTCTCTCACGCCCCAGTCGTCTCCTGGTCCTGTTGAAACAATGGTAAGTGCGTCTTCTGCACGGCTGGGTTTGGTACAATTGCACTCGCAATTGACCTGTGCACTCACTCGCATCAGTACCGAGTGCAAAATGTTCCACCCAACATCATCTTACTGGGAACGTCTGGGAAAAAGTAACAGGTTCGACCAGATTTTCCGTTCTTGTTGCAAAACAGCAGAGGTTCATTCACGAAGGGAAGCCTCTCACACAAACACATTGCTTCTCTCCTTGCCCACTTCCCTCACCTGGCACACACAATACGCACACAAGCTCCACGGAACAGATCCATAGTGCGATCATTTTGCATACTCCTCTTTCACACCGCACAAAGTTCTATCATATCTCACCAAACTGGCAGCAGTGGAGTTTTCCATTCACACTTCTAATGTTTGTGGCCTGTGTGGTACGAGTACGAATTATACTGGGCACCAACCTTTCACACCGCAGTGCAGCAAGCACACACATTTTTCTTGACTCGTACAATTGCCGTTCTATCTCACTGCGCAGCGTTACAAAAGTCCCTTGTTAAAAATAACTTATGTACAATCTGTCTGAAAAATTTGTACACAAAGAATCAAGGCTTGAGTTCAAAGTGGTTATTTTTTTTCCTTCGGAATGCCCAACTACTCCCCGGTTTGTTTTGCCGAAACCTTGCAATATTTTCTCGATCAAGTACACAAAGTTCAGGTTGTTTTCAAGTGACTGCGGTTTCTCCGCGGTTTCTTACTCACACAAAGTTACATTCCCAAGATTCTTGACTGTACTGGGTTCAAAATTTGCAGCTTACGCCCTGCGCCAAAGCAAGCTCTGAACGGTCAAGAAAAATCAAACAGGGCAAATCTCGGACAACTTTTTTATTCGCAGTTGTTTTGGTGACAGTTGTTTTCCACGTTTTGTTTTCCCAACAGCGTAAATCTTGCAACGCATCTCATGAAGCGGGTGGCTTTGCTCCAGGGTACACGTGCACTTCTGGACTGGAACTTCGAAGTCAACACAACGAAAACCTCTCGTGTAGGAACACCCATAAAACATTGCAAATGTCCGCAAAACACACGTTCGCCAAAAGCTGTCGAAATCTGAACGCTTGAATCGTGCCCGTTGTTTTGAGTGTTTGTCCACTGGAGAGAGTTGTCCGCATAATGGAGTGTCCGCTGAGACGAGAGGTTGACGATGTGGAAAGCTCGTTTCCCAACACGAAACTTTCACGTGAATCTACGGTTCGCTGCGCACAGGGAGTGAGCGATACTGTTTATGATTCAGATTTAAACGTGACTCATAGTGTCTGCGAACACCTGTTTTCCCACACGTTAAATTTTGCTTCAATTGTACCAAGTCATGACGCGAGAGTTCGTCTTTTTCGTTCCTTTAATTTTCACATTTTTTGCTTTGCAAGACTAAAAAATACACCAGTTTTTCCCTTTTTGTGGAAATACAACCACTTTCAGGTTTCATTACCCGAACATAGTTCTTGACAAATTACAATTTTTTTGACAAATAAACGGACAAAAAAGTATGTATGCAACGGCCATCAGTTCACAACCCTCCCCGGGTCAATTTCTTGGGCACTGAATAGGACTCCAGCGTGGTTGTGCCGCAAACGACAACCATTTGAAAAACTTGTTTGGATTCCTGGCGCTTCAACGACGTTTTTTGGTGAGTGAAGAGTTCAATGGAAGATGAAGTTAGACTGTAAATGCAGAACGCGAACCAGAGGTTTTGTTCACGGCGTCACCAACCAGAGCATTTCCACCCGAAGGGGCTGCAAAACGAAACATCCCATGTGAATGTTGAAAACACACACAAAGTGAACTGGTCAAGAGTCAGGTCTGCTTGCACTCCATTGCACTGCCCGTAAAATCACAACTTTCCGAGATCCTTTGAGAGCAGCACAAACGGTAGGTTTGTGACCACACAGTTGTCGCAGAATCGTGTCTGTCTACGCACCTGGGCTGGCGTCATCGAACGGCCACCATGGTCGCGAGCGCTCCCATCCCGACGGCCATCACCAGCAGACCCCGCCACACGCCGTTCTCCACCTGGTTCCGGTCGTAGAAGAACTCGTCAAAAGCCTCCTGCAAAACAAATGGCTCCAAAACTGAAGAGGTGACGAGACTCTTCATGAACTCTCGTCCGTTGGTGCCTCACAGCCTCAGCAATTCAGGCATTTTCAGCGATCGGAGATGATTCCAGAGAGCTCGGGGGTTGTGGAAATCGTGCGACCAGGAGGCATTGGGTCCAGGGGTGTGCGTGCTCGCGTTGCGATGCTGGAAGGGTGAAAGGCCCTTTCACCAACTCGGACTGGAGGCGAATATCAATGATATTTTGCGAATCCACTTTTTGCTCATGGCAACCGAGTGCACTGAACCACTGGGTCCAATCGATCACGAGCCGCACACAATAGCCATTGTTGCAATGCAGACAGAAAATAGTCAACAACATGACGCAATGTCTGGCAAAACACCGTCGCGTTTCGTTTCACCTTGACACACACGGCCCTCTTGAGTAAACACCGATTGCTGCCGCGTGGCGATTCGGCCACAGGAAACGGTGTCAACGTGTCCATCAAATGACCACCAGATCGACACCAGAATACGAGAACAAGCGATACTCAGACTCCATGCAAGTACTCTTTCGAGTAGATCTAGATAGATCTACATTTACCAACGTCGTTGAACGATGCAAAGTTTTGCAACGTGTTGGCAGCAATTTGTGTTGTTCAAACACCGTGTGAAAAAAACGTTTTCTCACAGGTCCAAATGTTGCACAACTTGACAAATGACGAATTGCAAATTTCCACGAAAGACCCTCGAAAGTGCAATCTGGTGTTTTTTATTTGAACACGAGGGTTGGGACTTCGGTCCTGGAAAATTGGCCTGAAGTGACCACTCTCTTCAAAGAATTGATCTGATCACTGGAGTATTGTTTACGATCAGTTTGACGGTCAACAATGCTGACTGAATCCAGCTGTCAAGTGTGTCTACTTTGTCCACTGAATATCTCGCCTCTTGGATCTCAAGTTCCGTAAACAGGAGAGATCCACCGCACAGAATACCTCAAACAAGTTGATCGCGAGTGATCAGATCACAGATGTGATCAACTTTGTGCGCAGCCACGCACACCCGCAGCTCGGAAAGTAAAATTGGTACGAGGCATGCCAAATGCCAGGTGGCTTGCACGAACAAGTCCACAAAAGCCCACACGCTCGATAAGAAATGAGAACAAGAGGAAATCACGACTTGTTGGGAAGCGAAAGTCTGGTCGATCCCCTTGGGAATTTCTGCACAAGGAAAATTGTGAGGTTTATGATCTCGGATGTTAATCACCGATCACATGCACGCTGCGGTCGCACAAAACTGTCATCCGTTCGCAGAATCTGATGACATCGACAAAGTGCCACGGGGCAGCATGACCTGGGAATGATCCAGCCAATTCGATTGTCTAATTTCATCCCATTCCGTACAGCGACCGTTCCTTTCTCATTTGAGCGATTCTCGATCTACGAGCTGACACCAAGTTGAGAAACTGAGACGAAGACGAGACAAGGTCCGTCCTGTCCTCGACTGTCAACCAGCGTGGAAACACAATGATCAACCCAGCGTTATTTTCACGCTTCAGAGGGTTTCGACGAGACCACACACATTCCAAAACAGTGAAACAACTCACAAAGATCAGATGACAAGAGCGTGCGTGGGCGTGCTGAAGTAAGAAAGCTGTCAGTTCAACAAAAACATGTTCCCATTTCTTTCTCTTCGACTTTTTCTTTTCTTTCAATGCTCTCCAGCAAATTCAGATTCCAGCATTTGATCTTGGTCCCCTCTACTCTATACTCGTACGAGTGTTATCAAAGCTAACCGCCGATGGGAAAATGTTTTCACCGGACCCTAGATTTCTGGTTTTGCACTGGGTGACTCCGGACTGGCCAGGGATGACCCAGTTTCCTTGCAGAAGGGCGTGGGAATGGAAATACGAAAGGAAACAGACTGGAAACAGTTCGAGAGGACAGTTCATGAACCAGTCGCTTTGGTCGACCAAAATTTAAAGTCTTGTCAAGACAATGGATTGCAAAAAAAGTTCTGCTGTTGGTCGCTGTGCAGTTTGGCACCGAGCCAACATTCCAGGCATGCCATGCAGATAAGGCAGGGTACACTCGTACTCGCACCCACCGCAGCCGCAAAAATGGTCTCCCGAAATGCACATTCACTGATGTCCTTTTCCAAACATGATGCAAGCAAATATGCAACGCACGCGGGATCGTCCTGCGTCTTTTCTCTGAGGGCTTCAGAATCATGAGAATGGACGAGCTCTAAATAGAGCAGATGTTGTCACCAAGACTGGCAAACACAAAGTGCCGACCAAACAAAGACATGGGGGCGCACGACGAGGGAAAACCGGTCGTAAAAATCCAGGGTTTGGAATGAGCAAGGGCAATGAGCAAGGGTCGTGTGCGGCCGTCTTTCACTTGTCGTGATTCGCAAACCGCAATTCTCTTGACGAATGACGAGTCCATTACGAACCCGCTCCTTCCTTCCTTTCTTTCGGCTTTTGTTCTTGCCCGAGAATGCGACAATGGATTTGAGATTTCTGCAGAATCTTCGAAAATAATGAAATGCAAACAGGAACACTGCGAGTTGAAAACAAACGTTCGGCAGGGCAGCAAATACCATTTTCGGCAAAACGTCTGAAAATTTCCGAACGGGCCCGAAGGTGTCGCACTCGTGGACACCATCGGATAAATTTGATTGGATACGAAACAATTGTGCGATTATTCAGGCACAAAAAGCAAATCTCGTAAATCAAATAAGAAAAGCAAGCAGGTGCAACATCTGGCTGAGGGTCTCTCCAGGCCAGTGTCCAGAGTCCGCTTTTGTCAAGCATCTGTCTGCTTGCTGAACGAAGAACCCAAAAATCTTCGACACCCAATTTTATTTCTCAAATGTGCTGAAGTCCAGGTTGACGAACGAAGCATATTGCGCACGGCAAGCAATCTGCACATCCAGATTGAGGTCGCCACGCGAACAGAGCTCAGATTCTAAAAGTTGCGCAGAAACTCACCCATCCTCCGTGCTTGAAGATCCAGACGGCCAGTTTCTCGCCGACAATTTCGGAGACGCAGTGCGCCACTTCATCCAGATGCTGCTTCAGCCCATTCTCCACCAGGTGTTTACCCAGCAGCCCGCCGAACGCGAAGAGGGTGACGATGCGACCCCAGTTGTAGATGTTGTCCGCGAACAAATCGTCGGCCACATCCCTCAAAATCACCCGCACTTTGGCCACACAGGGGGGAGGAAAGTCCACATCACTTTCCCCCTCACTGGAACTCCCGAGAGAGTCGCTCAGTCCAGAGTCATTCAGCTGTTTTCCGAAAGCTCCATCGACGCAATCGGAGTCCGAGTCTTCCGGACTCGAGATGACTTCTTCCTCCCAACTCAGCTCCAGCTTTCTCAGCATGGACTTGAAGACGATTTCATGCCTCGTCAGCACTTCATCGGCAGTTCTCCGCAAGGTTCTAGCGTGTTTATTCGGCGATGTTTTCACCTGGCTTTTGGAAACGTAGTGCACGATGTCGACGGCCAAGTCTTCCGCAATGTCCCTTACGTTTTGAACCGTGTTTTCTCTTTGTGGCAACACGACCGCCATATTGGTTCCCAAAACTTCGAACTCCGGCTTGAAGACCGTCTTCTTCACTCGATCCAAAGCTCCCTGTAAGAAAGTCCTGTTATTTGTCGATTCTACATCACTCATCCTCAGTTTAGTCACAATTTCTAGCTGATTCTAGCCAAAAATGAGGCCAAAACTCCGATCCTCTGTTGAAACTGGTCGCGGCCTGTTTGTGTTGCTGTAATGGCCGCTGCCGAGAAGGATACGACGCGCGACCAATCAGCGAGCAGCGCCGACTCGACGTCACCACGTGTATCACCGGCTAAAAATAGATCACAGAGAATCTCCTCCCTCCATCCCCCCCCCCCTCCCGGAGCGAAAACTGCAATCGAGAAATTTCCCGAACTTGTTTTCCGAAACCAATTTTTCCACTTGCGAAAGTGGTTCAGGATTTCCAGGTTGTTCTGCTTAAAGTTTGTTGCATTCGGCCACGTCTTTTATTCATACCATTCGACTGCCTTCAAGCACACTCAAAATACCATTCAGCACGATTCTGGGGTGCAACAAGACACGAACAAAGAATGTTTTATCAAACCGAAAATTTTCTGCCAGCTCGGAGAACAAAGGTGAATTGAAAATGAAAACCATTGGTTTCCCCAACGAACAACAGTTGCTGTGTGGCTTCTGTTGAACCGAGATTCTTCAAGCAAACGAAAACAATCTTTTGTTGACAATTTACTTCCAAAGCTCTTCAGATCAAGCGCTTACATGAGGGAAGAGCACTTGCAAGCAACTCTTCAGAAAGTGCACTGCGCACTTGGATTTTGCTTTGTCCACCAAAGCTGTGTTTATTTCCGCTGGTGTTTTGCCAGCTTTCAATGAGAAAGAACTATTTTCGGCTGCGTGACCATTCCTGTGTCACAGAAACAAAAAGGGATTTTTTCTTCGTGGACTCACTGCCCCACGAAACAAAAGTGCAGCTGTTCCATTCATTCGACAATCATGAACTTTTCCGGGTGAAGCAAGAAACCCACAAGGAGGTTTGGCAGGCACGATCATTTTGCCCATGGAATGTTCATTTGCATCGAACAAAACACCTGTACACAAGGAATACCTGTACATTTATAAACGTTCACAAAATACGAAACGCAACATTTTCAGCCAATTGCAAAAAGTATTTACATTTTGATATCACAAGTTAGTCCTCGTGCTAAGCCAGTTTTATCTGAACCAACAGGAAATGGGCTCTGATACCAAGACAGACTGATCACTTGTGTCAATGGTTGGTGCAACTTCCGCGTTGTGCTTTTTATGTTTTGCGCCCGTGCACAATGCAACTTGCTTGATGAAGGTTTGGTGGGAGGGCATTTCACCCTGCACACAACATCCTCCCTCAAAAAACGAACACAACCATGGTTTCTTTGAACAATTCGACATCGACACCGTAGACTCCGGCACAAATGGCACTTCAAGAACAGCCTCACTGAGCACGAAAAAGTTCCCAAGTCTTACCACTGTCAACTTTCAAAGCAAACGACCCAGGAACTTTTTCAACACAACTGTTGTTCCTTTCACATGGTGAATGCACTGTATGGCAATTTTACACAGAAAAAACAAAACAAGACGGAAGTTCCCCAGTTTGTTCTTCCCACTTGTAGACACTGCCAAACACACAGCCGTGAACTCGCGCAAAGGATCAAGTTTCCATGGCGCCGGCTGCACAAGTGGAAAACCCAATCAACAAGTTGAGCCAGCTCAACTCTGTGCTTCAAAAGACATACTGTACAACCTCAAATGCTGCCACACAATTTACAAGGGATAATGATGCAAAAAATACACAGATGACCAAGACACATGTCACAGGAAGCCTCCTTTGTTTCCGTGCGAATTCTACTCCCCACAAAGTCGAAGCGTGCTTTGAAAAATGATAAATTTTGTGTCCCCAGAAGCCCGCGAGAAACATGGAAGTGCTGCTTGTCAGGTACCACTTCAGGCCCAGATTTCATCGAATATTTTGTGCCAACTGAGATGCGAACAAGTCCGAATTCGACAGCTGCAGACAAAAGGCGGAAGCAAGGGAGGGGGGGGGGGGCGTGACCCGTTGGGAATTGATCGAGAAAAACTGGCAACATTTCCTGAACAACACAGGCGCACAGGTGCGTATCACAGCACAACTCACTCACCGAATAACGCACAAACCAATGGAGACCAAGGAGACTCACTGCAGGATTCTGGATTGTCAAGAAGTTTTAACACGTCTCTTGGCGGCAATGCCAGGATTGGATACGGTATGCAATGTCAAGAATGTATTGAATTTCACCAAGACGATTGATTTTGTTTCTCTTTTTGCCTTGGTGAAACATAACATAAGTTTACACAGCTTGGGCACCAACACAACAGAACGGGCCACAAAACTTCACACTGACATCTTGACAGGTTTTGGTGACAATACATATTTACACAAATCACAAACCGGTCAAACATGTAAACTTGAGCCGGACAGTCTCTGGGTTTTCATCCCGGCTCATTGGCTTTTGTTTGCTGTGCACAATGTTGACTTCCTTCTTGCCTACACATTGAAACACGTCATGTTACGTTGGTGCAGATACCACTTGTCTCGACAAATCCAGAGTACATCGAATTCAGAACAAATGGTGTGTGTGTGTGGGGGGGGGGTGTCCAGATAACGGGCTTCAGGACACACACTCCAGGCCAACGACTGCAAGTTCGATGACACGTGCCACGGACGAAGGAAGACACAGAATCCGCAACTGGATATTGTTACAGATCCAGCAAACACTCAATTTGAACAAAGCGAAAAACAAACATTCGCAAAATGTTTGACGTTTTTGGCCTGTTCCGCGGCGCTCATTCGGACAGTGCTCCCACAGTGCCGGGACTGGGTGCCGCGAGCGGTGAGATCGGCTTCCCTCTGCCCTTGCCATCGTAGAAGCCTCGCGTGCCGTCGGGACCTTTCGGCTCTCGGGTGATGCAGTCGGAGTGAAGGCCAGTGCGGCGCGGCATCAGGGGACTGGCGCCCGGACTGTTGCCCGCGAGCGGACTCTGCTCCTGCGCCGCCTTCAAGCGCCTCTGCACCCAGGGCGAGTTGGACGGGGAGGTCTCAGCGGAGCGGTGCGGGGACGGAGAGAGGTCCTGCGCGAGCGGGGAGCGACCGACGTGCTTGCGGCGCGAGGCAGGAGATCCACGCGGGGAAGCTCGGGGCGAGTTGCCGGGAGTGGAGCGGGGGCTGAGACGGTCCCCGCCCGCACCCGGCGTGGGACTGAGGGAGCTTCGCTGCATGTGATCAGATTTGCGCCTTCCTTTCCCACCGCCTTCCTGAGACTGCGGGCGCCCACCCGTCTCTGTGTAGGGACCCAGACTGTTGGCTCGTGGTCGCTCCTCCCCCAGCGCCAGAGTCGCTGCAGGTTCACCTTTACCCTGAGGAGACACCTGCGGAGTGTTGGTCGCACTTTGCGCGGTGTCCGCACCGTCCATATCTGAACCACTGCTGTGATAAGGCGAGCCCGATCTCTGCACCTCACCCACACGCGAGTTCTTCTTCCGGCCGTTCTTCTTTCGTTTCTTCCCCTCTTCATCCTTGCCTCCTTCGTCTTCCCCTTTGTGGCCGCTCGTGCCTGCAGCGTCAGCGGCTCCCCTGCCCGCCCCTTTCTGTTTCTTGTCTTTCTTGTCAGACTTGGCCGCCAACAGGACGACCCGGAGGCCTTTGCGCCAGTCGTCGGTGTTGGTCAGTGTCTGGCAGGCTTTGACCGCTGAGTCGTGAGACTCGAACTCCACGACGGCGCACACTGTCGTGCCCAGCTCGGGATGCTTCCCTGAAACACACAACATAAACGCTACATTAGTATGTGGCTGCGTGTTTCGCTCTTCTTTGAAATCTCAATGTGAGCACAAAAACGAATTCGTTCGTTTCTCATTGCAGGCAAAAACCTGTTTTCGATCCTTTGTCTCGGAAAGCACCAGTGACCATTTTGTTGGAGCTTTCGTTATCAACCTCTGCGTTTCAACCTCGTGAACACTCAGTTCCTCAACACGTCTGACTGACGCGCTTCTAACTGACCGGCGTGTTTCTTGACGTCCTGCGGCACGGGTTTCCCGGGGCGCAGGATGCGGATCAGCGCGATGTCGCCGCACGGCGAGAAGAGCTCCGCCACGCTCTCGATGGTCGGGTTCTCCGTCGGCAGGTTCACGGCGACGATGGTTCGCGACGGCGTCGTCTCGTCGTACTCCGGCAGCGGCTCACGACGTCGAAGCTTGGTGCCCTCCTCGTTGACCTGCAAAACGAAGGAAAACGGTGATTTTTGTGGCCCCATCTCTTGCGATTCCAGAGCAAGGATCAGGGTTCCCCACTGCGGTTGACCAACAAAATTCCATCATTTTTCCAGGTTTTCAAAGTTTTTTCCAGGTATTTTTTGTCTTTTTAGTAGGCTTTGTATACCCTTTTTCCAAAACAAATAAAGTAAAATATAGTAATTTTTTTACAAAAAAAAAAATTTAGTAAAAATTTTACATTTTTTAAAAGGAATCTACAAATTGATGTTTTCACTTGCAGTATAAATTTTGAATTGTCACTTGCTTTGGGAAGGCTTTGTTTCAAAATTATACAGAACAAATTACCTCTTGCTTGAGCTGGATTTTTTTTCCAGATTATTCTTCTGTTTA
>JAAUXT010110913.1_pt1 | contig 23821 bp, 37 predicted proteins | sample 7278171 | NCBI WGS metagenome assembly JAAUXT01 (sample SAMN14350112, study PRJNA611818) | marine sediment metagenome | isolation source: surface marine sediment (1.8m) | place: French Polynesia: Moorea | collected 2018-08
GTTTTGCGATCACATCTCTTTGTGTACATCATCCCAAAATTGTTCATTGGAACTTTTGTGACGAAAACTCATTCACACGTGTTTCGGTCTCCCAGCTTACCTGGGATATCCTCCCGAACAAAAATTAACGAAACAACAAACTATCAAATTCAATAATACAGTCTTTCAGACCACTTCTGAAGGCTGGTAGGAGACCAGACTGCCTATCCAAAGTCGTGAATATGTCAAGTAAAGTTGGCAGTATTGGGGACGCCAGCAACATGTCGTACGCCTACAGATGCAGCAAGGTACCAAGAAAAAATTAGCCTTTTTTCTCCCAACTTTTCCAGAGTTTGAGACCTTTGCTCAAGTCCGGCAGTCAACCTGACAATCTGTCTAAAATCCTCAATATATCCGGAAAATACGGCAGCATTGCGGGCGCCAGCTCTGGCTTTTGGGCACAGAGATGCAGCAAGGTGGACATCAAAGCCGTCGCGTAAATCACCAAGCAAGCATGAGCAGATCTCTCGTGTCTTTTGTGTCATGTGTTGCTTCCCACTCAATTTAAATCAATATATATCTGTGGAGTCAAGAGCCAATGAAATGTACCATCAGCCACCATGCTGCAGTTGTACTCAATGTGACGTGAACGCTTGAAATTCCGAAACACGAGTATTTCCCCCGTGCACTTATGCATGCAAAGCGGTGAGTGTCTGAGTGTCATGACAGGTACATGCCCACCAGACCTCGAGACGCAGCATTGAGAAACTCGCGATGCAACCATCAATCAGGGTTCACCGTAAAATCCTGCGTATAAGACCCCTTCGCGTACAAGACCACCCCCCTTTTTTTGGCCACAAAGTCAGTACAAAGCCATTTTTTATATTTTTAGGAAAGTTAATTTCGTATGCAAATTTCAGTTTTTTTCTTGATGAAAACCAAAGAAATTCTTCTTCAAAATTGCTTTCTCCAAATATTTGTTCTTATCTCAAGTTTTTCTTTTATTAATTCTCATTCTAAAAGTTAGTTTATAATACTCCTCAGGCAAAGCTTTTAATAATATCTTCATTTTTACTCAATTTTAATACTCCATTGACTCATCCTACTCTCTTTTGATACTTTACTTCCTCACTTTTACTTTTAACTCTCAATTCTTGATGCCTTGATTGATTCATAACATCAAAAGTCAAATCCTCACATATAAGACCATCCCCCTTTTTTGGCATTAATTTTTGAGCATCAAAAGGGGGTCTTATACGCGGGATTTTACGATAATTTGCGAGCAGATGCACTTTCAACACGCTGAAGAATTGCAGGTCGCGCTGAATATGATGAGCAAGCTGATGAGCACCGAGCTGAAGGAAGACGGGATTCTGGTTCGTCCTGTTCACCCTGGCTGGGTGCAGACAGAAATGGGAGGTCCACAGGCGTGGATATCAACAGAAACTAGTGTCCAAGGTACCATCTCTGTCGTGTGTGACCCCTTGCAAAACGAGCAGTTGGTTGAGTGCTCCTTCGTATTTTCTGGTTTTTCTTGAAGGCGGGTTTCAACAAAATTAATTTCCGCAGAACCGTCGTCGAAAAAGCTTGAAACCGTTTTCTCGCAGCGAAATCAAAAACGAAGTTTGTCACAAATTTATGCACAAACGGAATGTGAATCCCTTTTCAAAGCAATTGCTGTTATTACTTGCGATTTCTATTTGAGATTGCAATGGTGTGCAGTCCCACCAAAACTTTGGAGACGAAAACTACACTTTGGCCGAAACACCTTCCTTTCTTTTTGTGTATTGGATGAACACCCGCGTACATCCAACCACAGACTTGTGGTTGTGGTGCGCGAAGTGATTCCACCGTACACACCGCATGAAGTGTTGATAGCTGTCATTTTTCTTTGCAGGAATGATCAAGATTATTCAAGATATGAAGCCAGAAAACAACGGGCAGTTCGTGGATTACAAAGGAGACGCCATCCCGTGGTGATTCTGGAATTTCCGTTCCAGTCGTCGTTGCTTCACTTTCTTCGGGACAACTTTTCCATTGCAGGTGTAAAATTTTTGCAGTTGTTAATTGGAAGAATACTATGTGTGGCTGTGCAGTTTTTGGTGAACCAAAATATACCAAAGACGGCCGAACTTCACAACTTTTTGCTGTTTTTTGTTCAGTACAACTTTATTATTTTCAATTGCGCTGACAAAGCTTGAAACGGGAAAATCGTGCATCACAACTGTGACGTAAAGAAAGACAAAAAACAACACGGTTCTGAATTCAACACTACGTTTCACAGTACCCACTGGCGAAAACATAGCTCTTTTCAGTTTTACTAGCATTCGCATTGCCACATTGACCAGGTCATCCAACAGCTCAATTTTTCAGCAGCTTTCTGGAGCTGTTTCCCATCGCCCGGTAACACTGTTTCAGTGTTGACAGGCAAGTAACATAGTCCTTGTTAGGAATCACGAGGAAGCTCTCCATGAACGTGAGCGTTGTCTGCAGCACTGGAAAAGCCTTGTCTACCCTGCCGTCCTTTGCGTCCTCCACCGCGCGTTCGAATATCTGGGTGTGCTTCTGCAAAGCGACGACAGACCGTGTCATCATGCTTGTCCAAAAACACATCTGCTGGAAGTCTGCCCATGAGGATGCACGTGGAGGAGAACCAAAAAGAAAAAAGAATTTGTCGATGCTTGTTTGCTTTGTTTCACTGGACTTTTGAACTGGAAATATATAGATCACGGAGCCTGGCTGTACAGAATGCATTCTTGTGCAACAAATTTGCACAAGAGTTGCGAAACCGCACAAATTTTTACTGTGAAGAACCAGTCACAAATTTTCCTCTCGATGTCCTTTATCTTGCCTGCATTGGTGTTTTTACATTTCTTCGGACAGCTTGGGCCCTGCGACAAAAGTTTTCGCACCTGATACTCCTCGAGGTAGGTGACGGGTTTGTGCGAGTAGCCGCACTTCCTGCACTGTACGGAGCTCGGGTCGTGCGCGTGGCCTCCGTACATCGGCAGCGGCGCGAAGCACTTCGTGCACCTGAAAGTAACCGGGCAATCACCCGACTGCTCTCGTTTGGAAGCTGAAGCAGATATCTAAGGAAAAAAACCTTTTTGTTTTCCTGAAGAATGAAGAAGAACGTGGTAAGACACAAAAAGAAGCGAGTGATTTCCTGCAGTAAAGCTCACTTGAATGTGGGGATGCCGCTCGCCAGTTTGGACCTCAAAGGCCAGTTGTTGCGACAGGCCACGCAGATGCACTCAAAGAAATATTGCGACTTGAGTGAAAGGTGCCTCTGCTGCTTCTCAGTGAGATAGTACACGTATCCGTAATCGATCGTCAATTCCTCTCCTACAACATAAACGGTGCGAAAGAATGAAATCGACTCTAGAATTTGTCACACGGGATGCACATGCATGCAGAAAGCATTCGCGTGCATCGCTCGTCCAGCTACAGCCAAGGAAAAAGACACAAGACAAAAACTTTCATTTCTCCTGGTGATTTTTTTCCAACTTCAGCGCAATTTTGCTCAAAATTGGGCAGTTTTGAACGGTACCTTCTTCGATATTCCTGATGGCTCTCACAATACACGAGTTTCCATAGAAGACGAGCTCCATAGCCGGATTGCACGAGTGGTTGAGAAGACTGACGGTTGGATACAGGCCCAATCCCAGGGTTACTTGCTCAGATCTCTGCAACGTCATAAACCAGCAATGACAACCAAACCAAAAGCAGTGTACAGCCCCAAAAGCCTCTTTTGCCGCGGTGAAGCATGCGCATCTTATACTTTTGTTTTGTGACAAACAGGATTTCTTGTATTTGCTCGTGTGTTTTAGTGAAGCTGAGAACTTGTGTTTGAAGCTGACAAACACTATAAATTGAGGCAAACACACAGAAAAACACAATCAAATTTTGAATTGCGTTTTCCGGCTGGATCGTGATCTCCTGGAACATCCAAATGTCATTTCAATCTCTCAATTTTCATGCCCGTTTCTCCTTTGTCAGAACAACTGGAAACTTTGTCTACAATAAAGGCACGTGCACCCCTGAACGCAAATGAAAAGTAACGTGCTGCGAAAGTACGGGACAATCAACTCGAGTCTTGTGAAGTCTAACTATTCTACATTCAGTGCAGCGTTTTCCAGTTTGCAGTCCTTGTGTCTTGACGGTGCTTGCATGTGCAGACCGCAGTCCGTGGTGCAGACTCAGTGTGCATACGAATACAGATGAACAAAAGACCTTGCATGTCGCCCAACTTTGCGTACTTACAAATGAACAGACGGGTTGGTGTATCAAATTAATGTTTCAATATCCCTGTTTGTGGAGACAGAGCTCAAGAAATATTTGTTTTGATGCACAAAAAATGTGTTGAGGTTGGAACGAGTGGAAAGAGTCTATTTTCTTTGCAGATGAGATGGGACTCGACAGGATGAATTGGCATCGTGAAAACAGATGCAATGAAACATACAACTTAATACACTTGCCCAGTAGCGATTTACCATGTCATTAACCTCCCAAGCCTCGTGGGTGAGTGAAAAAATAATTCAATTTGATGATGACAACAAAAACAAATGGAAACGATGTTTACGAGAAGTGGACCATAAACGCAGAAGCAACAAATCAGAGAATTTTTCAGAAGCAGCCACAATTGCCTGTGTGATGAACTGTGAATTTGATAAGGAATTGCATGGAGATGCACGAAAACAGTGTTCTGGATAAAATGAGTGAAGAATTGATTGTTTGACTTCAATTTTGGATCTACCGTGTTGTTCGGCTGAAGATTATCGGGTGGTTCGCGTTCTCGCTTTGAGGAACAACATTGTTTGAAAGTCAATCGTCTTTGTTCAGTGATTGTCAGACACGGTATGTGAACAAATAGACAAACGCCGGAGCACATTACACCCGCGGAGTGTAATGCTGACAGAACCACGCAGGCGTAGATCTGCATGGTCGACCAACACAAAGGTGGTCCGTGATAATGAGTCGGTCCTTTTTCGTTTGTCCATTGTTTTCAGACACACCCCTTCGCACATTTAGCAGAGTATGCGTGACATCCACGATTCAGAAAAATTATCGGCTTTTCACGTTTTGTTTCCCAGGTTCAAGGTTCACATGAATCGCCGTCTGCGACGTGACAGATACCTGCACATTTTGCAGCAAGTTGGTTTCCATTATCTCAATTCCATTGCAGGCGATGATCTGCAGGAATCGGAGCAGTACTCCTCCAACGTACGTCTCCACTTTCTTTCTGTCCCTGGCCGTGTCTCCCCGCTCTTCGAGCACACCAAAGTAGCCTGACGCTCTGCAGCGGAAAATTTGATGAAAGGGGGAATCAGTCACAACTGTCCTTCCCAATCTGAACTCCCAAAATGGAGTTTGAGAGAAAAAAACTTCATCACAACGGGAAAAGGGATTGGCGGGATTTAGAATTCGGTGAATTTGGATCGAGTGGAGCTATAAGAGGGTGCGGATTGTTGTCGGAAGTTTTGGGTTTTATTGTGAGAGGAAGGGAGAGGGGTTACTTTTGATACAAACTCGCAAAGCTTGTGGTGAACTTTCGGAAGGAAGCACTCGTCTTGAGCGATTCTCTGTTGTTTCCGCGTCGATAGAAACTTGGCCAATGAAGTCTCGGATTGACTCACTCACTTGAGAAGTTTCAGCAAGTAGATGGCAAGAAGGGTGTACTGGAATTTCTCGTTGTAGTTCCTCTTGTTGCTGTGGGAGACGAGTTGGTAGAGCGCCTCGTATCCGCCTATGTAGGCTCCGTCCTCGGCCGTCACGACGTGGTGGTCGCTGTTGCTGCCGGTGCGCGACAAGCCTCGCTTCCCGTAGTGCACCAGCTCCGCCAGACCCGTCACCTGGGAGCAGCCCACCTCCGATATCATTGATCTGACAAGCACCGCCATGCACGGCTATCGATATGACTTGCACGAAACCGGAACATGTCATACAAGGGTAGGGAAATAACTTTTGTTGGAGTTGTACACCTGATTTACACCAGAAACCTTTGCTGACAGATCAAGACGAAACTTCTGAGATTATTTTTCTTGCAATGCTTCACGAACGGTGTCAGAATTCGTCGACACGACAGACCAATCGAAGTGGTAGGCTCGCTTCAGGAATGTACAGATTGAGGCTCCTTTGTACCATGGCTATCCTGAGCGCGAGGTGTCCGATGGTGCCGATGCCCGAGATATTGATGAGTTTGAGCAGTTTGCACTCGTACTCGTGATACAGCTCCCACGAAGAGTCGCGACACTCGCGGTTGCAGTAGCGCACAGAGTTGCACTGAATGCAGCTGAAAACACGCAGAAAAGATCCGATGAGTGTGTCACACAAAATCAGTTTCTTGCAGTGCAACTTTGGATCAAAAGAATCTTGAAGTCAGAACCTTCCCCAAGTAGGTCACACAAGGGAACAACGCTCTTGCGCCGTTGGTTCAATATCTTTTTTCGAAAATTTGAAAGGTCGTCTTGCCTGATGGGAGACTCAAATTTCTTCATGCAGTGATAACATCTGGTGGAGAAGTGGTCCTGAGCGAGCACGGAGACGTAAGGAAACTCGCTGACGATACAATCGCCCACATTGACGTCGTCCGCAGCCACACCGAAACGACCGCATTTAGATTCATAGCGAATGTCTAAACAGTCGGAAGCATTGGGAAGTAAATTGCTAATTGGTTCCTTGATTTCCGGAGGAATGGGATTCAGTTTCCTGGTGAGCTCCTTTATTGTCCTTTCCTGTGGGGTTTCCGAAGGAGCATCGCTCAGTGGAGTGCTTTCTTTTGAGCTGATCCTATCTTGCATGTACGAGATCTGCTTTTCACATGTCTGCAGCCAGTTCTTGATTTTCTTTGGTTCTAACACAGTTGTTTGATTGATGTAGTCCTTGAGGCTTTGGTACGCATCAATTGCATTTTGATACTGGCCGAGTTCCCCGAAGCACTTTCCCTTGCGGTCGTACAGCTTGTATCTTAACGACTCAGGATATCCGTGGTGAAGAGAGATATCAATGTCTTGCAGAGCCAAGTCGAATCTGCGGAGCTGGTACCAGGCAGCCGACCTGTTGGCGACCGCGATTGTGAATTCATCATTCGCCGGCGCCCCTTCTGCGCTCATTTCCACTGTGATTGGGGCGTAATGAGCGCTTTTCGTGTAGCAGTCCACTGATCGGAAGTAATCCTTCTGCTGATACAGTTCGTTTCCTTTGTCTCTCCATTTCTTGGCCTCCGTCGCACTTTTAGCTGAGGACGATGGCTCGACTTGGAATGCAGAATCGACAAAGGGCAAGTCTCTGACGAAGGATATTCTGTCCGTGTCTGTTTGCTTCGAGTCAAAGATCTGCAATACACCTGGGTTTACTTGGCCCAGGATCCGCTGCACCGAAGTGTAAAAGCTCCCAGCCATATTTCAAATGCCTTTTCTGCCTTCTGCAATGAAAAGGGGAAACGTTCAACGGTTTGCCTGTCAGTCAGGCGATTTGCTGTACAGAATTCCAATGAGCCCAATTTCACAGGAGGCTCTCATCTGAAATCGTGTGACCGCAAACCTGCCACTTATAACGGTCAGATAGAAGACCTACAGCGTCAGAGAAAACCTGAGGTCCTGCTCTCGCGCCAAATTCAATCGAACCTGGTGCCACAAAGTGCAGTTCATGTGTTGATCAGGCACTGAAGCTGATCTCATGTGTTTCCCACATTGACTTCCAGCAAATAAATGCTGCACTCAGATCGGTCAATACAAGACCATAAATGTTGCAGTGCATTATCTGATGACCCCGTGGACCAATTTCGGCCCGCAAGGATTTTTGTGCACAGATCCACTTGAAAATAACATCCTTTGTCCAACACAAAGATTTGGCTCGCACCGGAAATTTCTCGAGTCAAAAAAGCATGCAGCCACGAGGGATCCCAGAAGTCAACAATTCGAAGCAAATGTGTTCAACATCCCACATGCACTTACTTCGAGGAAACAACAAATTGTCGAAATACAAAAAGAAAAGCTCCTGAATTCAATTCGGGTTGGAATGTTTGCAGGACTTTCTTGCGAATCACAACCGATTGTTTGTTGTCAAATTTTCTTTTGCTTTGCCACTCTCACAAGACAAGAGATTGCCTTGTGAAGGAATGCATCTCATTTCGCATAAAATTTCCCACTACAAAAAGAGTTCATACAGGAAGCGCCGCGCCTGCGTTGCAACTTCGGATTCAACAGCGCAAAAACCTCAAGCATCATTTGTCTGTTGGCAAGCAGTTTCACCATGACACTTTTCGGCCTCAACACATGCATTCTCGTCGGTCATTGGAAGAATACCTGAGCACAGTTTGGCAAAACACGAAATAATGGCCGAGGACAGCTTCTTTATTCGAACATTTTAGCCGTAATTTTTGCTTGTCAGACACTTCAAAAGCTGTTCCTGGCAGCTGCAGACGAAAATTGAGCTATTTTGTGGCTCCCAATGAAAAATTCATAACACTGTATTTGTAAGAAGGATATCGCGACTGGACAATTTCTCTCAAACTGTTGACCTCAGCTTTTGTGGCAGAATTGCCCTGAACTCGTAAAAAATGACAGAGATCAGCATCTCGAATCTCATTCCAAACATCCAACAAATGAAGCAACTCTTTGGCAGAAGGTTCTCTGTCCAATTTTCACATTGTGCCGCTGCCTGGTTCACAATGTACGAGTTTCTGTGATTTTGATGTCACCGTATCACTGATATTCGTGGCTCCACGTCAACACAGTTGAGTGAATTTGGCATTGCGAATCGATGGAATCAGTGGAGTGAGAGAATTGGTTGGGAGGCAGAAATGCTCAAAATAATTATCAAATTTGTGCATAAATGCAGAATAATGGACGAGGGGATTTTTGATATCGGAATATTAATTTCTTTTGGGAGAGAACCTGTTCGTTTGGAAACCTCCTCGCACCCACCTCCAGGTGCATAACGTAATGAGTACGAGTTGCAGAAAATCTCGCTGTTATGGAATGTAGGAAGTCAAACCGCGGGTCTGCATCCATCACCCTAATTCATTTCTGCAGCGATAATCCCAGGCTTATCTCAAAAGAACATCTCCGAAAAGAAATGTTGTCATGCAAAGAGTGAATTGAGGCTCCATTCAAAGGACACAATATCATATTTTACTCCAGATTGCATGCAGGCAGCCCGCATGTTTCGATACCAGACCTTTCACACTGCCTTTTTGATCATGATGGTTCTGATAATTCTGAATGACTTGAGCTGGGCCCCAGAGCATGCGAAAAGCAAAGAAAACAATCATCGAGAAGGCAAACAATGACAGGTACAAAATGGAAACGACAAAAGAAATTCCCGTGCGACTTTAGTTCCAAACTGTCTGCATACAAATGCACGCTGCAAGTCCGAAGAGGAAATCATTTTTGTCTCGTCGACGCAAAAACTCAAATTGTTCAAAGGGAGAGTGGTTCGAGATGCCACGGCGCAAAAACACTTCTGACAGGACACACACATTAGTTGCTACAATTTTCTGTTTGAAATGAAGTAACACTTTTCGCATGTCCAGAAGCACCATGGCATGCAAGTCGACATTCATAAAGACCCGCTGAGAACTTGCTGAATGTGTACCAGAAGAATTGATCAATATTTTCGGTGTCAATAAAATCAATTTGAAAGCGACTGTATCGACCAGATGAGTTTCGGAGGCACGGGAGCCCTCGCTCATCGGATGTTTGTACAAAAAGCGTCCGAGACGAGGTGTGTTGTTGCTCGACGCATGCAGCTGCTGAAGCTGGGATCGTCCGACTCTCGCACCGTACATTGTCGCTATAAATACAACCATTTCACCCGCGCCGAAAAGCAGCTTTCTTCAACTCGAATGTGGGTCAGTACACAAACGGCAAACAAAATAAAAACCATTCCTTTCCCATCACAGATCGATACAGAGGGCTCAGGTGGTTTTCACTGATTGATGGAGAAGTCCCGTCGTGCGGTTTCTGCTGTTCTGACTGAGCAGACGAGCAAATTTGCTTTCTCTGGGTGTGAACCGTCAACACAAACAACACAGTATCAGTTTGTTGAAATCACCCATCACAACTGCGTATGTCATAACCACATGATTAGCTGAAGGAACAAGCTTCAGAGATGAAAGAAGTTCGCAAATCGCCGTGCAACATTGAAGTGAAAAGTTTACTCACCAATTCTTCAAAATCAAGCGACCACGTGGTGCGCGTTGTGTGAACGCTGTGAATCTTCGGAACGGCGAGTTGAAGGAACCTGGGGTTGCACCACTGGTGTCCAACGTCACCTCAGCTTCCGTTGCCTCCTGCAGTCCGACAGTCCCGTGAGATACGAGAACAAGAAACTCCTCCTTCAGCTCTTTTCGCAGGCAAACGTCAAACTGCAGTTCTGACGCACATCAGGTGGAAGTGAATTGTGATCGCATGCAAGTTGATTCTCCCCAGCTGATCCAGTGTGTACCGAGATCCGCGGCGGCCTCCACCATCTGCCTCGACTCGTGCCTCGAGCGGAGTCAGTCAGCAGCTCCTGCCCCGAAGCAGCAGCTTCAGCGGTTCAACCCATACACCACTGCACGGGGTTGCATATTGGCCAAACACTGCAAACTAAATTGCATTTTACGTGCATTGGCTCGAAGTGCTTGCGTCAATTCACGCAAAGTAGAAATAGATGTCACACGTTGATGACTTTTCATTTTGCCTGATGCTGGATTGCAGTTGATATTTTTGTGAACTGAGGAGACGCAGAACATTCTTCTTATAAGGAGAACTCCAATCGAAGATAATTTCCAAACTGATGTTCTGTTCCATAAATTTCCAGCAAACAGGATCCGAGCGAATCTCTGAGCGCCTGGCCTCGGCACCCGTTCCGCGTCGCTTCAATCAGCCGGAGCTGCTCTTCTCGTGGAATGAAAGTTTTGTGGCAGGATTTCCATCAACTTACTTTCAGCATCGGCCCCAAAAAATTTACGGCGACGATAAACATCGCGTAAAAAGTCGGTTCATTTCATCGTATTCACGGAAATAAAGTCACAGTGAGTTTCGCAGAGAAAAAGCCCCTTCTCGTATCACTTCGCAACGCCCAGTCCCTTCTTGTTGCTTTCTTCCTCGCGTGGCCAATGCCAAAACCAAGAGTCTAAAAAGCAGAATCCACCGACGATTTTTCTCCCAATTGTGTGTCAAAAATTGGCAGCAAAACTAGTGGACTGAGGGTGCTTTTGTAAATTTCACCATGGCCGAAGTGAGATCTGCAGCCCAAACCGCTCATTTCAATTCCGAGAAGTGGAAGCTGCACCTGGGACCCACCACACTTGGTGCGCGGTGCGCATGACAAAGACCAACGTGATACTGCGGTATTTGTCAAAATGTTAGCAGAGGACATCTTATTGTCGTTTGCACTTCTTTATTTGTCCCCCAATTTTGCACTTGATCCTGTCAGGTTGTTGCGCCTGGTGAACAGGAGGAGCAACTGCACAAACAAATCTCAACAAAATTCACGAGAGACAACAAACTGGAATCACCACACGCTTCAGTTCGAAGCTCGCGCGCCTGTCGCATTGGCAACCGCCATTCATTTCCACGTAAAAAAACATGTCTTCGCAGCCGCCCTGGAGAGAGCCACGCATCAACAAACTTCAACTGGCGTTCTTTACGCTTGTGCGTTTCCGTGTTTTGAAGGTCACAATTCTGCAACTACACCAAGCTCCCACATGTCATGCACTGGTCATTCTTTCAATGTCACATTTCGTTCAATGTCACTTGACCAAATAAAATGCTTTTTGAACTTATGGACGTCACTCTCGAACTGAAAATATGTCTGCATCATTTCAAGTTTCATTCCAAATGAAGCCGAGACCACACCAATGGAACGCGAGTTCAGCGAATGCATATCTTTTCATTTTCAAAGGCGGAAACATGTATGCCAGCAAATATACGTACTCGCTCACTTGTTTGCACGAGCTGCAGCTCACCAGTAGTACATCCAAGCCACTCAATTCTCTCGTTTGAAATCCTTGTTGAGACACACCAAGTACACCTTGTCATGCGAAGATCACAACACTATCCGTACATGTTGAGTACAGCGTACACCTATTTCACACGACATGTGAACAACGCAGTCCTTGGCCTGCTAATGTTCGTCGAAAAGAGGGGTGGCGTCACCCGGTGTGTAACGGCCTGGAGTGTGTCTGCCAGGCGTCCTATTTCCTGGGGTTCTGTTGGGCGTACGCCCACTGCTCGGGGTCCGCCCACCGCCCGGAGTGTGTCGGCTTGAGCTCGTACTCATGGGCGATTCCTCAGTCTGCTGTTTGCGGCTCGCCCACATCTGTGCCGCCTGCGCCCAATCCACGGCTGATTTGGAGACACCTTGGCGGGAGGCAGAGCGGGAGCCCTGCGGCGTGCCGTCACCCCCGGCCCGCCGGTGTGCGTGCGAAGACACGGACTGCGGCGTTCTGTTTGAGGACGGAGGGCCCATCGGCGTGTGTCGGCCAGGAGTTCGTCCTGAACCAGGTGTGCGACTACCGGTCGTACTGGGCGTGCCACCCGACCACGCTGCTTTCGTCTGCATGTACTGCGGCGTCATGCCGACGTGTTGCGATGGTGTAGTGCCGAGCGGCTGGTAGCCAGGAGTGCGCATGTGCCCGGGCGTGCGCACCACTGTTCCACCCGGCGTCATCATGGGGTTCATCATCGGCGTCTGAAAGGAAGAAATAATATGTTTCGGCACTGGTAACAACTTAGCGGCTTCTCTGCAACGCCAATATTTTTAATGCCAGCACTATAGTACGGGCGCACTTCAGTTCCCCCGTTTCAACGAATGCAAGAATACAGTCCTCTGAACACACCTGGAATGAGCTGTACGGTTGACCAGGAACAGGAGTGGCGCCTCGCACGGGAGGGAAGACGCCGCCGCCGATGGGCGTCCGATTCGCCCCTGTCGGCGTCACCCGCGGAGTTCCGCCGACGCGCGAGATCTGCGGCGTCCCTGGAGTGGTGTGAAAGTCTCAAATGATTTGTCCACAGAACAAGATCTGCAATCACCAACTAAACTTCTGCTTTCGTACGCATTCAGGCAACATGACGTTCATACCTGGCAAGGCATCCATGAAGTGTTCCTTGAACCAAGGAATGAGGTGGTTGAGGGAATGGAAATTGTTGCTCCTGTAGCGAATTCCGTCGGGGGTGACGGTGATGAACTCGTGCTTGCAGGTTGATCTTGGCATGTAAGACAGCAGGAACTTCCCCGGGTATTTCTTGGAGGCAGTGAAGAAATAGGGGATTCTGAAACATACCAAATGTGGCGTCAACGTCAGGTTTGACGTGGCAAAATGTAAACCACAAAAGACATTGTCTCCATCGACATACTTGGACGGGTTTTTGCGTTTTTCCTCCAGCACAATGCCCTGCATGACTTCGTGTTTTCCGCCCTCGGCCTCCACGTAGTACTTGTGGTTGATGATATCTCGCGCCAAGGCTGCCATGGGCTGAATGTACCGCGCGATAATTTCATCCAGATCTTCGAATTCTTCCATGTCTGTAAAAAGAAAAACTTGTCAGTCCAGACACGAATCTGGTCCGCAGTCCTCAAGTGCAAGGGATTGTGGGTGGAGGACAAAACAAAAGAACGCGATTGCACTGAACGACCGATTCGCTCGATGCACTTTTCCTTCGCACGTAGATCTACTTTGCGCACAAAGTCGCGAGGATAGCACGTACCAATCCACAGAGAAGTGCCCAAACTGAAGGCATTTTCTTTTCCTTCTTCTCTCACGTCGATGTGATGGTGCACACCATCAGCCACTTTCCAGCTCGCCGTCAGGTGATCAGACCCCTGAAAACCAACAAAATCAGTTGCAATTCTCCGCTGTTGGTACTTCGGTGATAAATGCGTCCTGCTTTTCGTTGTCTCTTTCAAACGCGAACACGAACATCGTGCGCATCACAGGTGATTTTTAACAAAGGCGCTACAGCCAACAGCGACTCGGCCCCGAACCTTGCTGCTCGGCCGAATGACCACGTCTCCCTGTTCCATGCTGTTCAGCAGCTTCTCGCTCGTTCTGAAGTCGACGTTGTGAAACGAAGGATGAACGATGACACGCTTCACGTACGTTTGCCTGGCCTGAATAAAAGGCAGAGAAACTCCATGAATGGTGCGTCTGGCAAACGGTGCAGACACACGCCGAATCACCCGCATCCACGCACCAACACAAAACCATGCTTCCAAGTGGAACGTCAGCCGCGCCCCATTTCCACCGTTCAGAGAAGCTCGAGTGAAGATGAGGCCTTGACAGAACTTTACCAACAAGAAGGCTATGCCTAAAGGCGTGCAGTTCCACACACACAGGCAGTTCCTCACGCTCCATGATTGAAGCAAGCTCACACCACTGAGATTTTTCACACCGAATGCGAGGAATCGGCGTGTGAAAATGGATAAAACGAGTTCATCAAAGCTAAAGTTTCGAGTTCCCTGTTTTTTCTTTACCTTCTGTTTCTTTTTCTCCTCTTCCTTTTCTCTCTCTCTCTTTTCTGTGTCGTAGTCATAACATTCGTCCCGCACAGGATAAAATTCCGAGTCTTCAGATGGGTTGAGATCACTTGTTCTGGTGGTCAGATCAACAGACGACCTTTCTGCGTCGACTTTGAGAATACGGCCGTACAACATCATACCGACCTGGAAACAAGTGAGTTTTTCTTCACATTCAACTTCCTTCAAAATCATTGCATTACCACCCAGGCCCAGGTGGTATCTTCTCGCACTGAACGATGCCAACAAATTTTATCAGTTTTCGTCACTGGTCTCGAATTTTTTTCTTGTCGATGAGGGAAACACGAACCTGAACTCTCTTCTCTGGATACTCCACAGGGCTGTCACTCAACAAGCTGTTTTTGATAAAGCCCGAGAGTCCGTTGTCGAGCATGACCCGCGTCCCAATAGTTTTACCCGGGCATTCTCCGCTGTCGCAATGGTACCAGAACTGGAAAACAGAACCAACAAAAGGCATGAAGGAGACGGACAGTTGGCGCACTCATCTTTTGATTGAACAAACATCACCCTGTTCACAACACATCACCTCAGAAGTGTCGACAAAACCAGACTTTCGACAGTTGATGCACGACAGGGCTTTTGTTTCTGGGTCTTCTATGGGTTTGTAGGCTTCAGGCTGCGTTTCGACGTCAGGTTTTTGATACTGGAACCTCATGACGACAAACTCCACCAATCTTCCTGAATACGAAAGAAGCACATGGTCACATGTTCGCACACATGTAGAGATTCGCCCCACCCCGAGTGGATGTGGTCTTGTCCAGTTTCTCACCTCTCCTGTAGCTCTCGTACGGTTCCCGGAAGAAGAGGTAGAACCTCTGCTCGTTGGTTGGACTGTCGTATTTCTGTCGATGGTCTTTGAATCTCTGGCTCAACTCGACACGGATGTCATACAGTGTCGTTTTCTTGTCTCCGTACCCCTACAAAACAGAAAACAAGTTCTTTCACAGAACTTGATGTCCGTTCAGAACGTGTCAAGGGCCGTGAAGGGTTTGTTTCGTTTTTTGTTGTTTTTCTTGTCTTTTCTTTTCGCCACTCGCGATGAGGGGTAAAACTTGACGGACGGTGAGGGTTGAACGGACATGAAATCCGACTGATTTGTACAATGAGTCTCGCTTTGAAGGACAGCGCAGCGACCTTCAAAAGAACCCATTCCTTCACGAAGCTCAGCCAGAAGAGACCACATCACTGACAGGATCAGCGCACTTGTCATGTCAGGGAGGCTTCACCTGTCTCTCGAGCTCATCGGCGAAGGCGTCGAGGTCGAGGTCCTTGAGGCGTTCGGGATTCTCCATGATCTCCTCGAGCGCGGCCGCCGGGTTGGCGTCGTCGCCCGAGTCGTCGTACTCGAGTGCGTCCACCGCCATCTTGCGCGCCCACTCGTACGTCTCCGGATGCACGCGCGACCCGTCCAGCACCTCCACGTAGGAATCCGTGCTGACAGCGCAAAACGACACCAGCGTTATGTTTGCAGCAACACACAAACGCTCATTTGCCAAGACAAATTGTGCCAAACGGAAAAAGAAAACCAAGTTTGATTCTGTCTGACGTGGTAGCAAGTTGCACCCTTTCCATTTGATGAAAAGGTTGAATTGAGACAAACTTTGACAACGTACTTGTCTCTTTCCAACGCAGTGGTGTCGATCTTGATAAAGCCAGCACAATTGATGAACACTTTGGCCCCCATCTCGCACTCTGTCACAAGCTGTGTACGGTTTTCCAGCCGGGTCAACTTGTTGTTTTGCTTTAGTTTCTACAAAAACAAGGTACAACTTCAGTGTGCATGCACTTGATATTATTACGGCTTTTCAGTTGAAAAAAGCTCGGCCAAAAACCGATGATTTCTTACCTTGAGCAGATGAAAGCCTTTGCGGGGTCCCAGGCCGCACACGAACTGGATGAGGCCGGCCGTGTGTGGCTGACTGATGCATCGATTCACGTCCACGCCCACTCTGTTCACCATTTCGATGAACACCAACACAAGGCTGTTCAGCAACTCGTCTTTCGGCACCGTATCCTTGAAACGTATTTTTTTTCATAAAAATATTTTTCATCGATTGACGTTGCTGAATTCTGTCTCCGCTCCTGAGTGTGGTTGCACTCTCTTTTTCGCTTCCACTTTGACCGGACAAAACTGCACACAAAAGTTGAACCCTCAAATGCTACAAACCTGCAGCGTGTGCAATTTGAGAGCCAGGATGTCATCGTCCGGATTGACAAGTTTGCAGAACTCGATGAGAGGGTCCTGCATACGCCGTGCAACTGAAATGGCCTGTCGCAACACTGGAGGGTAGTCCCGAAAATCCATCTGCAAAGGAGAAAGTTCCTCTTGCAGTGTACCCACTTCAGCGAGTCGACACGAACGACAATTATTTTCGAGATCAACAAAAAAGAGGCGGCGCATCAAAACAGGCGTATAAAAACGGAAGTTACCGCGCCCTTGTTGGAGTTGGAGTACACGATGCTCATCTCGCTGTCGACGTACTCGACACTGATCGGAGCCATGCGAGTTTCCGTCTCCAAATCGGTGACGATTTTCTGAAGATCTTTGACAATCCTCTCCGCGTCGCTGTGGAAACAGTTTGAAATGCTACCGCTTCTGTCCTTGACCGCAACACGCAGTGGCAAACAGTACCTAGTTCTCTGCTCGCTTTCTTCGCTTCGAATGTTTGCACTCGGAAAGTCAAAATCGTGCTTGTATCCGCAGACCAACAATTTCAGCAAATCTGACAATTCCTGACCTGTTATGTGTTGACACTGCTATCACATGTGGTTTGTTCAGGGCAATGAAATCTTTCATTCTCTCCAAGTCCTGTGCCTGAGGAGAATTAACAAAACCTGCCTGAATTTCTTTTCGGCATCATGAAAAACAGTTCGATTTTGTTGACAACCAGCTGGTGTCATTTTCAATTTCAATTCACTTGCGAACAGCGACAAGGTTGTGTGTGGACTGAGCCAGAGTGAGACACCTACCCTGTCTTTGGCCCGCGCTTCTCCTCTGTTCAAGAGTTTGGGCAGCTTCACGAACTCCTGCACGTCGCCCACACCATCGACCATGGCAGCGTACATCGCCTCATCCCTGTAACACCAATCCCAGCACTGAGTGTGACATGGTCGCAGCGAGATAGCTTTCTTGTAAAATTTACATGATGACTCGTTCATTCGAAACCAAGTATTGGACAAATGGATATCGATTTGATTTTGGTATGTTGTGTTTAGCCCCCCCCCCCCTCCGAACAACAATGAAAAACTCAAGATTGTGCTTTCCCGTTGTGATGGAGATACTGACCTGGCGCTCGGGTACGCCACTCCCATCACTCTGACTCTGTTCGCCACGAGGTCGTCATCATCATCGTCGAATGTCTGTTGCTCGGGGATGTATGGGAGGATGTTGACAGCCAACTGCAGAGTGTGCGAACATTCCTGCAGCAAACAAATTTTCACAATGGGAGAATGACATGTTTTCATCGAAAAGCGTTGCGCCTCAGTTCTTCGTGAAATGCACGCAAAAACGCGTGACTCACCCTGATAATTCGCTGCGTCGCCTCCTCGAGCAGTTTGTTCTTGAGCTCCTTAATGAGCTGCGGGTAGAGGATCTTGTTGAGCGCGCGCTCCACCGCCAGGTGCCGCTGCTCGTTCCAGTGGTCCACGAGCGAGCTGTACTCATCCTGGCAGAAACAACCGTGTCATCAGTTTACGCACAAATGAACTGTCCTTTCCAAAGCAACTGTCCAGAAAAAGACACTGAACCAACCAAAGCAGTTGCGAACATACCATGTGATACAAGCTCTTGATCTCTTCGAAGTAAGTCTGGAGGGCGTGCTCGCCAGCCTCTGGTTCTCTGGTGTTGTCCATCGTGATCTCGAAAGTGATGAGTCCGTCTGATTCCGCCTGGTGCAGAAGCATGTAGTCCGAGCCGTTGAACGACGACACCAACTTGTCCCTCAGGTACAGGAACGGGAAGATCCGATGATTCTCGTCCACTTGCTGAAATTCCACAGAAAGGGATATCAACTGCTGGGTCACAGACCTTGCAGAACATTTTTCGCGTGTTACATTGCGTGTTAAGTGAATGTGGAAGGAAGAATGCTGGCGCAAAGGAACATTCACTCAAATCGTTTAGAAACGCAAAACTCCCACTGAGGTGTCACGTCTCATGTTTTCTCAATTGTTGTCGTTTGGCGCGCCGAGGAACTGCAGTGGTTACCAACAAAGGAAGCCACTTTCGAAAAATAAGTAATCTCCACACTTTTCCAACATTATGACCTGACAGCCAAGAGGGAAATTAGGGAAAGGAGAACATAAAGTTCAAACTTTTGAAAATGAAACCTTTTCCACTTGGAAGTCACCCCAGACATTTCAAACAGTGGATGTCAAGTGACGTTGTCTACAGACACCAGTGCACAGGCCAGCGCCATCTAGTCACCTTGAGTCCTTTTTTGGTGGGTCTGGCGGTGATCCTGGCTCGGTCCCTGAGCATAGTTCTGACCACCTGCCGCACTGTCGGTTCGTGCGCCAACTGCATCGCCACCATGTGTCTCGCTCCCTGCAGCACGTCCTCCGGTGTGGGGAATCCACTGCAACACGAGATACGTGTGACTTTGAAAAAAGGTCCCACAAAACGAACAAATTCATCCAAATATGTCCGAAGTGTTCGTGCGGCGTCTTTCGAACATGTTGTGTTTGCTTCACAGGGAACGCCACGAATGCAGGCAGGAAACACAAAACCATTTTTCTGCAAGTAAACAATCTTCAAATGAATACTGACGGCGAGACCAATTCCTCAGCCAGTTCGAGAGGCTCTGATTGTTCCTGATCGACCTCGTTGCGGGTGTAGTTGTCTCGCAGATTCTCCGCGAACTGCTCCGGCGTCAAACCGAACCTCTTTGCCAGGTCAGCTGCAATCCACAAACAACAAAGTTTCTTCAGTTCGTTTTCATCTTTCTGAGGTTGCTGGAAATACTGGCAAGAAGTCTACCTGTGGCAAAACACTCAAGCAAAACTCACCGAGACCAGCCTTCTGGCACAAGGCGAAGCCTGTCTTGCGCGGCGCGTGCTTGATGGTCTCGGCCAGATCGTCGTCGAGTTCTGCGCCGCGCTCCGCCGCCTCCTTCGCCTTCACGTACTGCTTCATCTTGGGCAGGTCGCCGCCGTAGTAGAGCAGGAAGTGCTGGTACACGTCGCGCAGCTCCTCTATCGTCTGCACATCCTTCGCTCTGTCAACAATGCAGATTCACTGATGAACCCGTCGAAAAGCAACAGGATGGCGAGTAACCAGAAAACTGGTATTTCATGAGTTTCTCAATCAGCAATTAAATTAACTCAAACAGGGAAGCAAGACACTTTCAGGATCGGGGTTCTCACCTGTTGGTGTCATCCTCTGTCAGCGGACGAACACTCGCATCCAAAGTTTCCATGTTTTTGATCAGTTGAAATTGGAAATCCTCCATTTTTGCGAACAGCTGCACCAGATTCTGCTTCCGCTGTTTCAGTTGCATCCACTACAAACAGAAGTGTAGACAACGTCTGAATCTGTTTGCACATGAACAGTTTGTGGTGGGTTTTTTTCCTGCCCCTTCTGGTAGGTTCTCCAGCTGGAGCACAATGAGACGTTTGATCTACAGGGTCAAAGATTGCTGTCACCTTGTGTTGAAAAGTGGGTTGATCAAATCCGTGCACCACCACCAATTCAACTGGGGAATTTGAAGCCGAACCGACACTTGTGTCCACGGAAAGCAAAACGACACACGGGCTGTACCTTCTCGTCCCAGTCGTAAATCTGCCACACGTAGTTGTCGTCGCCGTCCAATTTGTCAACCACCTCTCTCCTGTACGTCTCAATGAAGGGCACCTCAAACTGCGAGTTTCTCATGCAGTCGAGGATTTCTCTGATTTTGCCGACATACATGTCGTGAGTCTCGTCTGTAAACCGCATATTTCCCTTGTCATCTTGATGTGTAATGTCCTTGGTTCTAAATGCCTGCAACAACGAAGTGAAACTGAACTGAACACAAGGTTTCGATGCGATCAACAACACTCTCTGATCACTTGACGAGAAATCGGACGAAACTGAACTTTGTTCAATAAAAGTCGCTGGCGTGGGACACTGAATTGTGGGAAATTTTTGCGAAAAAATACATACTGCGTTCAAACTAGTATTCTTTCTCAAAAGCACGAGACTGGGAACTTTACATTTTGAAGTTGACCGGCACTCACATTCTTGAGGATCCATTCCGCTTCCTCTTCCAGTTCTGCCTCTTCTGCGGGAGTGATTGGAATGCGTCTCAGCTGGAAGCGCTCTGGCATGTCTGTTGTTCTGATTTCCGCATCGGCATCCGTGAAATGCAGCCGCTCCAGTTCACTTGGCTCGAACACCTGAAGGTACAAAACAGTGTTTTGCAATGCCAATTCAAAGCAGACTTCCCACTCGCCAGTCCAACCAAAACTGCCTGATAATTTTCTGATGTTGCCCGGATTTCAAAACAATTTCCCCTGACTTCTTCACAGCAGAAACCTACTTTTGTAGAAAAATTCACAGCACTACCAAGAACAAGAGCGTAAATCTGTCTGTGACTGTGTGTGTGACTGTGACTCTGTGTATGTGTATGTAAAGTGAGGTTATTTTTGTGAACAGGAGATCACACACAAAAGGCATGCTGACAAACAACTGAAAACCAAGGAGTTAAATGTGCGCAACAACCACCCACCAGAACCCTTTCAGAACCTTTATTGTCTGCAAAATTTCTATTCCTGGATTTTCCCTGATCTGTGGGAACTGTTCATGTCAAACAGCTGCGTCCTTCAAAAACTGTAACATCTCACCTCTTGGATAGTTTTCTTTGTTGTTCGTTTTTTCTGGGTGGCCTTTTTTCTGCGCGGACGCGGCTCATCATCATCTTCGTCGACCTGTGAAGACGAATGGTGCAGGTGAAAACCAGAGCAAAATGATGAACCAAACACGACGAGTGAAACACATGGAAAGAAAGGTTGGTTCACTAACTTCTTCCTCCTCCTCTTCTTCTTCCTCCTCCTCGTATTCATCGTCGTAGTCAAAGTCCTCGAAGTTAAAATCCACACCGAAGATGTCTTGGGCTTCTTGAACGGCTCTGTTGAAGGAAACAAAGACAATGAATTGAAGATTCATTTCGAATTATTATTTGTTATGAATTATTTTTTTATATTGCCAAAAGAAACCGTGCAGAATCTCACTTGTCGTCATGAATGATGTGTCGCTTTTTCTTCGTTTTGCTGATGGGTTCTCCGTCTTCGTCAACGATGAAGTCATCTGGATCTGCACGAAACAAACAATCCAGTCCACTTCAGAACCACACACGGGGACATCGCAAATCAGGAGACAACCGGGTGAGGCCCCTGAGGTTCTGCCAAAGTTTAGGCAGTTCTGGTGGCAGGCTCCTTGGCCCCTTTGCCTTGTGCACCATTTCAGTTCTCACACTGCCATCATGTTGCCTGTTTGGCCATGCAAGTTCCACCTGAAATGGCCATACACATACCCAGCCTCTGAATGGCCTGTACCAACATTTCAATGTGTGAATGCCATCGCCAGACCGACACCCATGTCTACGTGTGATTTCGTTCCACCGGCGAACACAACACAACGAAATTGCTCGGCACACAACACTTGCAATCACAAAAAGTGGACACCAACGAGGCTTCGCGTTGTGCTCACCTGACTCTTCTCCAGAGAGGTCTCCGAACTCCCCTCGCGCTTCGCCTTCCTCCTCGTCGGCGGCGCGCGGTGATCGCTCCCGAGGCACGTCATCGTCATCGTCGCCGTCAAAAATTTCGTGCGCGACGCGGTCGCGGTCATCCACCGGCTCCTCCTTGTCGCTCTCGTCGTCCGACTCGACACGTACACGCCGCAGCTTTTTCTGCACATTTCAACAGAATCTATCCATGAGGGTGAAGGTTGAAACAAAACACGGCACAATATGCCAAGAAAACACCAGTACACACTGGAATCGAGGGCATCTTTGTGGTCCATTGCAGTGTGTTGTCACTCAACATGAACAACAAATCATGCTCCATTCCAGCACAGAAAATATTCACAACTCACATTTCGTTTCACTTCGAATCCGGTGTTCTCCTTGATAAGATCGTAGTCATCATCCTCGAGATCTTCCTCCAGGTCCGACTCATCATCGCGTTTCCGCTTCTCTCCGCCTTCTTCGTCCTCACTGCCAGAGCTCGAACCTTCCTCGATGGGGTTGTCATCGATCAAACCCTCCAAATCTTTGTCCAGCTCCTCACCCTCTGATCGCACGACATAAACAGGCAAACACGACGTTAAAACTGGCCATAGACTCGTGCTGTGAGCTCCATTATTCAAGGATATTCAGATCAAAGTGGTACAATTTTTGCTAAGGAATCGGCAATGCAGTCGAATTTCATTGAATTGAGCAACTTCTCACCTTCTTCGTCGTCCGAATCAATGACAGCCCTCTTTTTGGTCGGCTTGTCGCGCCCCTGTTCGGTTTCCGACTCGGAACCAGACGACACCTCAGCTTCATTCTCCATGAAATCCATTGTCTTGGTGGGGGCACTAGAGGACTGAAAGAATGTTCAAAAATTTGGAGTCGCAGTCGGGAACATTCGTTTTCAGTGACGTCCCACGCACACTTGCGGGAATACGCGCCATGCATTGTCACCTTGATTGCAATCGTTCGCCAGGGAGGTCTTTCTCGAAACACGTTTGTACCTTCAGTAACACTGATAAAGTTGCCAGCAAAACACTCACATCCTCAAACATGCATCCTCAAGCATTTTGGATGCTGCAGTCACTGACAGAGCCCATCACAAAAAGTTGCATTTCTCAAAAACACCACGAAGTTCCCGACTTGCAGGCAAACGCTATACCTGGTCAGGGGTGGGTATAGAATTAAGTGAAGATATGCTTGCAACTTTCACTTGTAAGTTTGCAAGGTCTGACGTGGAATTCACGTTCGAGTGTAGTGATATCACAAACACACTGGTTGGTATCTCGGGTGAGACTGCCCCGGTGGCGCAAATCTCTTGCTTTATTGAATGTACAGTGCTGCCACCTGGAGAGTGGTGGCGGTGGTTCTAAATTCACAGCTGGTGTGTCACACCACACTCCTCCCCCACTAGGGGGTGTGGCTCTTATTGGCCTTTGCAACCAATTTTAAATATTCTAAATATTTTTACAATTAATTAATATATATATTAGACAGAGAATAAATACATAATATCAATTTTGTGATATTTTGCTGGTAATTACCCAGCATCCCTCCCCCTCAGGGGCTGGTCACGTGATCAAGGGTTTTTCCCTCTCTTTCCA
>JAAUXT010107542.1_pt1 | contig 23817 bp, 23 predicted proteins | sample 7278171 | NCBI WGS metagenome assembly JAAUXT01 (sample SAMN14350112, study PRJNA611818) | marine sediment metagenome | isolation source: surface marine sediment (1.8m) | place: French Polynesia: Moorea | collected 2018-08
CTTGTGCATTTTCCTTGGCTATTTCACAGGGAAGTGATTGAACCAAAATGTCTTTTGACAATAGTTTTCTGTCATTGAGTCCCCCAGTAGTATCCACTGAGGTTTTGAGAAACAAGTATCAAGATCTAAGGTATGGCACCAGATGTGAAATGGCACCGGGCGGGCCCGCACGTGTTGCAAAGAAACCTCTCTACCATTGCATAACACACGCCGGTTCCGTGAGACCGGCGTGTGTAAAAACCAACAAACAAATGACAATAGTCCAACACTCATTCAATATACATCCTTCATCAAATATTTATACTTCCTGAGATGTTGCCTACTTTGTACAGTGAAGTCTGAAATTTAGCAACCCCCAAAATTTGATTTTATAGCCCTCAAAAACCACAAAATTCAAACTTGAAAAATTCCTCACTTACAAATTATTCTCCAACCTACACAAATTCAACAAGACCCAAAAGATCGAAACTTGAAATGTATCTTCACTATGAAACTGCTGCACACATACTTTTGGCAGATCCAGATCTACATGCTACCGACAGGTGATTTGTTTCGGTGGCTCAATTTTCATTGAGCTCCCTTCAATACCGCAACCTCCTCAGATCACCCAACAACGAAAATGGCGATCCTACACAACAAAACAAGCGTGTCATATGTGACCATTTCCTTCCGACAGACATGTGACATTTTCAACGGACCTGGTTCTATTTTTCGAATGTTTCGCGTGCTGCTGTTCAATCTTTCGGTCGTGTCCAACCACATTCACGAGTTCTAGACCAGGAAGGGAACGCCAAACACAACAATCCAGACATTCAAAATTCACGGCGTCATGTTCATTCAGTGAAACGAGCACTTTACCTCGAAGTCAGACTGCGTAGTCCATAATCTGCTTGGATCTTGATCTAGAATTGTGCCACATGTAGTCTAGACTCTTGGTCACAAATTGGTCTGGACTCGCACTGGAGACCCTTTCACACCGTCAATTTTAGCGGAAAAGCGACTTTTATTTGTTTACCATACTCACCCTGTACCCGAGCAGTCCGACCAGCAACACAACCAGCAAAATGAAAACTGAGAGAATAGAGAAGGACAAGTTGCACCATTAGCTGACCGAGTCCCGATTCGTCGTGCGCGCGCAAATTGCAGACGGGTGTTGAACGCCGACCTGATTAAACTGATTTTGGCAGATAAATCTCAAAAAGCTCTGTGTGACAATGCATCACATCGACACACATGACTGACACAAAATAACAATGAACAAACAAAATGAAACTGTGGTGTTGGTGCAGATCTACTGCATCAAAGTAGATCTAATTGCGAAGAAATTGCAATATATTTTTTTACGTATATTTTTTCCAATTGTCAATTATCTCAAGTGAACGTTTGTCTATGACTTCTATCCGTCAGAAGTAGACATTTATAACTAATATAAATTCAGTACTGCACACATTTTTCCATTTTAAGAATACAGAAAAATACTTCCTTTTTTCCCCAACGTCGTCAACACCAGTCCCCATAAAATGTCATTCGCTGCGGAGGCGGTGCATCCGGGTGCTTTCAACATGGCAGCGCCCTGACAATAACAATGCCGAAGCAGTTCTTTTGCGACTGATTTCCAACTGAGCCATTGTCACTTTTTATGACGTTCTTGTGGAAAGCACTGATGGAGAAGCAGGATGAGAATAGGTACTAATGTTTGTTTTACCACAATGTGTTCACAGGTTTCAGCATTTAGACCTGCAGCTGCAAATATCAACTGCTTGCTGACCTCCCCTGTGTGGAATGCATCCCTTTCCCCCAGTTAGACCTCACGTCAAGTTGCTCCAAATTTTGTGTTCAGACAAATACGAGTGACCCCAAATGGTTGGCGTTAATCGTCCTGCTGTGGTTCTACACAGGATGCTTCATTCATGGGGAAGTACCACACAACATTCGAAACCTTCATGCCTGTTTTGTGGCAGTCACGCACACACGTCCAACCCGAAATGGACTCCGCGAAATTCGGACTCATGCAGGACCACCTGAATTGTCAAGCACCTTCATTATGATCGGCAAACATTTCCTGCCAGAAATGAATCCACCCTCGTAGACCTGAAGGTCAGTAGCAGGTGGGGAACCCCCTTCCCTGCATGTGGACAGAAAATAATCAGTCTGGCAGCATCCCCGTCTCCCTGAGAATTAAAATGATCAAGGTACAGCCAATAAATACACGTGAATAAAAGGAAAATTCACGTCCGGAATCAGGAGCCAGGAAAGACCCCCCCCCCGCCCACCCCGCCAGGCCCTTGGCGCAAACAACAACAGTTCGGATGCGGCAGAGTTGCAGACTTGGGACATGAAATCCGTGTTGCTGGATCGGCGCGTCTCTACACTGTGAAGTGTTCTTGTATCTTCTCAGGTTGGTTGAGTTTGTGCAGAAAAGACAAACCAGTGCGCTTCTGCGGGCTCTGAGAAGTGAACCGCGACCAACTGCAGTGCATTTGACAGACGCTCTTCATTTGGCAACCAGACTTGGTATGCAAGATGTTGTCAAGGTAAAAATCATTTTTGAACTTCTGCAGTTGTACGTAAAACCAGTTCGGTGCCTTGTTTGTCGGAGGGCCAGTCTTGTCAACCGTTTCATTTTCCATAATTTGCAGTTCCCTGCTCTGGTGCGGAACACGTCATGGAACACCTGAAAGGAACAAGGGAATTTAATCTGTGTGATTTTGGTGCAGGTGTTGCTAGAGTTTGGGGCAGACATTCATTCTGTGAGTGTACATGATGAAACGCTCCTGACGTCGGCCGTGTACAGCCGGAACTCACAGACTGTCCACTGTCTCGTCAAATCCGGTTATGATATCAACTGGAGATCTGGGGATTCGCTTTCGACGGGTACGTTGTGTGACTGTTTTGATTTGGGGTCGGGGTGGGAGCCCAATAATGCCTTGTCCGAGTTGAACCAAGCTACATGGCGTTTGTTTGATTTGCACATTGTCTCGTCTCTGACATGATATTTGTTTTTGTCTCGTACTTAGGATTGGTCGTTCCACTGCATTTGGCTGTTGCAAACGAGGATCAGTCCATGGTGGAGACTTTACTGTCATGTGGATGCCACACTGAAGATCGCGATGTCGATGGAGACACACCATTAATTGCAGCGTGCCACGCAGGTCTTGCAGACATTGTCTCCAACATGATTGCTGCCAGAGCCGATGTGAACGCCACTGGGTATAACGGAAATACTTCACTTCACCACGCAGTGAGCGAAGACTACATTTCGATCGTTCAGCAGTTGCTGTCAGCGGATGTTGATACGACTGTGGAAAACAACGATTCGTACACGGCGGCAATGCTTGCAGTTGAGAGTGGCCATGTTGAATGCTTGCACCTGTTGTTGCTGTACGATTCGACGTGCACTGGAAAGACTCGAACCGGTCAGACTGTGCTGCACTTGGCAGCTCTAAATGGCGCTGCTCAAATGGTCGACATCATACTGGAATTCAACGAGCATCTCCTTGATGCTGTAGATAGCATGGGAAACTCATCCCTTGTAACAGCAGCGAAACTTGGCCACGAACAATTTGTAGTGGAACTGCTGAAACACAATCCAAATTGTGCCTTGGTCGGAGAACAAGAAAGAAACGTTTTGCATTGGACGGCGGAGAGAGGTTTGACACAGTCAATCTTGTCAGCTTGTGAGTTACTTGTGGTCAACAGTGAAGACTTTAAAGATGTTGTGGATTCCCAAGATTGTCTTGGAAATACAAGTGTTATTCTCGCAGCACAAAACAAGAACGAAGGTTGTTTGGAAGGTCTGTTGCAAGCTGGTTGCAACACAAAGATTCGAGGGGAATTTGGTCGCAATCTTCTTCACTGGGTTGCCATTCACGGCTGCACCCGTCAAACGTTGGAACTGGTGCTTGCAAGCGGCGTAGACATCAACGCAAAAGATGATGAATATAATACTGCACTCGTTCTGGCAGCAGCGAATCGGAACTACGAAGTGATTGGCACCACTCTGGACAAATATCCCGATTGCGACGTAAACGTCAAAGGATCCGAAGGGAAGACCGTTTTGCATTGGCTCGCTTTGCGTGGGAATCTCACCATGCTTCTTCGACTTCTGAACGTTAATTCGTGTGACATGAACCAAAGAGACGAAGACGGGAAAACTGCGCTGTTGATCTGTGCGGAAAACAAGCGCGTGCAGTGTTTCACAGAACTCATAGACAGAGGCGCTGACGTCAACTTGAGCGACTCGAGTCGGGTCACCCCACTGCACTACATGGCGGAGGCGGGGCTGCAATACTGCGTCGACCAGGCATTGCGGGCGGGCGCGCATATGGACACGCGGGAGGAGGCGGGCGGGAGCACGGCGCTGACACAGGCGGCGCGTGGCGGCCACGTGAAGGTGATGCGCATGCTGCTGGACGCGCAGTGCGACGTGACTTTAGCCGAAGAGGACGGCAAGACGGCGCTGTGGTATGCTGCGCAGCAGGGACTCGTGGACATGGTACGTTCATTTTTCGTCTCTTTTGGAACGAGATCATTTGTGACTGCCCGCCAGAAAGACAACCTGTCGAAACTACCTTGCTCTTCTCCTGGCCCCTTCTTGCAGTGCCATTTATCTGGACAAAGATTTCTTTGCAACCTCAAGGCGATTCTATCGGGGGAATAAGTGGAATCAAGATTTGATTTTCTTTGACTTGCAAGATTGGACACTTCAATTTGATGAAAAAAGAAATAAAAATTGGAAAGACTGGATCACACAGCGCGGGTTGCTCATTCACTTGTTCGCGTTTCTTGCAATTCACAGGTTGAGACACTTTTGGATCGCGGAAGCAGTTCGGATTGCGGTGCAGATGGCGTGGTGTCGTCTCCGTTGACGGAGGCGTCACGTTACGGCCACCTTGCTGTCGTTCGTTTGCTTTTGTTGCGGGGCGCCAACGTGAGCAGGTTCGCAATTTTTCTCATAAAACTGCCCAGATGACTGTTCTCGTCTTTAGCTTTTACCTGTGTGGACCAGAACATTTGCGGGCGAAGTGAAACTGAAGCAGATTGTCAATATGTTTGTGAAATCATTTTGGTTCTTTGAGCAGGTTGGACAGGATGAGTCGGAGCGCGCTTCACTGGGCGGCGCTGAGCGGGCACAGCGACGTGCTGCGGCTGCTGCTGGATCACGGCTGCGACCCGGGAGCGCGCGACCACGCGGGCGACACGGCCCTGCAGCTCGCCGCCTGGGGATGTCATCTCAGCGTGAGTGGAGCATCGCTGCTCTACACTTTTGGCTCCACGTAGAGCTGAGAAAAACATTGCTTTTACAAAAGGCACAGACGAAAAACACACAATGACAATCGAATTGAAGCGCATTGTTTTCGTGATTGCAGTGCTTGAAAGTGCTGGCGCCGCTGACGAACATTCAAGACTCCAGCAATGATGACGGGCTGTCGGCGCTTCACGTGGCCGTCATGAAGGATTTCACCGATGGCGTCGGTTTGTTGCTGCAGGTGAGGTTTCTGTGAGGTATGACACTCACATACGTCCCTGTGTCTGTTGTGTTGAATAATTGAGGGGCGGAGTCTTTCTCAACGTGCGAGATTTACCGGTATTTTGTTTCAGAACGGAGCCGATATTGAACAGTGTGATATGAAAGGTGATAACGCGTTGATATTGGCGGCTATTCATACGTCCGACTCCGATATCACAAGGCTTCTTTTGGAGGCTGAGCAAAGCGTCGACATAAACAAAAGGTAGGTTGTGTTTGTGTTGGGAGAAACTGCAACAAGCACGTTGGTGAGAGTCTTGACAAATGTACGCGAATCTCTTTTGTCATCAACTCTCCAAATCCGAATTCCGGCGGCGTGACTCAATCGTTCACAAAAAGTTCAAAACCAGGTTACAGCTCCTTTTGTGCATGGATTTCAGTTTGCAGTGCGCATGCAACTAACATGTGTAAACTCTGGTGGACCTGCCAATGAAAATGGCCAGCAGCCCCAACGGACCTCCTGAGTAGCTTCTTCGAGCTGAGTGGTGAGAGTAAGTGCACTTGAACGTTGCTTTCCGTGTTCAAGCGTCAGTGTTTCTTTTGAGTGTGGCACTCTTTCAGCGTTTTGCATGAAATTTACTTGCGAGTGAAATTGAGGCAAAGTGAAACCAACCTTTGCTTTGTCTGCTGGGCATAAAACATCGCCAGAACAAGTGCACCTTGCGTCGGCTGACCGCGAATTACAATGAGTCCACCAGGTATTTTTCCACAACAGGGGCGGCAAGGGGCGCGCAGCGATCCACTGGGCGGTTGGAGACGCTGACACACTGCGGCTGCTGCTGGCGTGTAGTGGTATCGAAGTGAACGGCATCGACGGAAACGGCGCTTCACCACTGTTGCTCTCGATCGCGCACGGGAAGCCCGACTCGGCCCGCCTCCTCATCGACGCTGGCTGCAACATCGACCTCGTGCACTCGGACGGGAGACAGCCGGTGCATCACGCTGCCATCTATGGGGAGCAAGAAACTCTGCAGTATTTGCTGGGGAAAGGAATTGATGCGAGTGTTCTGACCGAGAACGGGAGTTCGGCGTTGTTGCTTGCTTGTATTGAAGGCAATGTGGCCATTGTGCAGTGTTTGCTTCAGAGAGGTGCGAAGGTGAATGAAGTGTACTTCGATGCAGTGACGGCTCTTTCTGTGGCTGCGTCGAACAAAAACTACTCGGTCATGCTGGAGCTCTTGACGCGTGGAGCGAATCCAGACTTGATTGGTGAACAAAAGCACTTGCCTGTGGTCCACAGTACGATAAACAACGATATAAAAAGTGTCATTATTTTGCTGCAAGGCAATGCTTCATTGGGTCTGGCAGACAATAGCACGGAAGCGAACGTTGACGTCATCGAACACACGCATCCTTTGCACGTTGCCATCGTCAAGAACCACTCAGATCTGATTCTGCTTTTGATGACAGTTGAGCACAATGTGAACTTTATTCGAGGCCAATTGAAGAATGGATATGCGTACTGCTTTGTTCAGAGTGACGTAGTCTTGCGCGCGTTGTGTGACGCGACCAGGGCTCCTCCGAGACTGCAACTCCTGTGTCGAGCTGTGATCCGTCGCTGTCTGGGAATCCCATTGCTGGCCAAAGTGGAGTCTTTGCACAATGTACCAACTTCTGTGAAGAATTACCTCACAATGCAGGAACTGTGGGGATGGATTGGCCGAGATCACAGTGTGTAAGAAGTGAACACACAAGCTTTTGGAGTTCTCAATTTGTGCAAGTTTGTGCGAAGTTGGCAATTTACCAATGGATTGATCGTTTTTCTCTTTGCTATTAGATCCTCACCTTTCGAGAAGAACCGAAATGCTTTGTTTCTGTGTGTACACAGGTGATCATGGAATGACCAGGAAATAAATCGCGATGTCAAACGTAACCCAAGTTTTGAAACAAGTGAAATTCGGACCACAATTCTTCGGTTTGGTTGGCGCGTGGGTGCCATAGATATGAAATTGGAGGTGCCCACCATATCATGGTGTCAAATTCAAAATGTAACTCAAACTCCACAATTTGCCCGAGATTCGCACACCAAGCGATTGAGTTACTCATCCAGGCGCGGGAACAGGGGAAACTTTAGTCGGCAGCGTCACAGCTGCCATCTATGCTTGACAGATATGGCGGGATCTTGGAACGATATTTCAGCGGATATAATCGCCAAAGTTGACAAATACGTCTTGGAATTTGCATGTTGTTGCGCATATAAGGAGTTTTTCGAATCGGGAACAATCGATGATGCAACTTCCAGAAACTTCATACAAGGTAAGTTTGTCTTTTCTCAAGCAGATAAAATTTTGTTGGGCGATAATATAAGATTTCAACCACAATTGGAATATGATCTTTGCTGGATCTTCGTCTCTGAGAACAGACGTCAGCGTTATTTTTCACTGATGGTTTTCTGGTGATAGACTTCGATGTGTGGACGTGTTTGAATGTGCCCGATTGCCCTCCACACAAACGCAACCGGTAATCTGGCTTCACTGTCTTCCACCCACTAGGATCCGAAGAAACCCACGCAGGAACCCGTCAGTGAACTTGTGCCACACAGTTCCACCCAATATGCTGCATTCCCTCACCGTTTCAGCTTTCATGTTGGCATCATTTCAGGGATTATGGATCGAGTCGAAGGCAAAGGGGCCAGTGAGCGATCCATGACCTGCGTCAAAATCCTTGAACTTCTCTGTTTCCTTGCCGACGGAAGTGACCCAACAGGTGACTGAGCGAAACTGAGCAAGTGATGGTGTTGCTTGACATTTCATCTGTTCACATTGAGGCCAAAAATCGCACGTTTTTGGCCCCATAGGCAACACCGCTAAGAAGCACCCTCGGTATGTGGGTGTGTCTGTACACTTGGTTGACTTCGGGGGAGGGGGGTGTCAGTCAACCATGCTTCTCCCCCCACCAAAGAAAGAATTGCTGGAAAATTATCAGATCAAATTCTGAGCAGAAATTTGGTGTTGACAACCTGCCCAACGAACCCCCACAGGAAAGTCAGCTCACCCAAAAAAAATATTAAAATCACTGAATAATTGTCAGTATCGCATTCTCAGGGGGAAATTTATTGGTGAGCTTCACAGGGAAGGAGGTAAAGTGTGATTTGGGCAAGTCAATTTGAAAGAACTTTTGAGCCAAAAATCCACCAAATTTCTCTTCTGCTGTTTTCCAAGGAGTGTGATGCTGACTGTGGGAGACGCAGATTGCGACTCGATGAGTTTCTGACATTCGTTCCTCTTGTGGATATTTCAAAACAATGTTTTTCTCGAACATTTCCAGTCATTTTCTCATTTATCTCCCACATTCTTCAGGTGAACTCTCTCACCATTCTTCAGGTGATTACGAGTATGGACCGCTTGAGGGAGAAACCTTGCTCGAACGAGCATTGTCTCACTTCCATCATTTGATTGAAAACAGTTGCAAAGACAAGCTATCTCCGGAGTATGTGGTGGGATTCCAGAATGAAATTCGCACGCAGGTAGGCTTTTTGACTGCGTTCTTGTGGCAGAGTATCACAAGCCCAAACGAAGTCTGAAGAACCGTGTTGTTGGGCACAGTTGGTTTTCCGGATGGCTGATCATACATACGAGCAGGAGAAAATGCACCCGGCAGGTGATCATGACACGTTTCGGGCGATTTGTGTTGGAACCTACACCGTTATTGATTTGTTTTTTGGTCTGGCAAGGCGGACAGAATCTGACCGTTGCATTTGTCACTTTCTCTCCACCGTGTACGATTTTGTTACGTGTCGCAGGCGGTGTGCGTGTGCTGCAGAGCGGGAAATTTTTCTCTCGCAAGGCTCGTCTACGGGCGCGTTTTGAAAGAAAATGACAACACTTCGGAAACAGAAGTGAGCACGATAGACTTCGTTTGAGAAAATAAGCAACATACGAATGGGTCTGACATCTTTGTAACGAATTAGAAGCACCGGATAGTGTTCACCTGTTTTATTTCAGAATGTCTGGGGACAGATTCGAAGGGTTATTGACGAAGAACGGAGCAGTGCGGAAGTACTGTCGGAACATTCGTTCGAAGGCTTCATTAACACGTCAAAAAAAGTCTTGCGAGAAGTTATTTCCTGCTTGTTCGACAAACCACCCTACTTAGTGCAGGTCAATTCAACTCCTCGTTCAAAGTAGCTTTGTTTGATCCAGTTTCAGAAGCACGTCTAGTGTCCCAGGCACCGACTGCCGAATAATTGTCCTTTGGCATCCATAGTGTTGACTGAGCCCCGCAAATAGAACATCACCAGGAAGTGAAGCACGAATAAAGTCCAATTTGTTTCTGCCACAAAATGCGAAATGAATTACATATAATTTCAAAATTTTCTTCAACCTCTAACCACTTCTTCAGACAGAAATACTTCACAGTTGTTGCCCCAAAATGGAAGATCTTTTGGTGAACAGTTTCGATAAAAAAATTACTCAAGACAACGTCAACTAACGAGGGGGTAAGTATCGCAACACGTTCTTCAAGCCCAAACTGATTTGCCCTTCGAAAAGCAGGTGGTTCGGCGGGTCAATGAAGTCCAGAGCATGTCACGCAACTCACCACTGAGGAAGACACGCGCACTGCCCTCGAGAGAGGCGGTCGCGTCAGACGAAACTGCTGCTGAGAAGTTGGGGCAAAAACTCGACTTGTGAGACGGACTTCGTTTTGTTTACTAGCATTGCACAGACTATTGTCTTGAAAACTTCGTGAGTGTTGCCTGCCTGCTGTTGTGAAACTTGTGTTTGTTTTTCCAGAACGTTTTCTGCTGGGGAAATAAAGAAGGCAGCGAAGCGCCTCGGTGTTAGTCTCGCATTGAATGTGCAGGAGGCTGACGCTTTACGACGGAAGTTATCCGTCCTCCGGAACAAAGCTGTGAGCTGGCTTTGACACCAGGCTTTTTGTTGTATGATACCAGCTGTGTCAATTTGCCTTGCCTTGTGGTGAAACGTCTTTTTCACGTGAAAGGTGAATCTTCAACAGGAAGAGCACGAAAGGAAACTGTTGAAAGAAGTCAACTCGGTCTGCGGGGACGGATGTGCGCCTTCACCCAGTCGGCCACCCGATCGCGGCAGGTGTGCGCTGAAAGTTGATTTTGCCTCGATTGGGAACACATGTGAAATGGCCATTGTTCCCAACTCGACCACAAACACACACACCAAACAGCTATGTGGGAATGAAATTCAGCACTGGGTGACACAATACGATGTAAACCACAATTGTGCCCTAGTCAAGCTGTTCACAACGGCTTTCTTTGCAGCAAAAGGAATCACGACAAATCGTCCACTCCCGAGAAAGGCAAACGGACAAAACCAAACTGCCAAGGTAACTGATATGTGTCCAGGTCAGAAAGTTTGGAGAGGTCAGAGTTGAAGGACATTTCAAATTGAACCACACATTTGCAGGCAATCAAGAAAACAACAGAATGCAAACCAAGGAGTCAGCGAGTATCAGCGAGCCGCAGACCAAAGGTGCCGGGTTAGTGCTACGCAAATGCAATAGATACGTTTTCTAACGTGTACCAAAGAATTGCAACTGGCAATTTCTCATGTCCTCCACCGTTCGTCGTGGATGAAGCCTTAACTGCAGTTACGGAACCAATCCTGAACATCGGACTCTTTGGTGCACTCGTCCATGCGAGAGTCGATGCAGTCGGATTAGATCTTTGTGCTGGCCTTGATTTTTTTGCAGTTTGCCTCCAAAAGACGAGCAGTAAATCTCATTCAGAACAATTGTTGCAATCTCGAGTTCGTGAACTCGAAATTGTACATTTACTTGTGGATGCGGTCGTGTTGTCCGAGTCTTTGAAGCGAATTCATTCCGACAGAGTGCGGCAGCACCAACTGCAGCGAAACGTCAATCGACCGGATCGACACCAAAATGTCGACAACGGTGACCAGAGTGACGACCAAGTCTCCTCCATCTGGGACGACTCGCTCAATCTGGGCGGTTTGTACATTTTGTCTTTCAGGAAATGAATTGGTGAATTACGGGAAAATAAGTTGCCCAAGAAACAGCGTCGATGCGGTTTTGAGAAACCGAGTTCTCCCTGAACCTGTGCCCAACCTGTGTTGTGCGTTTATGAACTTGCAGAATTCCCCCGATTGCGAGAGGAGAACGTGAACACGATTCGTGAGAGACTTCTCAAGCGAACTACAGGTCTGCGCGTTGCCTGGACGCTCCAAGAAGAGAAACGCCTGTTTCAAGTGAGTTTTCCCCCACGCGACCTCCGAGAACTTTGGTGAATTGCTCAGCCGATTAAATATTATGGATTCTATCCACTCTCTTGCTCTTGTGAACGCCGCGCCGCCATGTGGCAGTGTTCAGGTTTGTGAAAAGTGACCACCACCGCATTCACTTTGAAATGTTCAGTTTTCTCGATCCACAGGCTGTGCAGCAGTACGGCGCAGGTAACTGGGCCCAGATCAAACAGTGGGGTCAATTTGAAGGCCGAACCAACGTCAACTTGAAGGACAAATGGCGGACAATGCAAAACAATCCAGAGCTGCTGAAAGGTAGATAAATTGTCCTCATTTCAGATGTCAGAACTAAGAAAGCAAAAACTCCAAATTCAAGCACTTTTGTGCAAGCTGCAGTTCGGAACGTACAAGTGTTTTCTCTATTTTCAGATTTGAAGGTCTGGTACCGTTCTCTTGAAAACAGTTCGGAGGACAGCTCTGAGGCACAAACCGATTCTTGATGCAATAGAAGATTTGGGCGTTTGGATACAATTCGAAAACTGTTGAGGAAGCTTTGACATTACGCGAAGAAATGGCTCCTGACAAAGGATGGACGCTCTGATCTTCTTGATCAAAACAGAAGTTTATTTCGGAAGTTTTGTCCAGAGGATCTCTGGATCCGCTGCACCAATGGATGAAACAGCGACAGCGTCGTTTGCACTGTTTATCAGCCACTTGTCGGATGATATTGGTTTTACCCATGTGTCCATCCCACCGACTGGCAGTCTGGGTGGTGAACTGGCATTTTCTGGATTACCCTCACCCCCTCCCCTTGTACAAGGTCAGAACAGCAGAAAATTAAAAAATTATGGATTTATGGGGTCTTCCCCCCCCCCCTGCATGAGTGGGAAATTTTGAATTTCCAGGTTCCTGAAAGCCCCTCCAATATCAGGCGATGTAGGCTGAAAGTGCCTGATGTTTCCATTTGAAAGTCCAGTTTCTCCTACCATTTTATTTCTGTCGCAGAGTGCAGTCGTCGCAAACTGCGTGCAATGTAACGCATTTATTGTCTGTTGTTGTGACGTACGGTGCAAACTGAATTGTGTACAATTTGTACTGGTGAACGAAAAATACGTGTTATTTTTCGTCCCGCAGACATCGCCAATCACAAATCTGAAGGAACAGCCTTGTGCACGTTGCGTTTGTGTCGGAGTAGGTTCCCGCTCTGAGTGAAGTTTTTAGAACACACGTCGCACTGGTACGGACGCTCGCCTACAACAAATTTCGACATCTGCACACAAATGTGGGATGTGCCGACAAGCTGTGCGGTTGCCGGTCGCCGCCTGTGAAGCCCAACAGAAAGCGGCGCAACGTTCTCACACTGGTCCTTCCTCGGCGTGAGTGAACCCCAACATCAGGAAAGACAAGTTGCGGGAATCCTTCAGGCTGATTTATCAGCAGGCTACACAACGTCACTTTCTGCTGAAAGGATAGACTACTATCACACCTTCGAGGAAATTATTTGCACACTGAAACCAGAAGGTGAAAAGAGACAATGACTTTCGTTTTTCGGAGTACAGCTTGCAGAATGTCTCACCTGTGTGCGTGCGCTTGTGTTTTGTGTAAGTTGACAAGTCGCGGAAGCGTTGTCCGCAGGCGTCGCACGTGAGAGGGTGAACGCCATCGTGCACGAGCTGATGGCGGCGCAGCCCGGACGGCAGCGAGAAGACGTGGCCGCAGAGCGCGCAGCGGAGCCGGGACGTGTCGCCGCCGTGCCGCGCGTTCTCGTGGTGCCGCAGCACCGCCGCCGACACGAACGATCTGTACAGGCAGCGCAATCCGCAATAAGAAAGTGCATCTACATCCTGAGAGCACGCAATCCTTGTTCAACGTGACAAACTTGTGAACGAAGCCAAAGGGAGGTTCGTTGCTTCTCATAGCTGGATCTATTGTCCGTAAACGTCGACGCGTGCATCGGAAATCGTGTCGAGGTGAAACTTGCAAGCATGTTTTGCAGAAAAGCGCAGACTGCTGATTTGCGACGAACTCACTTTTTACACGTTTTACACACGTGTTTCGATGCTCGATGCTCGGCTGCAGGACTCCTTCGCGGCGACTGCTGTTCGAAGCCTGCAAAACAAAGCGCGTGCAGCAGTCAGGCAAAACGGAGAATGACTGCACACTGAACACAGGTGCGTCGCTGACAGCGCAGCAGTAAACGTCGAATTCCCTCCATGGTCTGAGAACAAAAACCACACGAAATGTTTGCCCGCGACGCCTGTGTGGAAACACAATTCACTGAGCTCGCTCAAGATGACGCTTCCGGCAGAAGCTCGTGCACGGATCGAATAAGTTGCGTCGTCTGGTTGATTCTTGCTTCAGCGAAAGAGTAAACATGCGAAATGTGACTGCATGGTACCAAGATTTGAGCTGCTTCGCACGTTACTCCACCATGACGTCGCAGTGCTGGGTGGAATGTTTAGGCTGTGGATCGCTGGCATGGCGGCAGGTTCATAAATTTGGGTTTGTGAAGCCGCAGTGTTGTGGATCGGCGACTGCAGTGACACTGAATCCCATCGCCATGTTTCCGCGGCCTCGGCGTGCAGCAGACCTGCACCCACATACTGTGGTGTTGCGAACCTTTCCTGCAAGACACGAGTCAGGTGAACGGCGCTTGCTTGGTCTTGTGAGATTCTTCGTGAGACTTTGCTCTGTTTTCAATGACTCGACAGATCGACACAAATTCATCTTTCGGACGGACCAAAGAAAGAACGCACTATTTTTAATTAACAGTCAACAAGACACACAAAACCAAAATACATGTCAAAAATGTCACTTACCATAGCAAATGGATCCATTACAAAAACGAACCAACTGTCCCCAAACAACAGAAATTGTGATACTGCCTCGTATCCCGGTGAGTAGCAGGAAATACAACTCTCGCATGTTGCCTGACTGGCGCGTGGTATTTTTGCACTTTCTTTTGCGATAAAATCTTTTATTCGAGTTTGAGTCTTTTCTTGAGCACCAAAGAACAGTGATCAACCTGATTTGTCCGTCGTCGCCGTTCACTTCAGAGGCGCGAACCTCGTTTTGAGTTTTGCTCAACGTGAGGCGAGGTGCTAATTGCTGCGACGGTTGAAATCAAAGAACCTGAGAATGAAGGAAACGGAAATCAACACAATGGAAAGTCAACAAGCTTCTCTTGATTTTCATCATGTTTCTTGATATTTTTCTTCAAACAACGATTCAATGAGGTCATTTCGCATTGCTTGGCAGGACACGATCCTCATTCTCATCACAGCATGCAGACCTCCAGAAACGCTGATCAGTCGTTCTCAACTGACTTCTGAACTGTCTTCACACGGAGAAATATGCACACTGGAATCGTTCGGGGTATCACACTCCTTTTCCGTCTTTGGCTTCAGTTTTTGGAGGACTTTGTCGAGCCTCTTGATGAAGAGATCGACGTCCGTCTTCTGCATGCCGATGGCAGCGGCAGCAGTGAGGTACGAGCACGGGTAGCTGTCACTGTGGGAGCCGAAGCCCTGGAAGACGTGACCGCTCACTTCCTTCAGGTCTCCTTTGCGCACGACTCTGCAAAGAAGAAATTTTCATGAATTTTGAATTGAGAAAGACAGACCGTTACACACGATCTGAGTGAGCCCTCAGGATGACTTGAAGCAACAGGGCAATGCCTACAAAGCGTGCGGTTCGACGTGGTTGGTACTGGATCACTGCCGACATGATATTTGGCTGGCAGAGAGGAAACAGAAAGGAAACTTGCAGATTTGTTGGGCCAAATTCTGACAGTGGGGGGATGGGGCAAGGGGAGTCGTCTGGGAGTAGCATCACACTGGAGATATACTCCCACCCTTCCAAAATCAAATTCAGGCTTGCAGGCAATATATCACCCAACATCTGGCTGACAGGAAACTTGCAAATTATGACCAAAATGTAGTGGCACCCATGCTGGACTCCCTCTCCCGGCGACGCACAAGTTCAGACGAGAAAAGGCGGTCAAGAACACGGCCACTCAGACAGAATAAATGCAAACGTACCTTGTTCCTGAGACGTTTCTTGTGAAAAGCATGGAGCCGATCTCTACTGGATCCACGTTGGCTTCATCGAACCGACTCAACGTCATCCCTGCAGAACATGCGAATCAGATGGTCTCAGCAGCGAGATGTTTCAGTGCAAGGATGACTGAAGCTCGATTTCGGAAACCGCACTCACAGCATCTTCAACCTCAAAAGTCCCAAATTTGAGAGCTGTCCATTTGGTTGTCAGTGGTGCATCACATTCGTGAGTCAGCAAGAGCTCAAATGAAGGCGACTGCTTGATCTCTCTAGTTTTTCCTCCTGCAAAGCCTGCCTCTCTCTCACCCATGGAGATCGGGTTGTGCGGCGTCTCGAGGAGCCTCTCTCCGTGCCGCTGGGCGCACTTCCTCAGCTCGTCGCGCAGGTGCGAGAAGAGTTGCTTCCGCTTCTTCAGCAGATTCTTGTATCCCTGCGCGCCCAGCGACAGCAGCGTGATGAACATGTCCAGCGTGGGCGTGCCCGACGCGCGGCCTGTAACACAGACGATACCAATTCAGAACAAAAATAAATTGTGCACTCTTCTTAGTCGATTGTAAAAAATGTTGAAATGTACATAGCATTTCATGGAGGCGTTGTTCCACGGAGAACAGTTGTTTGATGCTTGAATTTAAGTGACTGAAGGTGTCTGCTGCTTTTACGCGATTTACAGACAGATTTCTCAGTTTCCGGCATTGGTGCGGAGCGCCTGGATTGCCATTCCTGGAAGCCAGATCCTTTCCGGCTGGTCGGCTGGATGTGCAGCATCCAGGTCATCGCGAGACTGACATTCCGCTTGACCGGTAAATACGACGAGAGAACATCGCGTCTGTCCTCGCAGGCACCGCGGGACGGTACGTACTGTCGGATTCACGCGCATGATCCGTGTGACGGGGTTCTTCACCACCACCGTTCACCAGGTTCGGACCAGAGATATTGTCAATGCCATATTGATCCTGATCTCAGAACGCCGCATCTGCTCAGCATGCCTGGCTCCGGTCCGAGCCAGGTACTTGGAAAACACTAACAAACTTGGAACATGGTTTCTGACTTTCCAGAAGATCCAAGCTGTCAGATCCAACATTTGGAATGATCCATGAGCTTCAGAGCAATCGCATCAAAAAGGATGCGATTTAAAATGTTGCACGTTGCCAACACCGCCTGCACAGCACAAAAGCAATTCTTTTGCGCTGTGTTGACCATCAGACGTGCGTTTCGCCATTGGTGTCCACGAGAAACCCAAATCAATTTGTGCTGTCACCTGGATAGAGCTTGCTGATCTCGTCGACGAAGTTGGCGTCGAAACCGGCGATGACGGCTCCTCCGACGGGCACCAGGTAGTTCTTGTCTGTGCTCTGCACGAACGCGTCCACTCGACCGAGGCGAGCAGCCTGCGGAGAAAATACTGACTTGGTGGTGCTGGCGCGGTGACTGTTCCAGTAGCTGGACACAGAATGACAAGAACGGTCTGTCATACAAATTTGTTCCTTTTCTCTAACCACATAAACAGCAACGAAGAGCTTCTCTGAATGTGTCTGTTGTGCTGGATTGTTCAAACTGTTGTGCTGAACTGTTTTTGACGCGTTTCCTGTATGGACGCTTTTTCATTCGACCTCAATTTATTCCACACTCGCCTGTTGTAGGAGGTGCATGCATTTGGACGACTGTACACCGTACGCGTTGTTGACGAGGTGAGGAATGCTTTCCTCTTTGCAGATCTCCGCCACTTCTTCCAATCTGCGTGTGGACAATGAACTCTCTTTCAACGAGGACTGCATTCACCATCAAAGTTCTGTGAATTGTTCAGACTTTGGTCACAGAGCACACTCACTCGACTTCATCTCGGAACACACATGCTTGATATGCAGAAATTCTCTGCAAAAACACACCTGTCTGGAGCCCTCGGCGCGAAGCAACTCGTGGTCGTCATGACGCACAGAACGTTGGTCGCCCCCAGTTCGCCGATTGTCTTCGTAATAGCACCGAGGTCAGTCCGGAGCTCGTCTTTGGCGAGCACATTTTCTATCACAACTGGCTCCAACCCTGCGAAAAAAAAGAACCTTGTCAATGGTATCTTGTCCGCGACTGACGGCAATTGCTATCATCACTCCACAACAGGTCATAAGCAGAATTTCTGTCCACAGAGTCCTGCGTGAAAATGCGCATTGTGCTTTCTCTTTCGAAGAATTCGGTCCAAAGGGCGATGTCCCACCATGTGGTCACTGACGCCAGAACACGAACAGTATACCGTACAGTTACGTCGGCGCACTCCAAAATCTGCCTGGATTCTGTGGTACGCTCGTACTCAGGTCACAATGAAACAACTGTTCCCTGCACAAGATACGCCTTTTTCTTTTGATATCAAATTTTGGGGTCAAAAGAGCGTCTTCGCAGAGCTGTGTGGTTTGCCAGCCAAAAGAAAGTCAAAAATTTTCTCGCAATCTTTCATCCAAAAAAATTCAAAGTTTTCGTCGAACAACAGCAAACGCAAACCAACCTGCAGTGATTATTGACTTGAAACAGGATTTCTGGTCAATTCTGGGCCAGAGCACGTATTTGGCAAGAGGCCGCTTCTGTTTCAGAGCGAGCAAACACAGAACCATCGCCATGCCTGTCGCCATAGGAACAACAAAGCAAGAGGTCGCTGACGTCACACCTGCAAAAGAACAAGAACACCGTCCGGTATAGACACCCGCCGACTCCACAACCACGCGCAGACAAAAATATCTTGAAGGGGGTTTCCAAGGAACTGCTTTCCACCCAACCCACTGAAAATGTTCCAGTTGGAGAGGGGTTCCAAGGACTGAGGTTCTCCCAAGGTTCCAATTCTCGAGAGGCACTGATGACACTGACCTCAGGGGTCCAAACGAAGGTCTGAACCGGGGGATGGCAAGGCACAGGGGTGGGGTGAAGGTCAGAACACTCCTCACTGATTTTTTCACGCCCCAACGCTCTGGCAAGTCGGCGCGTGTGGAAATTTTTCCCCTGGTGGGGCACGGCGAATGAACACAACTTATCTAATTTCTTGACAGCTGGGTACTGTCTGGAAGTGAAGATTTTGAACTGGGGCAATTTACCTGCAAGTCGAATGGAATCAAGGACCATGCTGTTTGTGAGCTTCATCAAGATACTGGACCCAGCAGCTTTGGGCTGAATGGCTGCAATGTCACCTGATCTTCCGATGCCATGGCCAAACCTGTAACATGTGTAATTCTATTCGAACCCTCTGAAACACTTGTACGTGAACAACAACCAAACACGGACAACTGTGAAATTCCAGTTCACACCAACCGATAATGCCTCTGCTGCACCAAGCGCGAAGCGATCCGGGCCTCTCTCTCTCCCACGCCACAGTTGCCTGGGAAATTGTTGCTGTCCATAACAGCCAATTCGTTCAACAACAGCTCGATACTGATGTCCTCCCAGCTCTCTGCAGGCCATTTGCGCTGCAAAAGGGTGTTAGTACTGGTAACTGATGGGTCCCTGTTCACTGCAAACAGTTGAAGGCAAAAACCAACATCCACCCACAATCTATAGTCTGGACTACCTGCTCCAGTAAGTGTCTGATGGAATTTTCATGGCTGCGTCTGGCCTGCACTCCTTGATGCACATACGTTGAAGGAATTAGTTTTTCGCACAAACTGTAGCTTTCGGAGTTCATTTTCTTCTTCGCTGCTATCTTCACCCCTGTTTATGAGAAAGGGAACGGATACCTCTGGTAACAAACTGAAAATTACAGACTTCAGACAAACATCGGACTTCAAAAACACTTCCCACTTCTCTCTGATGTAAACTTGAAGAAATGTTACCTTCCACAACTGCGTGTTAGAGTCCACTGGCTCTTCTTGCAAAAATATTCGACCCAACTGTCTTCGGCAAATTTTGCCTCGGTTCCCCAATTATCGCCCGCAACCTCTGGTGGCCCGGCCGTTGTCAACGCCTCTGGTGTCACCAGTTTCAAATATTCTTGTGAATAAAAATACAACAAAAATAAACAAACAATCAAAAATGTGGACTCGAGGGTTTTTTGTGAAATGTGTGTTTTTTGAAACAAAGTGCTCAGCTTTTGATTTCAATGAACCCATCCACCTCAGAGTTCAAGTCTTGAGTAGGCTATTCATGCTATTGAGTTGATGATTTTGTCACACGATCGCAGATCGATGGTTCAAATTCATGAAATTTCTCGTGTGCATCTGGTATCCTGCTTCTTGCAAGAAGCAAAGTGCAGATCCGGGAAACGGCCGAAAAAAAAACAATTTCATGTTGAAGCATCGAAATCTACGAACCGATTTGCTGGAACCTTGGAGTCTATTCTTTGGCCTGTCTCACATCTTCGAACCCGCGAACCATTGTCCATTTGGGGAGGTGGGGGTGGGGGTGGATTTGGAGGCCATATTATTTCCAGTCGTAGCTGGGGGTTGGGCTCTCAAGGTTGAGACTTATTTCCTGGCAAAAAAAAAAAAAAGTTCCGTGTTCAGTCTTGCCCAGGGGTGGGGGCAAGAAACTTGAGACCTTGCCATTGAAGGCAGGTGGGAGGTCGGACAAAGCGCGAAGGAGACTTACGTGACAAGAACTACTCGAAAAATGATCAGATCTGTGCGGATGTTAATGAAATACTCACACAGTCCAGACAAATCACCTTCTCGACTTTATTGCTTGCAAGCATAGCATTTACAATACATTCTGGTTTGTCATTTTCAAGTCTGACACTTCGCTTTCATTTCTATGCTTTATTCGTACAATGAGGCGTTTGTAAAAAATACTGCCATTAGATAATGTTGTTATATCGTATCACAAACTCGACACAAACACAAATCGTGTAACAACACCTCGCTTCAAGACAGTACACGTCTACAGCACAAGTCGACACGGGTAACAGGCGCGTTCTGTAAATTTCATTTGGTTGAGAAACTGAAGCGAATGATAAATCAATTCCAAATTCAATTTGAGGTTTGACAAGACAACAGATCTGAAAGGACTGGCAAGTCGCTGTTTCACTTGACACCAATCACCACGTATTTGTCACAAACATTTCTCCCACAGTCATTTCCACAGTTTCACAACGTCACCTGCACACGCTTGAGGAATCCCACACAAGACCAAAGGTCGCTGCTTTGCACTTTTCATTCACAAGAAAATTGGAATTTGCACCAGACACGATATTTTTAGCGACATATTGGCACAAAATGAACACCCCTTTGCATTCCAGGAGAAATTAGTTTTCGGGCTTGACAAAATACTCCGCTCACGGCTCGTACAGTGGTGAAAACAACACAAGAAACATGAAATGAATTTCTGCTGTTTGACACGCTTGATCCGTCTGAGAGAATCAACCCCACGATCTCGTGTCGGATCAAAGACACTGTTGCTCATGATCCCATTCTTGTTTCACACGCACAGACACACGTTCACATACGAGTACACACACACACACCCGTTTACACAAACACACACACACACACACACACACACACACACACACACACACACACACACACACACCAGATCAAAGTGAGACGTGACGCAAAAGCACAACGCCAACGGCAAAATCACAACTTTCCTCGGCTTCAGTCAGCGTACCCCATCCAGATGTCTGTTGGGAACATAACCAAACCACGAGGAATGAAGCGCTTTGGCGCTTTGTATTCTCCAAAGTCCAGCAAAGAGTTTCGTTCACGACCAAAGACCCCAACACCAAGTTGTTGGGAGAAAACCGAATTTCCCGAAATTTTCCTTCAACGCCACGGTCAATTGCTGGGGTCAGGATATGGGGAATCAAAATGCAACGGGAGAACCGATGAACATGCACAAGCAGCTTCACTGTTCTTCATGAACATGAGCACAGCCAGCTACAATGCGTCGAATACGGCCACTGTTCAGTAAAACAGTCTTCATTACAATCAACAAATTGTTCAGTTTGCTCGTTTGATTCCAATCCCGTGCAATTCGCGAATCTAACAAAGAACAACACGAATATCCCGTGGAATCCTGCAGCTTCCCTTCTGACACAACAGAACAGATGTTTTCTTGTCACAAGTTTTCACCACACCAACAAAACAGGACAGGTCTCGAAACACGTGGTCAGATAATTCGGTTTGCTCTTTGTGGGACCAACGCCACTTCATCCTGCTTCCGGTGAACGATCGTGCGGAAAGTTCTTCCTGGTCAAAGCGGCGCGCAACTTGTGCGTTCCCTTCGAGAAGGCGGATGGAACCTTTGTCGAACCTTTCCAAAGCAGCACAAAAATGGTAGAAATTTGAACGAGACGGAGAGAGCTTTCAGGAAAAGGAGATTTTTTTGATGACGTTCCGTACCCTGCATGTTTCTTATGGCCAAGCATGAGTACAAGCATGAGTACACACCGTTCAGTCAAACGTGATGAATGCACACACATTCTGCTTTGGACATTCTCGACAACGAGTCGAGAAAAAAAAAGACTTGCATCAAAATTAAACGGACTGCAACTGACTTTGACGCCAGTCCGACTGGAATGCCACGTTTTTCTCAAAGACACAAGAATCGCTCCAAGTACGCTCGTATGGACATCTCACGCAGTGGAAACTGAACAAAGTGACTGTACGAGTACATGTACAAGCAAGCAGACAATCCCAGCAGGCGAGTTTCTGGTTTCTGAGTGAAAAATTTCAGTTGAGTCTCGCGAGTACGTACGAGTACGTTTACCGGACTACAACTTGATTGTTGTTAGATCACCACTGCCCGCGTCTTTTTCTGTGTGAATTCCGGTTGAATGAAACATTTGACAGAAGTCAAAAGGTGTTGCTGGATTAAGTACACCCCCCGGGGGTGTCACCTGGGGGAGCCTGTACCACAGGCGAGTCAGAGTGGTTGGTGACCAACATCTACGTACGAGTCACTTGCGTGAAGACGGCCAGCTCGCACGCCTTTCCCACGCACGCACACATGCACCACACACAAGGCTTCACAAGCAGACACGAGCACAAACACAAACACACACCGAAAGGATTTCAGGTGTCCCTGCACAAGTCAATGAGAGCTGCGTTACAAACAATACCTCCAACCATTTGCACAGAAAACGAATTCAGTGTGAAACGGACCTAAACTGGCATAATTGTATTCAACTCTTGGTGTTAAAGTGTCATTCGACTGACAAAGGCACCCGAATTTATTGAACAAATAAAAATGTGTGTCCTATATGTCACCTGTCTCCGGTCTCAGAAATTTTGCACACGAGTTGAAATGCACAAATTTGGGATTGGGAGCGACGCACAAACCAAGCGTACGGAAACATAACTCGCTCATGAAGGAATGACTCGTAGTTGTTCCTGCCTGCAGACAGAGTACGCACAATTGTGAAGTTTTGTCAGAATGCGGGTGAACAATTCGAGCAAATTACGTCCACCAAAGGGATTTCTTCATCAGACTTGTCAACTGCATGACGTGATTCTTGTGCGTGCGATATAGGTTTTGTCGTGTCTTCTTGGGAACTTCGTACTCGTATTGTCCAACAACATGTATCACAGCAGCACATACAAACATCATGACTAAGGAAAAGCAAGATATTTGGTCTTGTTACGAAGTACTGTCGTCTCCTCGGCGTGTTTGTAATCTGAAACGGAAACAAAAGGCACATTTATTACAGTGAAAATCTTAACTGAAGCGTGTCTCCCCTTAACCTCGCCATGATCATGATAAAGTATCTGCTGCGCAGTATCACCAAATACGACTTCTGCCGTGCTTCAGTACAGACCCGTAAAACTGAAAATGTTCGTCGCACCCAGTGTTCTGATCGTTTTCATTCTTTCTGTTGTTCACCTTATGTTTTCCAAACCAACCGTGTTTGATGACTTTGGGGGAATTTGAATGAATGGCTCAATAATGGACACAGCCGACAGCATTCCGCGAGCGTTCTGACATCCTTTTTCGTACTTCTTCCTTGGAGTGCACTGATTCCACAATCACTGTCTTCTACGAGGTTGATACCAATTCTCTTTTCCAACATGTTGAAGGTCCGGTCGGCTTCTGCGAGTCATGTGGGTCAATGGATCGGTCAATTGTATAGTCAAATGTATGATCCAAA
>JAAUXT010012697.1_pt1 | contig 23795 bp, 23 predicted proteins | sample 7278171 | NCBI WGS metagenome assembly JAAUXT01 (sample SAMN14350112, study PRJNA611818) | marine sediment metagenome | isolation source: surface marine sediment (1.8m) | place: French Polynesia: Moorea | collected 2018-08
ACCTGAGATTTGGCCATTTGCATCTGGTTGCTAAGGAGTTTTGCATCTGGTTGCTAGGGAGGTTGCCATGGAGATTCCATTTTTCAAAATTTGAAATGTGGATTTAAAGACCTTTCCAATAAGCCCTGGATCAAGTTTGTACCTTCAGCAGTTGCTGAGATAGGGGGGATGTGACGTGATGTGACTTAATGGGACATCTTGGCTCAGATGCCTTATACTTTTGTACATTGGTGGACTGTTTGAGCAGACCATTTGTCCCAGGCCAGCACCAATAGCCACCAATAGCCCCCCACAGGGGGGATGTGATGTGATGTGACATGATGTGATGGGACATCTTCCCCAAAGTGGCATGTGTACAAAAAATTTTTCAGCACACCACTGAGTGCTCTTCCCTAAAGGGACATCGCATAATCACACAAAAATATTTTGAGGAAAACAAAAGTTTGTGGGTTGTGGGTTGTACAAGGAATTGGTGGTACATGTGGTTTGTGGTTTCAATTTGTTTTGGCATTGCAGTGTCAGGCAGGGTCAGGGGTCAAAGTCAAACTTTGAAAATTTGACAGAAGAATGTGGTTTTGAATGTAACTTTGTTACACTTGTTTGGAATGCTTTGTGGCTTATTCTGGATCAGTATGAAAATTATGTGTGGAAATAATTATTTTCATGTTTAAGTCGTGGAAATTGGTTTGTGGCTAGATGGAGCTATGGTCTTTGTGTGAAGATTTTTTGGTTTTTGAGCAAAAAGTGCCAAGATTTGTCACTGACCCAACTTATTGCAAACAATGAAATTTGTTCATGTTGCTGGTGTGCTGGAGCAGCTGGTGACTTGGTTTGGTCAAAAGAGTTTTGGAAGGTATCAATTGTATTTAGTTGTGGGGAATCAATTTCAAATGGTTTGCTGACTCAGCATTTTCAGACAAAGACAAGCGGAATGAGCAACCGAACAGGCAGATCACCTTTATGCATCATGCGCGAATTTTCAGGGAGAGCTGGTGGTCAGGTTTTTGGTATGAAGATGAGGTTCCCGAACTATTTGTTGTGTTTTAGGTCCTGAATAATGCACGATGTCTCAAAACAATTTGGAGTTTAAATCACCGCGAGGCCCAGGGGCCTAAAAATTAGTAAATGCTCTATTTTTTATTGGTTGTGGAGCGGCTTGTCCCCCTTGGATCCGCTTGTGCGTGTGATATGATTGGAGTGTTTGCCTTGCATGTGTGTGTCGTATGGTCGGTCAAAGGACAAGCTCTTTGCTCCAAAACCGGCAGACACTCGTGTGGCGTGTATTGACGTTTGTGTTCATTCAGTTTTGTGACAAATATCGACGCGGGCGGTGTACGAGTGTCCAACATGGCATCCCACAGCACGTCCAGTCAGATCAACACCACAGCAAAGCTGAGTTCTGGATACGAAATGCCTGTCATCGCCTTGGGAACCTGGAATGTGAGTCTCTACGACTGAACTCGATGTTTTTCGTACGAGCAACATGTGCAGACAGGTCCCCTGTTTGACTGACACTTGATGACCATGCCAGTGAACAGAAAGGGCCTCAACGTTCACAAAATGAGACCAAACGACACGCGTGCCAAACAACACTGCAAAGAATCAAGCGCAACAGGATTTTCTCACAAACGTTTGAGATGTGACAACAGCGAAACCTTGTTGACATGTAAACCGCTGTGGAAGATGCACAAGTCGAACCCTTCTCGTCTTCAGGCCAAACCCGGCGAGGTCGGGGACATGATCAAGGCGGGTCTGGAGGCCGGGATCCGGCACATTGATTGCGCCTGGTGCTACATGAACGAGCCCGAGGTGGGACAGGCTCTGGCAGAGAAATTTGCCGAGGGAAATATCCAGAGGAAAGATGTCTTCATTGCGGGGAAGGTGAACGTTCAGATTTCGAGAATCTTGTTTGGAACACATTTCTTGCTCTGGGAATTTCATCGCGATGCATGATATCTTGGGTAGAACCTGCTGGTTTCCTGGGATGGGTGGGCCCTGCACCCAGGACCCACGTGCCCAGTTCTACCCTGGACCTATTCGTTGCGCAGAAAGGTCCGATCCCAGGGGACTCACCTGTTCGGCTTCTTGGAGATGCGCGAAGCAACGTGCTTGTGTTCACAGCTCTGCTGTTGATTCACTGTTTTCGAACATTTTCCTCTTGTCAACATTTGACTTACGTTCCCAGAAACTTGGTGTTCGGTGCTGAAATAACACTGTGAATGTGGACTGCACTTGTAGCTTTGGAACACACATCATCGTCCTTCTGGAGTCCGGAAAGCGCTACAGAGAACTCTTGACGGCCTGCAGGTTGAATATTTGGATCTTTACCTGATGCACTGGCCTGTGGCTACATTGGTAAGAACACAGCGGGGTACAGAAGGCACCCATTGCGGTGGCTTCCAGCAGATCCAGGAAACAAAGGCCTTGCTCCCTCGGACCACCGAACACTTTGGCAAAAGTTTCATTTTTACGTGTTCTTTGTCCTGGTTGGAATTTGACGTCCCTCCTACAGGTTTTGCCCCTTTACTTCAATCCTGGTTCTGCTAAACCTCTACCTGCCGTGGCCTGGAGTTGACAACGTTTGCAATGTTCTCATCGCTTGTTTTTGTTTCAGGAGAGAGACTTAGAACCAATGCCAAAAGACGACAGCGGTGTTCATTTGCTCTCAGACTACGACTATGTTGACACTTGGAAGGTTTGTCGATCGGCTTTTCAGTTCGCAGTGATTTGCTTTGTGCAGAAGATTCCTGTTCCTGCAGTCTTTCTGCACGTATGACTGACCGGTTGTGTCATTTGAACGGCAGGCCATGGAAGAATTGGTGAAGGAAGGAGTGGTGAAATCGATTGGTTTGTCCAATTTCAACAGCAAACAGGTGCAGCGAGTTCTGAAAAACTGTTCAATAAAACCTGCTGTGATTCAGGTAGGTTGTACGCGCCCTTCAGGAAAATAACTGCAAATTCGCGCGTCCATCTAGCATGAGATGCTGGGAAGCTTGTTCCAATATCAATGGCGTCCATGCAATGCTGACTGTGTCACCTGCTACCTTGTGCTTTCAAATCCAGTTGGAGGTGCATCCATTTTTCAACAACAGAAAGTTGACGAAATTTTGTCAGGAGAAAGGTTTGACAGTTACCGCCTTCAGTCCGTTTGCTTCTCCAGACAGACCGTGGTGAGCTGACGTTCCATGCAAAATTTTTTTCCATGAGATCAGTTGCAACCAGAACCCCTCCCGCTCCCCACACACACACACTTGCTTGAACTTGAACGTTGCTTTCAGGATTCAAACAGATGCACCTCTCGTGTTTGAAAATGAGACAATTCAGCAGATGGCGGAGAGGAACGACAAGACTATTGCCCAGGTTGTCCTGAGGTGGCTTGTGCAGAGAAGATGCACGGTTATCTTCAAATCCAGGTCAATCGACAGAATTCAGGAAAACATGAAGGTACAAGCTGTCGCTGTACTGACGCGACGACATTTGAATCTCTTTGCTGCTTGGGATATGTTTGTGCATGTCACTGGTTTTCACGGGTTTTGCAGCTGTTTGACTGGTCACTGTGCGATGCTGACATGGGAATCCTCTACTGCTTGGACAAAGACTATCGAGCTTGCCCAGGGAAAATGTGAGTGATTCGTTTGCTTGTCAGAACTCTTCCCATGTCGGGCGCTTGTGCCCGCCTGTCTTGCATGACACCTGGGATACTTGATAAGGGGATTTTGCGTTTCGCTTTTGCTGGTCCAGTCACGGTCAAGTGCATGGTTTGAAACAAAAACAATTCAATAAAAAATTAGAACAAAAACAGCAGCCCGAAACCTTTCGGGTGGCACCTCCTTCTCCTGCCTCCGCAAGTAAAATCCCCAACAAGCCTGTTCCTCCACCATCACCTTCCTGCTGTGCCCAGGGAGGAGACACAGCGGTGCCAACCCAAACACACAGTGGAAGGTCGCTAAAGACGACCCAAGACCTGATGTGTTGACGGTGCGTTTCCGTTGAGACAACAAGAACAATTTCTTGCTTTGTTTCAGATGGGCGCACAGTCCTTATTTTCCATTCCATGAAGAGTTTTGAAAAACCTATCGTCCAGAACTTTCACAGAACCTCGTATGAAAGGAAAAACTTCTGATGGAACGAAGTGTTTGTCATTCATTTTATCGAAAATGTCAGTCAACAAAGTTTCGTCGTCACTCATCACATTTACCACAGCTGTGGCGAAAAAGGGCCAGCCTTTTTCTCTTGGTGCACACAGGTATAAATGTATGTTTGCATGGGAACACGGTCAGTGAGACCGTAGTCGGAATGCACAAGGCAAAATCAGGTTGCTCAATATTGTTCTGCAGGATACGCATGTCAGTGCCCGAAATGGAAGAGCACTGAATTGTGTTGAAGTTGAGTTTATGTGCGCGATTTACACTCGCAGCTTCGTTGGTGCGTCGGTAAACGTGAATGGACCTCCGAAACGCTCGCGCCAGTGACGTGGGCCATCATCTTCAAATTTGTTTGCCGCAAGAAACACATCCGCACGCTTCAATTCGCTTGTAACGTGCAATGGCATGTCCAGTCCCCTCCGGTCTTTCTAGCAGAACCTGGAAGCAATAAAAAATTGTTATCCTTGACTGCCCTTGTTTCCTTTTCACCTACAAAGGGGAAAGCTTCGAGATAAAACGATGGGACCAGACCTCCTCTTCGCTGTAGTTGGTGACCGCGCAGCAACAATCGTCGGCGTAGTGTTTGCGAAACCCGCCGTAGTCGTCGTAGCCGACCATCACTTCCGGTTTGAGCACGCTGCCCGTGATTTCGATGCACTGCAATGTTCAATATTTCCAAAAACTGATCTACTGCTTCAGCGCACATGTTGGCACCATGCTGCTCTGCCCATTCTGGGTCCATCTTATTCGGTGCCCAAACTCCCAACTTTGAAAAAGAATTGACAGTGACCCAGCAAACATGGGCCCTGAGTCTGTAGATCACGTCTCACTGGTGTCATAAAAGCTCTGACAAAACGCAGAAATCTCAAGCACCTCACCCTGTCTGAGTTCAGAAAATCTTACTTTCACAACAAAAAGAATCTGGAGGAACTTGCAATTTGAAAAAAAAAAGTTGTAACAGAGTTGTCCATCTGGATGCAAGGACAGTGAAATTTTAAGACGTCTTGCAAGCAAAACGCGACAAAAAACACGTGCGCTTTCGGCGCACAAAAATGAAGAAATTCAGTCAAGAACACAAACATCTTTCTTTCTCTTTCACGTTGCGAACGTTTCCCAGATTGTTTTCGGAAAAAAACTTTTTGACGTTCTTTTACTATTCGCCGCGACAGCGGAAAGGATGTAGCACTTTACCTTGTTTGTGTGCACCAAGTACGACTTGTATCCTGGAGTTTCAATTCTGGAAAGTTCATTCTGCATGGTACACAATCCCCTGGCAGTCGCGAGCAGACACAAATTACACATCAGGTGGCAGAAAACTTTGCATGACACATCCAACTTCATGGCAAAGATTCCGAGTTTTCCGGAGCAATGGACTGATGCCTGGCTGACGCCTCAGTGTCGTTTTGAAGCCAACTCCCAGCATTTTTCCTTTGACAACTCGTCTGCTATTTCAGGCTCAGGGTACTGAACTGAAGGTGGCAGAACATTGTTGGTAAAAATCTTTGTTGGGAACATCTTTTGTTCAGCGTGCACGTGGGCGCTCGTTATTTTGTGCAGGTAATTCAATGGTGTTTTCAGACTCAGGATTCAACAAAAGCTTTGTTCATGACGGCAACAAGATTACAAAGCCAGCGTGGGGAACCTTGGTAGATTCTGTAGTTGTTGAAGCTGCAGAAACAGGACCAGTCCATTTGGCTATTCTTGTTCTGCATTGGACCTTTCAAGTATTTCCTCGGGTGGCAATAACATTTGTATCCTTCCAAACTTTTTCGTATTGTGCAGCAGAAAAAAAAAACACCTTCCCGCAGGAACAAAAGGGCGAGACGGATGACGTGCCAGGAAGTTCGGAGAAAAGTCGCACCTGCTTCTTCGGGGGGGGGGGGGGTTCTTGGAGGCGCGCGGTTTTACGGAACAAGAAACACTGAATAACAAAAATATCCAAAATCCGGGTCGCTCAAACTCGCCAGAAAGAACCTTGTGTTTTCACAGGAGTCCGCTCATGTGCATCGTTGGGCTGATGTACGTGTTCTCTTGGTCTTTGTGCCTGGGCTGCATTGAGCATGAAAACACGTACAAAGAAGCGATTGATCTGCAGCTGCATACCGTCGGTACGTCGTCAAGGAAAACAAGTCCTTCATGCGTGAAGCTGCTGCAGAGTAGGCCAACTGTGGCGTGCAGTACCTGCACTGATGCTCCGTGTGCACTTTGCGTGTGACGACTTTTGAAACATTGTCTCCAGACATGGTCTTGTCTGAGCTCACAGGTAACTTACATCTTCGTGTTTGAGAAACATGCGCCACAAACAAGGTGTGACATGTGCAGACGGGGAAGTCGATTCTTCTCAGGCACGCATTTTGGCACTCAAATGTGGGTCTGGATCTGGTTGGCCTGGAGACGACAAAGGCCCACATGAACAGATCTATAAATGAAAATCTACCAAAGAGGCAGCGTTGTGTGTGTTGGGTGAACAAGGAGCAACACCCCCATTGGTGTGGTGTCCCCTATCTACGAGTGGTTGACGTATTTACCTTGTTTGGTCCCTCTTTAGGGAAACGCATTCCAACGAAACACCAGATTTGGGAATGAATTAGTGAACCAAACCACTGCATGTTTGCTCTGCATGTTTTCACTTGACGATGGATGCAGGAAGCCCATGTCGAAACGACCTCACCACATCCGTCGTCGTGACAAGTCCTTGATTGCACCTGAAGACTTTGCTCCACAGGCAAGGAACGCACGTACGCAGCTCTCGCCGTGATCTTCGGCGTGCTCGCCATGATTGCCGTCATCGTGTCGGGTGTGGCTCTGGCACGCCCGGGCACGCCCGTCATCACCATCAAGGAGATGAGTGGCTACGCCGCGCCGGTTCCAACGAGCGAAGGCAACGCGCCGGCGGGCCACGCCGGACCGCCCGTCACCCAGGCCGGCGCCGTCGTCTGGACCTTCGCAGTTGGACATGACAACGGCGCACACGAATACCTGTGAGGGTTATTCTTTCCCTGTCGCTGTGTACGAAAGGCAACTGCAATAAAATTAACAGGCGTGTTGCGTCTGATTTCGCAGGGGCAGTGATGGTCTCATCAAAGGTTTCGCTCCGGATCTCATCAGCGCCGTGTGCAACCTGACGCAGCTGTACTGCAGGTTCGTGTGGGACCGCTACGAAAACTGTTGGTCCTCGCAGCCTGGACGCCACGGAACCGGAGGAGAAGGTGCGCTGCCTGCAGTGTGGCTTTCATCTCCCTTGGTTTGGTCAACGAAAGGATGCAAATTCACATGGCAGACACTTGTTCACCACTGCAGTCTTCGCAGTTGTTCTGAGGAAGACAAGAGCAAAACGACGTCGGGTTCGAACAAAATTACCGGTAGATCTACGCAGGGCCAAACATTGGCCATGCAGGTTTAACCTCGTCACTCACTCAAACCTTGCCTTGGGTCCAGCAATCATGGACAAATCCCCGTTCTTTCAGCAGCAACGATCATCGACACAAACCGATTTGACAACATTGTTGAATGGTACCAAACAACCATCTGCCAAATTGCTGTGTGTGGCATACTTAGGTTTGTTGGGGAAGTGGTACGACGCATGTGTAGGCTGGATGCCAACGGTGGAGCGCATGCAGGTGTTCGACTTCAGTGCCCCGTACATGGACGCCGAGAAGACACACTTCTATGTCAAAGCCGGAAGCAGCAGCGATTTCAGCACCTCCGATTTGACAGGGAAACGAATCGGTCAGTCTCTGTTCTGTCAGAGTGTGAACTGCAGATACATTGAAATGATTCGAGGGCTCATATGGGCTTCCTGTTTCAGGTTTCTTGGATGGTTGGGCGTCTGATGAGCATTGCCTGCAGCAAGAAGTTGGGTTCGACTTGCCGACAGAAAGTGTTGTCTATGAGAAGGAGAAGAACCATCTTTTGACAAAGCTGAACAACGGAGAGGTAGAGGCAGCTTTTTGAATACACCTCAAGATGTGTTGCTCTTGCCGTCAGGAGTTAAGAACCTGCGATTTGACCTCACTTCAGATAGACGCAGCATTCGTCACACACAGAACTTTAGAACTTGAACACAACAGCAACAAGATAGACATCGCAGTGGACAAAAACGGACAATCCGTCAGCTACGATGTACGAACGGCAAATAGAATATACTGAATTTCCCGCAGTAACGTTTTCTTTGGTAGCAAGGTCGTTGAAATTGGGTTTGTTTCAGTGCGGCAAGGGTGGAATTTCAATCATGGCTCGGAAGGACGGCTCGCTGCTCCACTATTGGAACACTGGATTCTCACAACTCGTGTCTTCGGGGAGGTTCCAGACACTCTGTGAAAAAGCCATCAAACAGCACGGTGAGTTCGGCCAGGACACATCGCAATGTCAAACCAGGTGCTCCAAGCAGTGGGTCTGTCGACGTACAGAAAATGACAGACAAAATTTCATTTGCAGGTCAGAAAGGATCCATCAAATGCATTGGAGTAAAATCTGACAGCTAACCTGCTTCAACTTCAAACGAGACTGCCACTTTGTCCGCGTGAAAAGATTGGAAACAAAACTTCGGCTCTGTGTCAAAAGCCATTGAACACCATCATCCGTCCGAGTCGACAGCCCCTGTGCTTTTGTGTGCCAGAATGAAACAAAATGTTCGTCTGAAAAGCCTGTGAGATGTCTCGTCAGACCTCACTGACACCAAAGAATTTTGTTTGGACCACTGGTACTGAGAGCCAAAAGGAGAGAAAGGAATCACAAATTTTGCGCAAGGTTTGAGCGTGCACTTCTTCTTGAAAAAGAATCAAGGTGAGATACCGAAATAGACAAGACAGAACGAAAGAGATTGACCCCACCTTGCACGGCGTTGCGCTGCAGCAAGGCGAACTGGCACATGATAACGCACCAAAGAAAAGCGTAGTGAGCGAAAAGTGAGACTGTTGAGCAAATTCAAGCGGTGAAGTAACGTGGATACCTTTGTCATTGCGAACTTTCAGCATTTGAAAAGTTTTTCTTGTTGAATGTGCCCTCAATGTGTGCCACAATTTGAAGGACCAGACGCACAAAGTTGCGAACAAAGGGACGTCACCATGCACAGGCATTGGTGGGAGCACATCACATCACACCAGCAGAAACTTGCTCATTTCTGGATGGGGGAGGGGTAGTCTGCATTGTCTATTTTATGTTTCTTGCTTGTTTTGCAATCTGACATTGAATGTCAAATTTCACTTTTACAGAAAACCTTCAACAATAGTTTCTTTGAACCACTCTTCTGGTACATTCATGTGTCCCCCTTCCTTTGTCAAGAAATGTAATTTTTCAGCTTCGTCCAACACACGCAGCCCCAGTTTGTCCTGAAATTCAAACAATCGTTTCCAGAATTCCCTGATCGTTGCTCGTGCACTTTCGAAAACGATGAAGTCCACGCAAGAAATAAGCCACTCCCCACGGTGCTTTTTGATGCACAGCTTGGGAACCTGTTTTGCCCTGGTGAAAAATTCGAGGGACCCCTCAGGTGTCTCAAGAGAAAGGTTGAAGAGACCCCGCAAAACATATCTGCATTGCTGAGTTTTCTTTGTTTGTTTGAATAATTTTGCAAGAAAAAGGGTGTTTGACAAGCCAAAGAAGAACCTAGCCTTCTCACCTCAGTGTAAAGTTCACTTTCCTGCAGAGTATGGATGGTCGAGTTGTCTCCGGGATCGTAAAAGCCAAACCACTGCAAGCAAAGCGATCAAGACAGATTCAGCAAAGTCAACACGTTGATTCCACAACGAAGCTTCTTCCTGTTGGATTCACTCACCGAGCTTTCAGCTGGTTGAATCACTTTTTCGTCTGTAAATCGCACCATGACGAAGAAGTCCAAGCGCTGGAGCTGTTCACTGTATGTCTCGTTGATGAACTGAAACAAGAAATTTTCTGCGTTGCTTGTCCTGCATGAGCAACTGAAAGAAAAAGTCAGCAATGCTGACAGGTTGGTTCCTTGCCAGTCCAGCGTGCAAAAGGAAGAACTTCCGATGTTTTCTCACGTTTTCCTGGTTGAGGTCTGCCAAGAAGATGCTTTTCTCTCGGTACTCCTCTTCCATGGTTGGGTCGTGCCAGAACTGAGCCTGAACTGAACTGAAGTTTGCGTGGAAATACAATAAATTTACGTACAGACTTGCTGTCGGCAAAACTTTCTGTTTTCGGGAAATGTTTATTCTCGGAGACAGCTTGACAACCATTTGAAAGCGTACTTACTATTGTTGAATTCGCCTGAAAAAATTCAAGACATTTCAAGACATTTCATTTATCTCCTCATCGTGCTGTTTTGATGTTGTTTTTTGTGGATTTTCAATTTCAAGAGCGGTCTGGTGCAACTCACGGAAGGTAGGCTCCAAGGGACAGGAGTTCCCGCATGAGGTCACACAGTCCCCAGTTGTCTCCCAGGCACCCAGGCACACCGTACACACCTGGCAGTACAACAACGAGTATTTCCACAACGAGACTCGGAGTGTCCACTGGTTTGGAATCAGAGGATACTTCAAGTCTGGGAGCTGTTGCTACAGCATGGTGTGTTCTTGTGTCTCGATTTAGGTCATACAAATGACTCTGATGACAGATTCTGCTATCTCACACGAACAGAACTTTATTGCCAACATGTTGCCAATGCTGCCAACATGGTCAAACACTTTGCCACTCCAAAAAATGTCAAACACCATAAAACAACAATTTTTTACTTTTTCAATTTCAAACTGAGACGGACTTTCTTCACCTTAACTTTGGCTGCTTTTTCATCGATCTTCTTCAAAACTTCACAAAGTCCACCACATTTGCCAGACTCTTTACCTTCACAACAACCTTTCTTGTGAACTTGGTCACCAAACTTTGACTTTTTCACTTTGTACGACACCTTGTCTGACTCAGAAATTTCATACTCATCGATGTCAAAAGGTTTCGGTTCTTGCTCAGACGTCTCCCCTCTCAACTTTTGTTTCTTCAAAGTTGTTGACATGTCAGACTCTTTCTCCACAACAGTCTTGCAAGCAGCGTCAAGAAGACTTGCAGATGGTCTTTTATACAACCTCACGGCGTTTGATTTGTGACCAGTCACTTCTTTTATGAGCTGTTCATCGACCCCTTTTCTGAACATATGCGTCGCCATTGATGCACGCAATGAGTGGTTCATGAAGCGACCTTCGATCCCTGTGTCCTTCATCATGTTTGAGACAACTTTTTTCAAGCTGTTCACGCCTACAGGCTTGTCAGTAAACCAGCACTTCGGTGTGCAATGACCACTCGACAAACTGTACTTATACAACGCAGAATATTTTGGGTTTGTTGGCAAGAGCGCAGTGTACTTTTCGTACAACCTGACCAGATCCCTGTCACTGTTGACTGAGTTTCCGTACACGTTCACACTTTTTGGCTTGTGCTTCCTACCTGCCAACCCTCCCTGGTTAGTCTTGCTCTTTATGTCTTCAGTATAAGACAAGTACTTGACGCCTTTCTCATCTGTCAAAACAGTTATTTGAGGGTCAAAACCCGGACATCTCAGTCGGCGATGTTTGTTGCCTCTGCGTAATGCAAATGAAAGGCCGATCAAATAGAGCACAGTACACCACAACTGGTCGGGATTCTGCTCTCCCAACACATCAGTTTTCCACAAGATTTCTTCCTGATCAAAAGAAATTGGTTCAGAAACCATTGTTGACGACAACCTCTCACCAGCTCTTTTTTCATCAAGTTGTCAATCATGAATTTCAGTCTAACAAAGTCAGGATCGTCAACCAACTTCCAGAAGATTCCCTTCTTTTCGAGGTAGAATTGCATGCACAGAATCAAGTCGTACAAGGTTTTACCAGGAAACTCCAACCCGTCCTTCCTCCTTACTTCATTCACAAATCGACAAAGAGTCTTGCACAAGTGTTCTTTGCACAGACTTGGGTCATAAATACTACACCACAAGATAGATCTATCAACTTAGCTTGTCAAGTTTATCTAGAGATGTCAATGGCTTGAATCATGAAGGAGTTGTGGACGAAACTTCTCCCTCACAGAACACTTTGTCACTGTTTTCTTTCTTCTTGAACATGAACCCTGCGGTACTGCTTGCACGCTCAGTCATTATCACATCCGCTGGTTTGAAGTAGAAGTCACTGTGGAAAAAAAGGAGACATGAATGTCTGGCAAACTAAAAATTTTGCCAAACTCTTACAGAGACACCAGACAACAACCACAAAAAATTCAACTTACATTCTGTTCTTTTCAGTGGGTTTTGAAACAGTCGAAGTTGCCACTCGTCTCGGATGTTTCGGGACAGGGAGAAAGCCCGGCTTCACAACGTGACGCTCGAACACAGACTTTTGAGTGGATGAGTCAACACCACTAAAACCAAATGAAAATCATAAATACCCTCACTAAACATACTCCAACACATTGTCAACACACTAGGCTACACTTCCAAAAAATTTGAGTCAAAAAAAAAAACCCTCACATACCTGAATTCACTGCTGAAATCCTCTGGTTGAAAAGTTTTGTCCAACGCAGACACGTTCAACTCGGAGTTTCCTTCTTCGTTGTTGTCGATCAAATTCACGAATTCAGGGAAAACTACTTCTTCAAAATCAGATTCCATCTTCAGACCAAAATGCCAACAAACCAAACAAACTAAACTGACCAAAGTCAACGTCAATCTCATACCAGAACAGTCAAATTTCGACACAAGACTGCACTGCGTTGTAGAAATGGTTACCGCACCATGTCGACTGTCCTTGACTCCTGAACGCTCTTGATTTTTTTACATGCTCACTCAACTTTGTAGGTCGACAGGAACATTCTTGACTAACGTCTCGAATGCTCAGCTATCGACCACCAAAGTTTCGTGATCATGCAAAAATTTCAAGCGTTCTGATAGTCGTCACGAACTGTCACGCACAGTGCGGTAACCCTGTCAGCACACGTCTGTACACACCTTGGTGAGCCGCTCCGAGAGAAATCAAACCTTTCATGTGCGGTCCGTGACACCGCTGTGCCACCGCTCGCCTGCAAGAGAAGTCACCACATGCACTCTCAATTGGGTTGCTTTTCTCGTATCTTTGGTCGGAAACAGAATGTTCAATCGCTCACAGAAAGTGGCCTCCCTGTGAGAAGCCGACAGAGTGGTAACCGTTCTGCAGCTCGGGATCCTCAGCAATCATGCGACACACGTCTTCCACCATCACGTTCATGTTTCCAAGGAAACCACGGATGATGTCCTCCATGATCCCAAAGTCACCCAGCTTGAGCGATTTCACGTAAATGCCTGGGTACACTTCTTCAATCCACTCCTTGTATTTGCCAGTGCTGGCTGGTGTGCAGCAGTTGCCACCTTTGGGAAAGTGGGAAACACGGCATGTGAAACCGCACAGTATTTTTCGACATTGTCTCAGTCTTTTGCCAGGCAACTGGAGTTTTTACGACAACGGTATGCATCTTTTTGAGAGGGTAGCAATTTGTTGGGCTTTTTTCGCGGATTTGGTAGAAAAGCAACTGCCCCCATTGTGTGTGTGTGTGTGTGTGTGTGTGTGTGTGTGTGTGTGTGTGTGTGTGTGTGTGGTGTGTTCGTCTGTGTGTGTGAACTGTATTTTCGACCACAGAAACGCCTTACCCATTTCGTGCCAGAGGATAACTGGCAAGTGAGTTGAGTTCTGGCCATGCACAGCAAACGCGCAAACCACGAGTGTTAAAATCTTCAACATTTTATTCAAAATACTCTGCAATTTTTGTTGTCCGATTCGCAGGCTTTTTGTCTTCCAACTCTTCACACTTAGAGGTGCGGGACACGACAATATAAAACGTTCCTGAGAATCAAACAAGTGTTTTGAAGGACACTCGTATACATTGATACGCCCCTGGTTCTTTGTGATCCGTAGCGATATCAGCAATTCTTCGCTCGTGCTCGGTACTACTATGTGTGTGTGTGTGTGTGTGTGTGTGTGTGTGTGTGTGTGTGTGTGTTGTGTTGTGTTGTGTTGTGTTGTGTTGTGTATGTCCTGTTTTGCCTGTCACGTTCACCATTAAGAGTGTACATGTATCGGCCCAGGACCAAGTGAACAGAATATTTTTCTGTGTTTGTAATTGATGGACCCACGTCTCATGCACAAAATCATCAAGAACAAATTTTTTGTGTAGTGGTTCGCCTCAAAGACTCTCTCCCTTTGGTATTTTGGTAACATGGCTATGTTTGTTCCTCTGCCTTGTCCTGCCTGTTCTCTTCTCCGATTTACTCATCGCTAATGAACGACCAATCAAAGAAGGGCAAGCCAAGAGGGGCTCTGCGGAAGTCTTTGGGGTCTGAGTGATGCTTCAAAGGCTCAGGGTGCTCAAGGGCTTGCAAACCTCAGGGAGCTTGGTGGTCTCTCAGGGGCTCTGGCAATCTGGGAACGTGAGGGCCTCTGAAAACTTGTGGTGGAGTTCGGACGCTGGGCCTCATTGGGAAGGAAGAATTTCAAACCAGCAGTGCCCAAAGCACTGTTTCTTTTTCTCGTACGGATTTGATGGACTGGTTGCAAATACGCTCGTACAGCTTCGATCCAGAACAAACCAATGCCATGCCATCACAAGATCCCCCGATGAAAAGAGACCAAACAGTTGAAGACCAACGAAAACAAAATGGCCATGCAAAACAGTTTTTCGTTGCTGAACAACTGTGAGCTTCCTCCCGCGGAGAAATGTTCCAGCCATTTCTCCTGGTTGTCAATCAGTCTCGAAATGGATATCGGCCCGTACTGAAGAATCCGCTCGTGGAACTCTTTGATATTGAATGAGGCGCCTGCAAGAAACGTCCAAATCAGCTTCAGCTAATTCCTTTCTGTGCAACACAAAGACCACCACAAAACACGGGAAGAAAAAGAATCCAGAATCTGCACTATTGGAAAGGCTGAAGATGAGTCTCACCCAGAATAGCCTTGGCCTGCAGCTTGAGTTGGGAGATTTTCATGAAGCCGAGGCGCGCGGCCGTCGCCTGTCCGGGCACCGTGATGCAGGTGTTCACCTCGTCCTCCGCCTGATGCTCACTCACGCCCAGCGTGCTTCTCAGGTACTGAACTGCGTACCCGCGGGACCAGCTGCAAGATGAAGCTGCCTTTTTTCTTGCAATCTGAGTCCTGGCGCTCCAGATATGATTTTTGGTTTTCTGCTGCTCTCACGACACGGAAATTGTTCTTGTTAAAAGAGGCTTGATCGTCGAGGACAGTTTGGTTCTTCAATACCACCATTTCCAAAACGGCATGGAACTCACCCGAAGGCGTGTATTCCAGTGTCCACCACAACGCGGGCTGTCTGGTATAATTCAGAGTACAGCAATCCGTACTCATTGTATGGATCACCAGTCATACCCAACTCTCTCCCGAGCGTCTCAGCATACAACGACCAACCCTGCGAAAAGCGCAAACGACGCAACAGGGCACTATGCGTGCGAGTACATGAAATCGGCCGTGAAGTAGGTATATGCTGAATCAGTGCTCAACTCACCTGAGTAAACGCGGAATGGAAGGGAAAGTGAAAAGGAGCCGAGTAGGTCTTCCTCAGGTCGATGTGCTTTCGATGCTGGGGAAGATTCATTTGACGCAACGCTGATATCTGAAACACAACGCTGGAAATCGTTTCCTTTCTGAAGAGTGAGACTGCAGTGCCGAGAACAGCGACATGCTTCAAAAACGACCGCCCACTGAGACCACATAATCTACGTTGTTCATTTCATATCTCGTGTTGGTGCGCGTGCACAGCTGGTGCTGAGTTCATGGCGTTGGCGCAGGAAATTTATGGTGGAAATCTCACCAATAAATGTTTCCCTGGAATAGTTTCGCGCAGAGCGTTGGCCACTGTTTTCCATTTGTGTCTGCAAGAGGAATTTGTGTAATAAGGTTGGTTTATGATCTGAGAACTACAGTATTCATACGAATGTCCAGCATCTGTGGTGCAGAATCTTCAAGTGGGAAACATACTGAAAACCCTTGTGTTCGTGCTGTCCCTCCTTTTTTGTGAAAACGATCCGCAAGGCATTTCGATCACATGATTCAGGTTTAAAGGAATTGTTTTTCGGTCTTTGTTGTCTGAAAAATCCCTTCTGACTTATTTGGACCACCCTCCTAATTTCAGGCGGGAGCCCTGTGGTCTTAAATCAGCCGGCCTTGAAAGGCAATCTCAGCCCAACCCAGCCCCCCTGAAAAAAGGCACGTTACTGGAGCAGAAAATTGTTTCGGTGCGCATAGAAACACTCCAGTACACATTTCCAAGACAAATCATCTCAAAAGTAGCCTCAAAAACTGCCTTTCAACTGCTCTTGTGAACAGGAAATCTCGAGTGCGAGTGCAAGCCACCATTCCCGCTTCAAACGCCCGACAGCTTCAACAATCTTTCCCCAGGGCCCGATTCTCCCCACAACTCGCTGTCTGGAGAGAGAATGCGCAACCACTGGATCAAATACTGAAGCTTATCTCCCTCGACATCTTTATTGAAAAGAAGTTAATTTATTTGGATTTCCTCGTTTGGGAAGGGAAGAAGACCGAACATAAATAGCAGCACAAGGGAATTTAATCACAGGGCGGAGATAAAATTGCAACATTTGTCAAATCCTTTATGTCAGTTAAACTGGATCTGTGGCCACGAGCATGAACTAAATGACCAAATTATGTCACTCCATCTGGAAAGATTGTCTCAAGAAGTATTCCTAATGCAATGAGAATTTCTTCCACGTGCAGAATCGCTGTTCAAATCTGGTGACGATCTCTTTGCACGCTCGATGAGGGGAAGAGCTTCGGACGTTACCTTTTGGAAGGCTCGCGGGTGTTGACGAAAAATATGGCAGGCATTGTATCATCTCTGCTGGGAGGCATATGAACCACCTCTGGGCCATCAAAAGGCATGTGGTATACCCTGTTGTCAAAAAGAACACCCGGGAATCAGAATCAAGTGCAGTGATAGTTTTGATCAGCACAAAGTTTTTGTCACTTACCGCAACGGCAATACTGAAATGTTGGCAAAGATCAGATTCCATCTTGAAGGAATCTTTTTGTACACAATCCTTTCATACGCTTTCAAAACATCCTCCTGAAATAGTAAAATGACAGGCTTGTTCAATGGACAAAATTCTGTCTCTGCCCAGTTTAACAACTCCATTTGTGTCAGCATGCACCCACCGAGGATTGATATGTGAACTTGGGGTTCCTCATAGAGTACCGTACGAAGCTACTCAGTGAACCGACTTCGCCTATCTTCTTCCTAATCTGAAGAAGAAAACACATTTTGTTGTTCATTTTTTCTGCAAGCGTGAGGTGTTGAAGCTATCTTGCAATCATGTGTCAAACGAGTCGCTTGAAGCGTCCTTTTGATGGCATTGTGGCATTGGTATTGGCATTGTTCAATGGTAAACAGTGTGAACTTACTTTGTCAATTTTTGACTTTGTGTAGTCGATGAGTTGATGAGCCAGATTGTGCAGATCTCCCGGTGACAAATCCAGATCCGTGTACCACTTGATGACATCTGCGTAATACTTTTCTCCCTCGTAAAGACTGGAGATGCTAATTTCTCTTCGGCAGTTTGGGATGTATTCCTGAAAGGGAAGATCAACAAGAAGAGCTGAATGCCCGCAGGAAATGAACAACAAAAGCAGATTCCGATCACGACCCTTTCGTTTGGTTTTGTGTCTTTGACTTCCAGGGAAATCTTTTCAGCTTCTTGTGGCGTTGGATTGGGGCAATTCGCACCCAATCTGCCTGATTGCCAGAGCAAAGTTGCAGAAATCAGATTGTTACCTGATTGATGAAATGCTTGAGTCTTCTGTAAGCAGGCAGGACCTGGTCACTGATGACAGCGACTCCCTGTTCCTGCAGTCTGTCTCTGCATGGAGGACGGGACACAAAACTTTCATCATTTCGTGACGTCCGAAAATATCCAGTTGAATTCGACAAGGCAGAAACAATGAGAAACATACACTTTATTGGAAGAAAATCCAGCTACTTTGAGACTTTCGTTGAAAGGCTTGAAGAATGGAGTTTCAATCACGGAAATTGTGTCCAGACCGTCTAGTGAGGCGACGACGGCATCCTGAAATATAACAAGACCGTTTTCCCAAACGTCCAAAACGTGACTGTACTCGTACTACTCGTGACTCCAAGGAGACGCACGTGTCCTGAGTTTTGCCAAGTACCATGAAACTTCTCACCATGGACACTCGGTGATTCGTCCATCCCTGCCGCACTGCCTCACGCATCAGGCCCAGCTGCTCGTACACCTAGGCAATGGAAAAAACGGAACTTGAACCGGCCACTCTTCCTGTGGAAGTGCTCAAGAGTATATCGCATAGGATTATATGGCTAAGATCTGAACCTGGGTTGCCAAAGCAGTGAGTCTTTTGATGTATTTTCTGTAGTCATCCTCGGTTGTGAATTTCATGGCATCCAGCCAGAAGGTGTAGTCCTTGTGAATTCCCTCCAGATTGTTTATCGGATTTAGCATCGTAAATCTGGAAAGGAACGACATTCTCTTCAAAACTTGGCGTATTTTCACAACAAATCAGGAAAAACCAGATTTGGTCAGAGGTGACCCCCTGTGAGGCCACCTTTCAGCCTGAAATCTTGTGTGTGTGTGTGTGTGTGTGTGTGTGTGTGTGTGTGTGTGTGTGTGTGTGTGTGTGTTACGAAGGAGGAGGTGGTTGCGGGCCCCGAGTTCACCCTCGGGTGGGACTGGCTCCCGGAAAAATACTACAACCCATTCTGTAAAAGGATGACCTTCTCTTTTGTGGGCAGATTCTGGACATGTCATGAGTCTACCTCAGCTGTTTGACTCAACTTGTTGTGACAACACACCTCAAAGTCCACTCAAACTCTCGTGAACTCATAAGCCAGAGCTACAAATGCACTGTTCCCTCAAGTGCAGATCTGTAGCTCACTTGTCTTTCAATGTGTTCAGGGCATTTCTCTGATTTGGAGCTGTTTCAAATCATTTGTCAACGGCTGAAACGAACTGCAGATGTCAAGAGGTCTCAGCTGGCAATTTCGGCCCACAGACGCAGCTCAAAGTCTGCCAACCAACGCATGCAATGCCCTGTTGGACGTGAATAGAAAAGTTTTATAAACGAAACCAAGTTGGAAAGACAATGGCAGAAAAAATTAAGCGCCTTGTTTGCAATTCAAGAAAGGTTGGTTTGCTGTGCTATGTGAACGGCAGCCTGGGAAAAGATGGGGCAAAGGGCGACGACAAAGGCTTTTGGTTTACATGACAAATGTTGCCATGTGAATACAGATCTGGGTGGTCCAGGGCGGATTGTATGAACAGCCCGAAATTCAATTTGTTCCGAGTTTATCAGCAACACAAATAGCAATTTGACGAGGCAGAAAATTGCAATGTAAAGGGGCGGAGAATCGATAAATTGTTACCCCATGAACTTTCAAGGAAGATCACGCTCTGATCTTCATTGCGATCCGAGTATTACATACGACAATCCACTGGGGCCCGCGCCAATTCAGCTTGTGACAACTCTCCAGAACGTGTCACTAATTGCAAGAGACGAAATGCATTGAGAGAAAATCGATGGCGTTCTTGATGAGTCACGGTCTTCTCTCGACTGGATGTTTGTTGTGCTAAGCATCATTCAAAGGTGTGGTGAATCTTTGTGGCGAACGTGAAACAAACTCAGAAATGTGTTCAGAGGAACAAATTGCTACGTTCTCCCTTCAGCAACAAGAACGCGGAAAGTACCCAACATCTGTGACAAGGTCAATGACCTGAAACTGCAAACTCATCCGATTTGAAGGAAACACGCACCTCGACCATCTGTAGCCGTCGAGGAAGACGAGGAGGTCGTCCCTGAGTAACTGCAGCTCGAGCCTGTCCTGGCGGCTCAGATTCAAAGCGTTCACTTCTTCAATTCGCTGCAGAAGCTCCTCACTCTTCTCCTGAAATTAGCAAAATGTGACAAAAGTGTTGTGATAAGCCAGCTGCGGGTTTTGGCGTTGCACGAATGTAAGAATGCCTGAACCTCCACAACAACGAGTGTTTTGTCCATTGTTTGAACATGCATTTTGCTTGCGGCCGTTCACGGACATCACAAACTTGAAGTCAGACTGAGAATGAAATGTTCACTGCTTCTTTTTGTCAGGGTGTTTCAGATTCAGATCTCAAACCCCGCGGTCCAGTCTTCCTCAAGTTCTACTTCCGTTCGACGGGCACATTGCGCACCTTCCTGTGATGAAAGGCCTCGAACGTGAAGCGCTCCAGACTGTCGTCAAACTGGTGAAGACCCAGTGAAGTAGCAAACTCGGGAGACTGCTCCAAGCGCCAGTTCCAGTAGTCCGCGAAGAGGTCCTTCACACGAGACCATTCCTCTGAAATGATAACTCTGAACATTTTCACGTCTGAATTTCTCAAAGCAACCACAAAAACTGGCAAACAAAATGCTGATCACTGCATGTGGATGTCTTGAGGCTGTTATTGCAAACAGCCGGAGAAAATGAGCTGCGCTGCGGCAAAAAGACTCGTTATTTTGGAAACAGTTTGGAAATAAAGAGGCTGTAACCTGCAGATGGATACATCAACTGCATCCCACTTGGATGCGGAGTTTTTTTTTATGTTTGGAAGTAAAGGTAAACCAAGAAGAATCGGATCGTGAAGTGGCAGGAATGATGGGTTCATGACACCGCGAGTTGCGAACGCTTAATCCCGACGTAGATCACCGGGGGAGATGTGCATCAGCCAACACTTGTGTGGCCTCACAATTACACCTGATCCGAAAAACGAAAAGCCTTTTCTCTGGCAGAAGATGCTCGTAACGTAGCGTTTTGATAGAAAACGAAGATGCATGTACTCGTGTCTGTCCGTCGTTGGTTGTGCGGCACTGGTTCCCTGCATAACTGAGCAAATGTGACACAAGCTTTGTCACACAACGCCAAATTTTGGAAATATGCTTCGCAATAAATGTCTCTTTCTTCTGTTCCGATCCTGTCTTTTGACAAAGTTGCTCACAACTCAGAAAAGGAGGGAATTTACCGTGCAGTCCTGAAGCTATCACGGGTTACACGCTTCAGTGGACATTGCTTCCTTACCGTGGACATACCATCAACATGGGTCCGCTCGGATCAGTGCTTCTCTTATTGTACTGATCGCCCTGACTGATTACGTCTCAGCCAAATTGAATGAAGCTTCCAAAGAGCAGACAGTTCTGTCGTTTTTATTGGATAGTTTCCTTTGAAACGTATGTGGACTTGCGCTGTTTCTTCCTGAAAGTCCAGCTTCCATGAGATGAGAGCGAACTTGTTCAATCCTGGATCTGGCTTTGTCACAGGCAACTGCTTCGTGGTGAGGACTGCGCTCAGAGCTGCTCTGTCTCTTTCTTGCTTCGAAATGCAAACATGGATACAGTACAAAGTGGGACATTTTCTGATATTGTTTCACTCTTCAGCCCCTTGTCACAGACATTTTCTGCCTTGGTTCCCACACGGCTTCTGATTACCGGTACGTGACTCTGATTCCTCGTGCAGAGCCTTGCTACACACGAGCACCTGGACGTGAGCACGGCCATTCCAGCGTCGGTGCCGAAAGTCTTATCAGCAGCGCGTTGCGCGGGTCTGCGCATCACGGTCAATTAACATCACAACTTATTGAAAGCGCTAATTGGACTTTTACGTTTTGCACAACTACCCTGTGTAGACAAGCTGTCTGCAGCATTACTCACGTTACTTGGCATCAGTCGAGTTCAGTTGCACGCGATGCTTCATGCTCCAAAACGAAACAACCGGTTTGATAGCAAAAATAATTTTCTGTGCATTTTTCGTTTAGCTTTGAGTTGCAGCGAAAACGAAAGGTTCACAGAAGAGGCCTCGACCTCGAATCAAAATCTTGAGCGTCGGATGCTCGAAAAAACAACTGTTCTTGTGCTTTCGTTCTGTCTTATATTCGAACCCTCTCTTCGTGTCGTCTGCACATTTCCAAATGTTTGGAACAATAGTCACCGGTTGTTGGATCAAACTATCACAATTTTAATGAGGATGACTGAACTTTTTTGAAGAGTGCGAGTGCAAAATAACGAATAAACAAGAAAAAGACGGTCCCCCAAACATGACAGCACCTTCACGTCACGCGACTGATGTAGCGTTCAAGTTTCCAAAATAAAACTTTGTCATTTTCACGTACCTGATTTGCTCTGTTTTATGGTGTAAATGACATCCGTATCTCCACATATCAATGCAGGTATGACAAGGAACAAATAAACCACCAGCATCATTGATGAATTTACAATGACTCGATTTGCTTGTGTGTTCAGTTCCACACACCGAATTCCTGTTGTCAGCGCTCAAAGAGGCAAAAGATCAGTTCTGGAATCAATTCTTTCTCTCCGCTCGTTATCTATGAGTCTCCAAGGTTGGCACGAACGCAGAAGGCCGTGAACGCTAATCCTCCGGAGTCGGTACCAAGAAACTGGCCGATTATGAGGCAAGTCCTCAGCGCTCTGCGCGCGGGCAGCTTCACTGCTCCGAACCAGACTTGAGCCCTGCGCCTCGGCGTGTTGTGTGACTTCACTGAAACACAACACACGACAACCGCACCGACGGTAAAGCCTGTCACATACACACACTGGCGTGCTGGTTCAAAGCTGTTTTCCTTGTCAAAATCATTTCGACACGTATCTTGCACGTAAGTTCATCACACCAACGAGTAAGTCTGATGAATAAGACCGAATCGAATTGGTGGCAGTATCTGAGAAGCTGTACTTCCCCTCGAATTATGAGTGCAACGATCAGATCCTCGGATCGTGATGGAGGTGATGAATTCGCGCGGATGCATCTCTCAGCGCGTGCAGCCGCAGACCCCGCCGAGTGTTATGACACAAGTATCTAACTTATGTTCCCGTTAACGTCTTCGATCGGCTGCCAAACAAACAGTCCACAGGAGCGCTTTTCAGCGTGGGTCTGCACGGGATCTGGCCTCATGATCCCGATACGTGCTCTTTGAAAATGTGCTTGTTTTCAGGGAATGGAGGTTTTGCTGATGATTGTGCATTGCAATGAAAACCACTGCTGATGGGATTCTGCTGGCCACATTCAACACGCGATGTTTTGGTTGATCCAGCGATGCAGCCGCGCTGCATGTGTCAAATGTTTATGCATATGAATAAAACATTCCTTCAATAAAGTACCAGTGCGTCTGAAAGAACAGAGTGTACTTTGACAGTGAAAGATTCGCTCGTTGGCTTTGGTCTGCTGAGTTCATACTCGTAATTAAAATAGTGTGCCCTGCAACGATTTAGCATTCAGGATACCCCATGTCCAAACCAGCACAGTGCGTGAGAGATCCTGCACCTGCCGAGACCAAGATTGAAAGTGGACACATCGTGTGAATGAATTCTTGTGGAGAAGCATCACACGTGGAAGAAATTGCACGTGAATAACCAAAAATTCGCAAACATGTACTCAAAAATTGCAGATGATCAAATGGGTGGAAGAGCAATGTTTGTTCCACAAGTTGGGTGCTGCAATATTAACGGGAGCTTACGCCAATGAGTGAGAATCTGGTGCATTGCAGTGAAGGCGAGTCCAACTTTTCTCTTCAGCAGAGAAGAGCCCCCCACTATGGGGCAGAGATAATGAGGGCGGGAAGGCCTCTGATTGGTCTAGAATTCAAAATCCAGCCTTCTGATTGGTCTAGAGGCCAAGTGCCCC
>JAAUXT010023581.1_pt1 | contig 23795 bp, 29 predicted proteins | sample 7278171 | NCBI WGS metagenome assembly JAAUXT01 (sample SAMN14350112, study PRJNA611818) | marine sediment metagenome | isolation source: surface marine sediment (1.8m) | place: French Polynesia: Moorea | collected 2018-08
CCCCCCCCCCCCCCCGCCCCCCCTCCTCGGACCTCCGCTGGAGAAACAGCCGCAGAGACAAAGACCTCGGATCCGAACACACCGGGACAGCGGCGTGGTGCGGGGCGGAAAGGCGTGCGCCACGACAGCAGCAGCAGCAGCCACACAATCAAAAGCACTTTGTGCACCGCGCGTTAATGTACAATGCAAATTGGCCATTAAAAAGAAGCGAAATGAAGGTCAACATTGCACGATGGGTAAATCAATGACCCCTCCCCGCTCAACATGGAATGTTTACATCAGCTCCACGTGCTTCTGTCAACATTGGAACAAACGGCTAAATATGATATTGTTGCGGTTCTGCGCCTTGGGGAGAGGCAGGCCTGGTGCACACTGAGTGCGTCACGCGTTGCGTCGCTGTGAGGCTGGGTGCACACTGGATGCATCCTGTATGCAGGTCACAATTTCTCATTTTGGGACGTGTAAAATGGAAATGCCGTGTATGGCTGACATACCTGACGCATCCAGTGTGCACTCAACCTCACAAACGTGCAACACCTGGTGCATGCAGCGTGCACCTGGGTTCAGAAGGACACAGGGACAGGCTTTCCAGACGCTTACAGTGTGCACCTGGACTCACAACCTGCAGGCAGCACAGAACGCTTCCAGTGTGCACCAAGCCATGGGACGCAACGTGTGACGCGAGCAGTGTGCACCCGGCCGTCGAGTCCAATCATCCATCCAGCACAATCACCTATTTGGGTCAACATCATCTCCCCATCTGTATGCGCGCGCATAACGAACAACTCACATTCCCTCCAGCTTGCTTACAGTTTCACTTCTCCCCTGCGACTTGTGTTAAAGGGACCAGTAAAGGTTTCTCAAAGGCCGCCCCAAAAAAATCCATTTCCAAGTCAAGAATAAAAGTTTCTCTGGAGGCCCGTGTATTTTTAGCGCGAACCCTTTTGTTGCTGCAGGAGCAGGAGTGCGGCTGCAGGAAGACACTGCAGAAGAAACGGCGAGGCCCGTGTTTGCCATCCGTCTGTTCAATTTGCAATGCTCAACGACCCTCTCAACACTTCGTCCCTCGTGGCAAACCTTCCCTTTTCTCAAGCCTGCTTCCGTTGGATGCGTCATGCATGAAGCTTCTTGCCTGAGTCAATGCTTGCTGTGGGTATCCAGCGACGCAGCGCCCATTGACTGTCACAGGGACGCAAAGCGTGACGCATCCAGCGTGAACGAGGCCTGAAACCCCATCCAATGCTAACAAGTCATTTTACGAGTCTCTTCTTTTCGTTCTGCATTGGATTTCTGCGTCTATTGGAGGGAGGAGGGAATTGCCTTTGGGGTCCGCGCGACTCAGGGAGAGGAGGAGGAGGACGGAACCGGCTTCTGAGCAGCTGAATGAAATATGTATATTTAATACATTAATCAGCCACGGGGGCCTTCAGAATACCATCGTGAAGAAATGGAATAAGACCCGTCTGACTGCGGGATCGATGTGAGCATGTACCTGTGCGGGCGGGACGGGACGAGGCAGCAATGAAGGCAGCGGGTCGTGTGATGAGAGCAGTATCTGATCAGGTCTGCTTTCTCCGCAGGGTTGGCTGCGGGGTGAGGAGCAGCAGGCGTATTTGTGTGGTGCTTGGGTTGTGGGGCACTCACTTCATTGCAGGGCTGGGGTCACGCTGTTAAACAATGAACCTGCAAGTGCAGGTTCACACCAGATGTACCCAACCGGCTTGGGATGCGATCGATGTGTCAACCTGCACGCAGGTCTGGGTCACACCGGATGTGTCCAACCTGCGGCCCCAGGGTCACTCTCCCGGATGCTTCGTCTGCCCAGGGCCACTGACATGCGCAGGAAACGCAAAGGAAACAGGACCCGCCCACTATAGGAATCCGATCTGTGAATGTCTGTCGTTTGAAGGAGGAGATAGTCTCTGTATGGAGTGAGCAGATGCCTGAAGGGAAGGACGCTTTTCAGGGTTGGTGTGATAAGAGCACGGGTCGCCTGAAGGAATGACCCACATATCCACCTCATTCCCTCCTCACCACATGTCAAAGTGACGTGAGCGTAGTTCAGGTTTGTTTCACACTGGACGCGTCACGTGTTGATCCAGCGGTGCCTTGTTGACTTGTGACAGGCGTTGCGCAAGGCGTCAGTGCGTGACGCACTTTTGCACATGTCTTCAGACCAACACTACAAACGTGTTCAGGGTGCATGAGGTGTGTCTGCTTGTGAACAATGTGATCACTCTCACAGGACTGTCTCCGAATGAGCTGCAGGTCACATCCTGCAGGAGGCCCTCTGGTGCCGTCCCTGCAGCGCCGTCCAGGGCCCGTGCCGACCCGTCCCTGCAGCGCTGCGTACCCTTCATCAAAAGACGCTCAACTGAAACGCGGCTGAACAACAACTGGTGTAAAATTCACGACGCTCTCAAATGGCCTGCAGAGTACTGCGTTCCAGCCCTGCACCGAAAACAAGTGATGCGTCACTAAGTCGCCCCGGACAAAGGACCCACGAGGAGATTCCGGTGTGAAACAGGCCTGGCTGGAACCCGTCCTGCTGGAACGCGTCCTGCGAGATCCCAGGCTGCTCCGTGTCTCGTAAAACACTTGGGTGAACCAGCTCGCCGCTGGGTTTTTCTCCATTTCCCCAGTTTGGTGGCGAGATAACGCATCTGATATTTGCAAAATGCCATGTAAAATGTATGAGTGCATTACCCGTGGCTGAATATGGGCTTTGGTGGGGCGAGAAGTTCCAGGAACTGCGTTTGTGCATCTGTGGGAAGCAGATGCCATTTGCGCGCATGCGCGATCCAGTAATTCAGAATCGAGTTCATTTCGGATTCACGGGCGGGTTGCTTCGGGTGACGCGATTTTCTAGTCCCAAGCCAGGTTCACACTGCGTGCGCGTTACGCGGTGACGTCTTTGCTCGTTGCCCTTGTCCCCCGGGGGGGGGGGGGCTCGCAGAAGAGAGGAGGAAGACAACATGTCACGCATCTGCTGTGACCCCTGCAGAAACCGTTGAGCCAAACAAAGATAAATTTCTTTTGGACAAAGAATCGAATCAACTGAGAATCGAGTCAGCTCCGAATCGGGTCAGTCGACAATCGAGTCACCCGACACAGTAGCCGGAGCACTGGTCTTCCCGGCGGATATAACGCAGCAGGTCACACTTGTCGGATTTGGGAGAACAAATGTTCGCTGATGAGTTTAGCGAGCAGCGGGGGTCAAGGCGAGAGCGAGTACAATCAGGCCCTGGGGCCGCGGTGCGTGCTGCTGGGCCCCGCGCTGGAGCCAGACACGGCGTCCGCTGCGTGATGTGAGAGCCGTGAACCCGCACGGGGAAACTGTGGTCTGAATGGAACTCTGATGCTGAGGGCTGAGAGGACCATGCATGAGAGCTCTGGGCCTGTATCAGGATGGTGAGCGCTGAAGGACCTGGGAGTTCTGAATTTGCAATATGGGATGGTGGGATAAAAAGAAGTCTGGAGACCCAAGCCAGACATCACTCACCGTTGTGGGACTTCCATGCCAGGGCTCGGGAATTGTACTTCTGGTCAGGCACCTTGTTGAGCTTCAGAGCCAGCGGGAAACAGGTGGACCCAGCAGTCTCAGGGGTCCAGGACCCTTTGCATTGGCCCAGTTGGTTTGCGCCACCTACACAGAACATCATGAGGGCTTTCAAACTTTTGAACCCCCCCACAGGGTCGACCCCTTGATCAAATCCTGGCTCTTCCCCTGCTGCCCCTCTCCCTCCCTCCGCTCCCCTCCACTGTAATGAGAAGCGGTGAGGACACCACAGTAATTACACACACTGTAAATCTCGCATGAGAAGCCGTTTTAATTACTGACAACTGACATGCTTATTGCACCGACACATTTTTTAAACGAAAATGTTTGGAGCACAAAATTAATCAGTCTGTTCCCGCGACGCGGCCCATTCTTCAGAATTACGCGCAAGATTACCGGGGCAGACGTTTCATTTGCGCCTCTCCCCCGGTTTGTGGCTGTTGCGCCGTGGAAATTGATCAAGCCTCGTATCATTGTTGTCACTGCCTCCTCAGCTCATCCTGAGGACGCTGCAGGGGCGGATCCAGGGTCTCGTCAGGGTGGCGCCCGTCGGACGACACTGGCGTTTGAGACGCAACGTCGTGCCAACACCAACGTCAAGAAGGGCGCCGTTTCTGTGACACAGAGCGGTTTTCATATTGGTGACGCGCGGTTGTGTTTTTGACGTCGGCATCAAAATTTAACACTGAACGCAATGGTGGTATTTTTGACGTCAGCACAAAAAGTGACCGCGTGTCACCCAATGTGAAGATCCCTTGACCAGTCTCTTTTATGCCAATCGACGTCAAAACGTCTCTTTTTGTCCCTGAAGAACGTGATACCTGTGCCCCCCCAAGTTGGAGGAGTCAATTGGTCTTCTCCCGGATATCCAGACCCCCTCCCTCTGGATCCGCCCCCACCGCAACTCGAGGTGCTGTGAACCCGCATACGAAACGAGCCGCGGCGTTTACCCAGCTTGGCGCGGAGTGCCTGTCGCGTTGCGAGCCCTGCCCAAGGCCCCGCACTGAACCCGCCGCATAAAACATGCACAATCACCAGCACAGGTTCTTTGCGCATAAATTTTTGACACCAGACTGGTAACTGAGGATTCCAAAACCCACACCCTCTCTGCCTCTCTTACTGAAGGAAAACGCGAAATCAGGTGGTTCGCTCTGGCCCAGTTCGGCCACCCACCCGTGGGAAAAGTACGCGTATGTAGACCAGTGCAAACTTTTTGCTGAGAACTGTCTTCCTTGAGGGTCATACCCTGGTGAATGTCATTTGGTCCAGGTTGGCTTGTCCTCGCCTCTGCAGCCTTGATTCACCATGCAGATTCGTACTGCATCACAACGCATTATTCAGGCCTCTTTTGTGTGTGATGCCAAATTGGGCTTGATGCAAAAAACATATCCATCTGAGAATGGAAATGGACACTTTAGACTGGGAGGGGACAATGGTTGATGGATGCTGTGTATGATAGTTTCGCCGCTTCATAATGCGCTGCATGATCGCTGTATTTTTGTTCATTACCCCCGGAAATTATTAGCGAAAACCAACCCCAAGTCTGCAATGGCTGTCCGACACGCGCTTCTACAATTAGGGACAGCCACACTCATTTATCTTGTTCTCCAATTTGCAAACAAAAAAGCCAGTTTTCATTTGTAAATATTGGTAATTGGGTCGCGCCTGCGCCATCGTGGCGTCCACATCCATCGGACGCTTTTTTCGTGTCCATGATGTTGACATGTGTGCGTCAGCGACCACGAGTCGGAGTGGTTGGGACTGGAGGCGCATCCCCAGGATCGATACTGCACGCATCGCTGAGTGCTCTGACCTGAGTCCAGGGGCGGATGCAGGGGACCTTGGAGTTAGGGGCCAGGGCCCCGGACCCCCGAGAGGATACCCTTCCCCACCCTGTGATTCACACTTGGAAATATGTTTCCTTTATGCATGTTGACTCAGCTGAAGCCACCTCCCCATTGGGCGTTCTCCGCTCCCCCGAAAAAATTTGTTCGCCCTCTTGGTGAGACACGATACATTCCTGCTAAAACAATTTACAAAGTTGAACTCGCCCCCTCTCTCTTTGGAGGGGGGGGGGGCTGTGGATGGAAGTTACCTGACCAGACCCCAGATCCGCCCCTGATGACGTGCAGCCAAACGCCGGAAACGGAGCGGTATCTTCTTCATCTGCCCGTCACAAACCTGTCAGGGTCAGGTTTCCCGAAGCTCCTCCACTTCACCACACAAATCCCATGTTCACGCGCAGCACGACGCAACGCTCGACGCAGTCGGTAGAGAGCTTCAGTACAGCATGATTCGTAATCTGTGCGGTGGCCTGATCACCAAGTCAGTGGCACGCACAAGCAACCAAAACCCCCAAATGACCTTCATTCCTGACCAGTTGTTCTGGGCAGATCAAAAAAAGTTTTCTCCGACTTATCCGATGTTTGAGGCACATGGACAGAGACCAGATGGATCTGCTCAAACTCCCCATTGTGTTTTGCGCCTTGGGGACAGTAATCGTTGATCTGGCCGTTCTTGTTGATGTGGAGTTCCACACGATGTGGGTCCACCGCATTAAAACGCAGTTGAGGCGCATATTCCCTGGCTCTCAGACCAACAGACCTCGGTATTGGCAAATCACATGGAGCCCGCGTGAGTGAGCGAGTGCAGACGCACGCAACGCTTTCCCCCAGAGTTAATCTTCGGCAACGTAATTGCAGGGAGCGAATCAAAGATTTTTGCATGTAGACACTCGACGCTGCAATTGTGCAAGCAGAAACCCGACTGTTCACGTGGCGGGTTCATTCACACTGGGTTCGTCGTGCAAACGAACAAAACTGAATGGGGCTGAATCTGCGTTTGTCGACTTGGCCTTGCTGGACCACGCGTGGACCGTGCAGTGTGAAGGTGTGCACCATGACAACAAGCATTGCTACATCCATGACGTGTGGCCACCACTGCATTGTGGACACCGCGCTCATCTGCTTGCGCACATACGCACGCACACACACACGCACACACACACACACTCGTACACACGCACACATACACACTCGTACAGCAGCTGCCCCTGGGACCCGGCCGTGTCCATCATGCAGTGAATTCCGATCGTGCCCGTCACTCGCCCAATGAGGCGCAGAGTAATGAGATTCGATGTTGATACAGTAAATTGATCATAACAAATAAAATATTTATCCAGGCCATTGTGTGCGTGTAATGGCTCGATCCACGGTGGGGAATCTCTGTTGACGGCTCTATTCACCTGCCGTGCTCCGGCCGTGTGGGGAGGGAGGGAGGGGACTGTGGCGTGCAGTGGGGCCGCGCTGCAGTGCGTGAACGTACGCGTGTTTTTCTTGTTTGGTGAACACACGGGTTGAACGGTTTCTGTGGGTCCTGCCGCACTTGGCACCTCCAGCAGATCCAGTGAGGAGAAGCAGGGGTGGATCCAGGACTAGGCAAGTGAAGGGTTACCTTTGATGAACTTCAACGCGCCTGTGTTGGTTTTTATTGTGTCTGTGGCGCACAATTCGGGGAGCAAGCCCATAGACCCACCCTTGGGCCTGCAACCTATTCAGGTAGAAAAATTTGGACACACCCCAAATACCGACAGGTGGCCCCGTGACGGTTCAGTTGGAATTTAAAAACTAAGACCTGTCTGTCTCTGGAGGCGGTGTGTGCTGCTCCCCAACTACGTCCCAAATCAACTTCACAAACAACGCCCAGACAAATGAATGAGATCTTTCTGTCTTAGTCTTCAGAGGAGGAAAGCGCTTCTCAAATTGATGGCGCGCGGCTTTAATGTTCAGGGGAGCAAACAGAAGGCGAGGCAATAGGAAGTCGGGCCGGAGTGATGGGGTGTCCGGATTGCCTGGAAAACGGCGAATCAGTCGTTTGATGCGATTAATTGTTATTGAGCGGAGTCCGTCCGGAGATGGGAAGATGAGAAGGTCCGTGCTGCCGCTCCAGCGCACGCGCACGCGCAGAAACTGTGCCGCCGCGCACGCGCACCAAAAAAACTGCGCACGCGCAGACTCCCTCAACGGACGAAACCGCACTGCGTTTTCTCATTTCCTCTGAGTCCATCGCAGTGCGCCTCGCAGCTCCATTGAACCCACTTGAAGGGCGTTCGAATACCGCGACGCGTTTGGCGCACAAATCGAACGCTGTTGCTGGGCCGACGCCACCCCAGTCCACTTGGGCGCACGAACTCCTCTTGTAGCGCACTCAGTGTGAACCCGGCGTGAGAGGCGAGTGAGAATCCGTGATGAGCAAATGAGCGAATCCCGGTGCACATCAGTGATCAATTAAAAGCAGAGTTTGCCGACGCCATTGTTTCCCGAAGTTCTGGGCTGGAGCTGTCCTGAAATGATCGAGCTCTGACTCGCTTTTTAATTTTTAACGACGCAAACAGTGAAGAATTAGCGCTTTCCGCTCGGCGTTTTTGGTGTCGGCCCGAGACAGGAAAATTACCGCCATTTGTCACGGAGCGAGACAGGCGTAGAGCGCGGAAAATTGCGACATCGAGAGAGAACAACAACTCTCTCTCTTTCTCTGTCTGTCTGTCTGTCTGTCTGTCTGTCTGTCACTCCCTCTGTCCCCTCCCCTCTCTCTCGCTCTCCCGCCCTTCCCTCTGTCTTTGTCTCTGTCTCTGTCTCTCTCTCAGTCTCTCTCCATTCTGTCCGTCTCTTTCTTTTCTTTGACCTCTTTCGGGTTCTTTCTGTCACTGCTCGCTCTCTTCTCTGCGTGTGTCTCTGTACTCACTCTTTGTCAGTCTGTCTCTGTCCCTCTCTTTTTCCCTGTCTGTCCGTGGTCGACGACAAGGTCCTGGTTTGGGATGCGTCGTGCGTTACCAATTTGCAAGGCAGAGCTGCAGTGCTGAGTAAAAGGCAAAACACACAACGCATTCAAATGTGCAACAGGTCTGACTCGCGTAGGGATGCAGAGCGTTAACGCGTTGCGCGTTCGGCATGAACCAGGTGCCGCGGGCCTGACGAAGACAAACGCAAAGCTCTTCATGCAAAATTCACGCAGCGCCGGACGATCCGGAGCATCCAGGACAAGACAATGGCCGCTCCCCCCGCCGCGTTTATGTATCATTACTTTAACACGGGCTTCATCTGCCCAGAGTGCGCATAAAACATGCAAATAAATGGAGTCCGCGTCCGACGTGGAGACTGGTGAGTGAATCGCTCCGTGGACAGCGCGTTCTGTGTGGAGAGTGGAAGAATACGTACTTCGTTGCATGTGTTGGACACACGCTGCAAGAACGCATCCTGAATTGGGGACATGCGCAGGTCAATGGGCGTTGCGTCGACTGGACACGGAAGGTCCATTGTGTGGTTCAGGGACAGAATATCGAACGTATTCAGTGTGAAAAGGTGGTCTTTGGACTCTCGTCTTCTGGCAGAGACACCAGCTCAAAGTTTCTGTGAGCAAATCTACTGCCACAATAAAATGGTCTGACACGGGTGTCAAACCAGCAGACACGACTGTCTGGTCATTTTTAGTTCAACCTGAAAAGATCAGGCACTTGTCAAGGCTCTGACTAGATCTACCATCACTTGGGAATGCCTGGTCGCTTGGACCTGGGATGCAGGTGGCTGTTGGACCATGTACTCATCAAGGCTCTGAGTGGCCCCGCATCTGGCGAAAAATCGTGTCACGGCATTTCATTCCACAAGCACACAGAACCTGAGTCAATGACTGAAAACAACCTGTTCCAGCTACACTCCTGAGCATCGCCCGGCTGGATGGATGGATGGATGCACAGTCCACCACAAAAACCGCCAAGTGTTGCTGCGGAGCCCATCCCGGGCCCCTCAAGTACCGTTCCACCAAGTCTTTTGCGCGAGGAGATGTGTCTTCAAACGGTCCCCGAGGCGAAATTTAACTTGATGGGATGTTGGTCCGCCCTGGTCGAGTGTACTTACGCAAATTAAGAACTGCGTCGGCAAACACGTGGTCCCTGCAGAAGTTTCAACTCAGCCTTGTTGTTTCAGACTGTTTTAGACTCGTACGTCATGAGTTCGTGTCAAGAAAAGCTTGTTTCACACTGGACGCATCACGCACTACCCGCTCACTGTTTCAAGTCAATGGGAGTTGTGTCGTCCATTGCAACTCAGTGACTGTGCATTTTGCATTGACTCATCCACAGTGACAACTTGTGATGCGCAATGGAAAACCAGCACAGCCTCAGTCAATGTTCCGACACTGTCTTCTTGCCTGCGTTCAGTGCAAAATGCTTCAGACGCAGCGCCCATTGCGTTTCTGCAACGACACAGCGCACGACGCATCCAGCACTTGTGACGCAGCGCCCATTAAGTAACGCACCGCACGACGCGTCCCGTGTGAACCTGCCCCATCGTTTCCGGGATGCTGAGTTAGTTTGTTCCGTTTTGAGGGTCGTTTTTCAGAAACTGGTCAGATCTCCTTTCAGCGCTCTGTTCTAATTGTTGGCTCGGAAGAAAGAGGAGCTGCAGGCTTTTGTTTCTGTGCACAAAAGTGCTGACGATTGTCTCGCAAATGTCAGAACCACGTCATCCCGGCGTCGACTGGCTGTTTGTGTTTCGAATATACAAGCAGTTTGTTCTCGAGCTTGCGCTCTCGAGAGGGTGACGACGCATGCGCATTGACCAAGGTTTGTTTCGCAATGAAGATGCGTTGCTTTGGGTCTTCTTGCGTCTTCTTGACGGTGCAACGCCACAAAAGAGACAGAAGCCACAGACTGACACAGAGGCGGAACAGTCCGGGGGCAACTCAAGGCGTATCCAGTGCGCAACAGACCAACAGGTCACAGCCCACGACGCACCTGCTGTGAAACAGGACATATCCACAATGCTTTGCCGTACTACGCGCTCCACTTTGTCTCCGATCGCCGCCGCCGCCGCCGGTTCTGACGGAGAACCTGATCGTAATACGAATGAGGTCAGTCGGCGGCGCGCTACAAATTGGCGGAAGTCGCCTCCAGAGAAACTCATCAAACATGGACGGTAAAGTGGAACTCGGGCGCACGCCGCTAAGACAATGGTTCGCGCATGCGGAACAGTGGAAGCGTCCTGCGCTGCGTCACTGCGCAGGTCAATGGGCGCTGCGTGCAGAGTCGCTTGACTTACGTACAGAGACGCTAGGCGCAGCGCACGTGGTGTAAGACAACGGTTCACGGTGCCCGCCGGCACAGCTCGAAAGGTCAGAGATTCAGAGATTTGCTGCTGGGAGTCGCACGGGGAGAAGAACGAGCGGCGCTGCGGAGCCCCCGGGGGCAGGAAGCATCTTTAGCTCAGCGAGAATTGTCAATTTACCTCCGTGGCATTATTAGGTTGATCCAGATTCCTGGGACTTTCAGCCGTGTTCACACTGGGTGCGTCAAGCATTGAACCCCAACACGCGCCACTGTGGTGCGCGTCTCACCAGCCAATCAAATCTGCAGAACCACAGCACGTGACTCCTTCAGTGTGAACGCGGCCCACGCCCATCAATACGAGGTCCAAAGTGTATCTGCACAGCTTCAATATTTGTCGATGGATATCGGAGCCACCCCCGCTGATTGCTCTGCGCGCGGATGCGTCTTATTTATGGCGTGTTGGTCCGCGAAGGTTTGCGCCGGATCCACAGTGAGGGTGTCAATCAGTACATCTTGAGCGATGAGGCTGCACCCTGATCTTTGACGCAGCGCATGGCGCGTGCAGAGTGCAGCAGGCTCCTGTTCCCAGGGACGCAGCACATGACGCGAGCAACGTGCGGCGTGCCCCTCCCGGAAGGAGCTGGGGTCACGTGACCACGTGATTGCGGGACGTCGCGGAGCTTGCTCTTCCCCGGCGAGCGCACCTGTGCCTCTCTGTCTGCAGCTGCTGCCCGTGCGTTGATCCACACTGGATGCGACAGGCGACACGTCCCTGCGCAACAAACGTTGCATCCGTGTACTCAACACAGGAACATTCAGAAAACTCATCCAGGGCCAGACTCACACTGGATGCGAAATATCTTTCCGATGGGTCCAAGCGCAAGTCCACGAAAGCTTCATGGAGGTGGACTTGTTCAGAGAGACGACGTGAATCCAATGTGAATCCATCCGTTTGTGGAGTCTTTTCCTTTGCTCACGCACCTGATCTTTGGCTCTGCCCCGCAAAATGTCATGGCGGAACTTTGCCGAGCACAGGACTGGATGTGGAGCCCCTGGATCGGAACCCTACACTCTCCTGCTGTAAACCAACACGCGCATTGCCCCTTATCCGTCTGTGCTTCAGGTTTCGTGTGCCCGCTTTATTTTAATGGTCAGGCTTGTTTCATGGTGGGTGCGCAGACAGGGTTCTCACAGGTGCCTGTGATATCACACAATGACTTTTCAAGACCTTTGGTCACGACAGGAGTCATGTGATTGAACAGGAACCCTTTTTGTAAGGTGAGAACCCATTTCTACCATGATGCGAGCACAGACGACCAGTGGTGTGATCGCAGAGTTGTAGAATGTTAGTTCATTGCGGTCTTGTGAGCGTCAATGGGTGCTACATCTCTGTACATCTCTGCACAAGCCAAAGTGCACCGTGTCCAGTGGAAATCAACTGGTGCTGCATCAACTTCGCTGCCAGACCAAACCGGCGACTCTCGCAAGACATGACGCATCCTCAAGATGACGCGAAGAAAAACGTTCCTCAGACGCCATCTGAGCGCACGAGCGCATTCAGACATATTTCCTGTGTACTGACAAAATGTCACACGAAAATTATAAAATCTAACCAATTTTTAGGTCTCATATTCACACTTTTTGTGATATTTTGTCATTTCAGGTACGTATCACGATAATTGCAAGGCACGTGTGACAGACGCGGGGAGGCGGCTGCGAAACCGGATCCTGCAACCGGCGCGGATCCGGCGAGGGCCGGGATGGATCCAGAGGTAGATCCAGAGAGGCCCTGAGTGGGTGGATCCGGGGTCCAGGAGGGGATTTGGCTCTGATATTTGTGCATGGATGCAGAACCAGGGGTGGATCCTGTACGAACCTGGGCAAGTCGATCCAGATGAGGATTCGACGTAGCACTGGGTTGGATCCAGAATACAAGGGAGGAAAGCAATGTGGTTGTTGAATGGGCAGACCCAGGATCCAGGAGAGGACCTGTGTTTGTGTGTGAGTGGATCCAGAGTTTAGGAGAGGATGTCACGTGGTGCATGATCACATCTACAGCATTGTCATGACAACCACCAGCAGAAAGAAGAGCCAATGAGCCAATTTGGGTGAACTGGATGAGAAGGTGCCAGGTCCTTGAGGATCCCCTGGATAGGAAAGTCTTGGGGTGCTCTGGATGTGAGGGTCTCAACCTCCCCCCCCCACCCTCGGCAGTGCCCTGGAGGAAGAGACTGGGTCCCCTGCCGAGTGGCCTGGTGCCCTGGATCCACCCGCTTTGCTTTCCTCGTTTTCCATTCGTGACGCTGTTGACAACAACTCCCGACCTTTTGAAGCGTCACACAAATCGTGATCTGCATTGAGACCCGGGAGGGGGCAGGCCTTATCTCCTCTCGCGTGTTTTTGCTCATTCTCCCTATTTACTCCATTCACTCCGATGCTTTTCTGCGCTTGACAGGTTTTTTGTCTATTTGTTTTAATCGCGTGGGAACTAATAATGTATCCGCTGCGCCTTTAATCTTTGCGCGCTGCGTCGCGCGGATTGTCATTGCGAAGCTGCAGCAGATCTGATAGAAACATGGGCAAATATTGGCGAATACGCCGCTGTACAGCGCGCGCTAAAAGCATCGAAAACAAAGCGCTGTTTGAGCCGAACAGAGCCGCACAGTTGAATTACATTCATCCCGGGGGCGGACCAAGACGCGACCCAAAGGGCCTCATCCAGACCCCAGGACCCCAGGGCTGGATCCAGATGGAGGCCCTGACCATTGCAAAGAAGTTTTGACACTACTGGCACGGGCTGAGCGAGGGCCCACAGGTACTTGGAGTGTCAAAGTTCTGGATAAGACCCTGAACAACAAGGTTTGAGCGTGGGTCAGACCCCAGATCAGACCCTGGTTCCGCCCCCACATCTCTGTATTTGCTGGAACCCCACAACCCCTGCTGCGACACATCTGTCTGCTGTGCGCGCATTGATGTTTTCTCCTCTTCTCTTCAGAACCACGCTTTTTTTCTTTCCAACAAAGGAAGATGCAACTTCAAAATCAAGTGCTCGGGGCGCAGGTTTTGCACAAAGACAAACACACCAAACGGCACTTCAAACCAGGTTCACACTGCATGCATACGCTGCATCGTGTTTTCAAATCTACTTGGCGTGACACAGCCACGCGAGAACAAAGGTCCGTAGCAGAGACGCAACGTGAGACGCACCCAGCGTGAGGCGGGCGTCCGCGTCCGTTGATCTATCTCTGCGCCTGCGCCGGCGGAAGAGTGGGTTCTGGCGTCGAGTTGGGCGCTTCCGCACTTCTGAGCTTTCTTGCCTCTCTCACCTTTTGATGAAAAAAGTGTGTCAAGACACTCATGTGCAGCTTGTTGGTTCTGCAAATTATCCCTTGTGGGTTCCGTTGGTGCGTGGGTCTGACAGCGGTGACTCTGAAGGTTGATCGCAGGAATCGCGCCTTGTGTCGCGTCTGCGTCACGTCCGGGTGCGGGTCACTGCGCATGACACTGCGCATGCTCAGTCAGTCAGGCCAGCGCCCACTTGCTCTCACTTCTCACCCTGACGTAGATCTCTGGTGCAATGGTCCACGCAGGGTCTGCACTGCATTGAAATCTGGTGAATCTTGGGGGGACTTGTTCAGGACTCTCTGTCCCCGACAATGCTGCTCCCTCTCACAGGCATCAAATTTTTCACTTTCACGTGGAAATTTTTGAGACGTGAGGTTTGGGGTCCCCTTTGTCCTCCATTCTGTATCGGCAAAAAATCCAGGTGAAACAAAGTGCGCGCTCCTTACTTGATCTATAAACTCCCGGAGCACTGACCTGGCCAGGGAGCGGTTCCAGCTTCCTGCGGGGAACGTGACCGCGACGCCCGCGGCGGCCTCGCTTTGATTAGACTCCGCAGCGGCGTCCATGTCAGCAGCGTCTCAGGTCAAATCTCCAGGAGCGTCTAGGATGACAAAAAACAACGGCGAAGCCAATGGGCGGATTCACGATGCAGTAAGGGGGCGCCCGGCCCCATTTGCGTCCCAAAAATAACTTTGAAACGGTAAGGAGGGTCAGGTTTACCGAGGCTTATACTCTGGATGTGACCCTGACAGCCAAGGTTCAGTGGATTCCAGAGGCCCAGAACAAGTTCACGTTCTCATTCTCAGGCAAAATGTCCGTCTATACAGAGGGGTGCAAGGTAAGGTGTACGCCACGCAATCAGACGCAACGCCCTTCGACGCACAGAGGGGCGGAATTCGTACAAGGTGCGCACCGTGTGGAACAGACCTGTGGTGATCTGTCACGCAGCAGTGAAAACCTGCAGGCAGTGTTCGTCTGGCTAGACTTCCACTTGTACACGGGCGTCTGTCTGCAGTAACGTGCAGCGAGAGGAAGGGGAGGGCTGGAGGGGAGGGCGGAGCGGGGGCGAGATTTCAGCCGTTTTTAACCTGCCAGTCTCTTAATCAATCCATAAACGCCTCTTTGTCTGACACTTATCAAAATGGATCACCTTTTAAAGAGCTAAGTATCGAACCCGCGGAGGGATATTGATTCCCGTTGTCGCCTCCTCACCGCTGTGCGCAGGGCGGCCTTGGGGCGACGGCCGCGTCCCGTTCACGACGCGAGCGTCACGCGATGCGACGCTGCGTCGTCCATTGTGACGCAGCGTCGCGCCTTGTGGTAAGAACAGGGGCCGCAGCGCGTAGCGCGTTTGGTGGGCAACCGGCGGGCGCGACACGGACCAAAGGTACTTGGCTCGAAAGTGATCTGCGGCCATGACGGCGCAGTGTCGACTGAATCTGGTCTAAACCACAGACAAGGGCAGATTCAAGGGGTGGGGGCGCTGGCCTCTCCCCTCTTGTCCGCAAAATGTGTGCACCACAAGCACCAAAAAAGGTTTCTTGTCGCTGACCAGACCCTGGATCCACCCCTGAACAGGAGACGGAGAAGAGAACCCAACTCCGCTTCTCGTATCCATTCCACCTGAGCCGCAGACGTTTCTATTGTTGCAAGGACCTTGCTCAGAAAGAAGAAGGTTTGATTCAGTTCAAATCATGTGCGTCTTTAAGAAACAGTTTTGCTGAAAAAAATTCGCAAAATTCGGCGGTTATGAAAGAGGGTGGCGTTAAACTGAGGTCAAGAAACTGGGTCACGGGAACCTTTCATAGATTTTGTAGCTGGAAGGTCGCGCTTCACTTTCACGCACGACACTGAAGTTCGCAGACCAGCTGATCTGTGGAGTTTCGTTGTTATCATTGAGGGGAAACTTACGGGCAGAAATTTGTCATTGTGATGAAAAAATGTCTGTTTTCTGACCCCAGCGCGTTGCAATCAAAGTCCACTCGTCGAAGATTGTTGGACACAAAAGAGCAATGTGGTTGCCACTTGCGCAGTGAATGCGTTGCATCCCCCGAACATACGAGGTTCTATCCAACCACAGCAAGACTTATCATGTTCACGATCGGCCTTGAAGGACACGGGTGCTTGATTCGAGACAACTGTGCAGACTGGTCAATTGGCTTCACCGGGGAACATGATAATTCTCACTATCGTTGGATAGAACCTCGTATATGCGAGGCTTGTCCAAATGAAGGTGAACATGGGCCCGTGTGCGGACGTCTGTTTTTCTGCGGCACGTGTCGATCAAATCAGTCGACCCTGGGGAATGTCTGGCCTGTTTCCGGTCGTGCATACGAGTTATCATGTCTTGAAAACTCACATCGACGCACTTCGCTTGGCGCAATTCGTTTGTCTCACACAAGGAATGTGCTCGTCCGTGACCAATTGCTGATTATGATAATTGTCACTTTGAGTTGATAGATCCTCGTATGAATGTGTTGCGTCAGCAAGGACACAAAGTCGACGACAAAGTTCGTACTCAACTGCATTTGCACCTCGCGTGCAAACTTTGTGGGTAAAATTGTTTTGTGGAAAAAAAATTCCCTTCTCGCAGGGTCGGATCCCGTGACTGGACCCTGGATCCGCCGCTGCTCTCGTCCCGCAATCATCTCCGCAGTTCCGCGATGAGAGGTGCTCAAGTTCTGCCGAGGAACCGCGTCACTAAATTGGCAGCATTCAGCAGCCCGCGCGTCCACGCTCCTTCAACACTGCCAGTGTTTTTCTTGCACAAGCTGATCGTGACTTTTGGACGTTCAGTTCTTGTTGTTCAGTTCGTTTGACTTTGACGTCAGCGTCAAGATGCGTCGCGCCGGAGAAGATGACGTTTGGCTGTGTGACACGTGGCGTACGTGGTCAACGCATAATGTGACGCCCTACTAAAAGAGATCTCTGGCTTCCGGTTGTACCACCTGGGTGAGGTCCCTCAACCAGTGGTTCTCAAACCCCTGAAGAACTGGTGGTACAGTAGGCAGGCCTAAGCGGTCCAGGTTGTGAGGTCTGTGAGAACCGTGACACCGGTCCACACTGCATTCATGTACGTACGAGCCTGTGAGGGATGGGAGCCCACGTGGCAAGAGGTTTCTCCATTGATAAGGGCTTCCCTGTCCGCGTGCATACGCATTGCATGTTGGAGATAATGACACAGAAAATCGCCATGCAATCTGCGAATGAAGATGAAAAAAGACACCAGGATGACATGCGAAAACATCCCCAGCGCTCCTGGCTCCCAAGACATGATGTACGTCCTTCAAGAGACCAATTTGCGTGGCGTGTGGAGAGTGTGTCATGTTGCTCCCATCATCGGGGAAATACGGGAGTCGATGAGACGACCAGTCTCCACACGCAGGAAGAGTCGTGGACGAGGCTCACGCTGGGTGCGTCCTGCCTTGTGTCCCTGCTTCGTGCGCCTGCAGACCGGCGCAAGGTAGGGAATGCATTCAGCGTTGCCCTAGGCCTGAGATTTTTCCCAGGGTCACACTGAACGCATCGTGCGTTGCGTCCCTGTTCCACGCACCTGCACATGGACGCCAGGTAGCAGGGATCTGGCGTGGCCCAGGCCCGAGGTTGTTTGTTTCCGTGCTGCCCTGGCTAAACTTCTAGGCTTCTCTGGCTAACTACCCAGCTGAGCTGGAGAGTTCCCCGGGCGGGCGGGCTGCTCTGAGCGGCATCTGACACGGACCCGAGCTGTGACGATGTCCAGAGGCGGATAATGCCGTATTGATGAAAGTGGAGCTCCTCGTACAGAGGTCGCGGTGGCTGCAGGGGGCGCCGAGACGGATCGCTGCCGTCATCGTGTCCCGGCCCGGGCTCACACTGCAGGCGTTACGCGTGGTGTTACAGTGCAGGCGTTACACAGATGTTTCTCTGGAGGCATTACACGTGACGTGTGACGTTACACTGCAGGCGTTTCTTGTGGGGTACACCGCAGCAGGCGTTACACTGCAGGCGTTACGTCTCTGCAGAAGCCAGGATTGTTCATCTGGTTGCGTCGTGCCATGCATCTGTTGACGTCAAGAATGCACGTTCCACACTGTATTCATCGTGCAGTACATCTTGTGTCTGCACAAGTGCCTTTTCCACACTCGATCCGTCACTCGTCGCATCTCAGAACAAGGAAAAGGGGCAAGACGAAGGTACACACAAGACCCCGACCCGTCACGCATTCAGTGTGAAGCATCACGTGTGACGCAGGCCTTCGAACGTCCATCCCGGGGTTTCTCCACCGAAGAGGTGATTCCATTCAGAGCCGGGGAAACGCCGTCCTAACTCGATAAGTCGATGCTGCAAAAACATGAGGCAATTGTAATGTTTGATGTACAACAGGGGCGCGTCGTCCTCGTGCCTCGATCAGCGGCGGCGCGGGCCGCGAGAAACCTGCAGGTCACGTTCACGACGCATGCGTCACACGTGACGTCCCTGTACGGCGCATGCGCCAGGCTTGGCGTTCCTGCACTCTGTGTGCTTTGCAACACGCGTTGGAATGACGCTGAAACATTGCGTGGGCCACTCCGTGAATCGGAAGGACATCCACGAAGCTCTGCCATTAAAAATGCATTGAACACGAAGCGGAGTTTCTAATGACAATGAATGACGATCTGAATGCGGAAGAGCCGTGTAGTGCTCACACTACAGCCGTCCGTCGCGCGCTTCGTCTCTGGACGCGAACACGCCACGAGGCGACTGGGGACTTTGTGGGTGGAAGGACAAAACGTAGAAACACATGCAGAGCCAATTCGCGGGAGTGTGCCTTTTGACAAGGAGTGCAAAAACGTGGAGACGTTTGAATTTCAGCCTTGTGCTTCTGTTTGTCTCGCCGTGTTTTTCTGTTGACTCTTTGATCGCAGCGGCAAGTGACGCGAGCTGCTGTGAAAGTGAACAACACTGAGACAGAAGCGGCAAGTCATGAAGGGAATCTTTCTTCTCTCGCTCACAAAAAATTTCACTCCAAACGCAAAAAAATTTACAAGGGGCACAAGGGGACGTGCTTGCTGTCTCAGCTGCTCGGCGCTGCAGGGTCCTGTCATCCGAGTCCGGACCCACCTTCCCGACGTGGCTTGATGACACTGGTCTGGGTCCCACGCAGGCCCCACGCCCCACACCCCACACCCCATTCCCCACATGCCACACACACCCCATGCCCCACATTCCATGCCCCATGCCCCATGCCCCATGCCCCACACCCCATGCCCCATACCCCACATACCACACCCAAGACCTCACACCCAACACCCCACACCCTATGCCCCACACCACATGATGCCCCATGCCCCACGCCCCACGTCTCACGCCCCACGCTGCATACCCATGTCACAGTTTGGAGCAGGTCATTCTGGATTGAGACAGCGACCTGAGCGGCTGCGCGCGCACACAAGCACCGCGTCGCTCGCTTGCCCGACCACCCTGACTAATGCATCCTTCCGACAGACTTCCCAAATCAATCCTTTCCGTTCGGGTGACTAAACATTGGTCAACATTCGATTCCTGTAATAAGACTCCGTGTTCCGTCCCGACATGAGTGGCTCAACGCGTGTACGTACGACGGTCGCACACCAGATACGTCGCACGCGGCGTCCCAGAGAAAGTTAAAAGCCACCATGACAACGCCGTCTCCCCACCATGGTGACCAAAAGCGCACACCAGCGAGTTTGAGCAACCACTGACTACCTTTCGGTGTCCCAGTTGTCAGATCAGTGGCACAGACAATGTATTTGCACGACAAGTGACTGACACCTGCGTCAAAGGTCTGACATTGAGGGCAGGTCGGCAGAAGACAGCACGGATCCATAGCAATACTCACCATTCATTGCAGTGGCCAAACAGCGAGGAAAAGTTAGCTGTGTGCGCGTGTCGTGCACGGGTGAACGGGTTCACCCCAAGATGCCGCATTTGCTGCATTTGTTGACGTCAGCGTCAAATTTGACGTCAACGCGTTGGTTTTGCAATTCACGTCGGCCTTGCGTGCAAACCGCTTGACGCGTCAATTCTGTGCGGCATCACCCACGCAGCCTGCGCCGCCGCTGACGTGAACCGGTCCTCATCCCAACCGTGACGGTGTGGTGGGCGCAGTTGATTTTTCCCTCGAGTTTTACATCGGTTCGAATGGCCTTTTATAGATTTAGTGCCGCGGCTCTCGAATTGGGGAGTTAATGGCGGCTGTGGCGTTTACAGCGCGTCTGCACGAAAGCCAGTCATCATGGCCGGGGAAGCGACGACACGAGCAGCCGGCTGCGACTCGGGGCCGACGGAACCAACCGACGAGACAGGGGTGGGGGTGGGGGTGGGGGGTCTGAGCATTTTAATTCTCATTTTGATGTCAGTTGACACACGCCACTTGAAATCAGAATGAGTGCGTGGCCATTTCTGGTTGAACCTGAAATGAACAGACAATGTGTCTCAGGGTTGCCTGAAAATGCCCTTGCTTGGCCATTTCAAATGGCCATTTCTTAAAGCCTTCACTGGCGAACTCTGGGCCCAGCGTCTTGTGGATGTCGCCCTCTGTGCAAGTGAATGGGCGTAGTGATAGGTCTGAACACCAGCGTTGTTGCGCAGTCGACTTCTGTCTTCGCTGAGCACTGCAGAAGAGCTCTGCAGAAACATCAGCCAAACACAGCTTCTTTGACGCTCTTTCCTCCAGACAACTAAACTTCATTCTTGAGCACCTCACAGAAAAAATAACACGCAAAAAGCACGTGCAGAGAAGGAAGTGCAGACGGCTCACGCTGTTGGCGGCGTGCGGCTGTCGCGCCGTGTCTCGAGCACGTGTCACCGGCGCCGAGCAGGAAGCGCCGCCTTCTCCTCAAGTCTCGTTTCAAAGGCCCGAGATCAAACAGCGACATGCAGTCTGAAAAAAGTGAACGTCAGAGATGCTGCCTTTTTGTTGCACAACAAACATGAGTACCGCATTCATGTGTGTGAATGACGCACTTGAGGGATACCCTGTCAAAAATGTAGAGTGGGGTGCGTCCCATTGAATGCCTGTTGCCACAAGGAAAGTCGGTGTGCGTCTTGCACTCTGGTGCGTGTGACACTCTGGTGAATACGGTAACACCAGACGGGAGAAGGAAACACCGGGAAGCATGATCACATGGATCACACGGATCACATGACAGACAGGGATTGATACTGAATTTGGTCAAGACGGCGGGGGTGGTGGTTATCAAGAAGCCCCAGAGTCAGAGGGACCACAGACCCTGCGGGACCCAGATTTCTCTCTTGCTTTGAGTTCAAGTGTTTTCAACCAAAAAAAATCCGCTTGACTGCCAAAGGAACACCAGACACTTTTTTCGTTCAGTAACTTGCAAAGACAAGGAAGCAAGCAGATCTTTCAATATCTGAGCGCTTGTATCGCTCCCTGTGCCGCTGCAGCAAAAGGAAACCCAAGGCGCAGAGGCAGCTGAATTTCGGATCCCCGTTTCACGGCGGCATCGCGAGTAATACCTCGAGCTTGTAAATCATTGATTCAAGGGCGTCGCCTATCAACTTAAAGAGCGCTCCTTTTTGTGGTGCACCATTACCTTTGGCTTTATGGGTTGGCAGCCTCCTCCTCCTTCAACCTCGAGAAATGCCATTGAACGTCTGCTTCACGCTGGATGCGCTTCATTCCACTGGGTTTAAATTGCACTGCGTCATGTTTTGGGCTGATGACACGCGTCAATGACTGCATGACGTCTGAGGACGCCACGTCACTGAGTGCGTCACGTCCATTGGCGCTACGTCACTCATGGCGTCACCTCATACACACGTGTTTGCCATGTTGTGGGTACTGCGTCACTGCATTGCATCCTGTGCTCAGAAAAATTTTGCGTTGCGTCGAGTCAGTGACACGTTTGGACAGAAACGACGACGCGGGTCAGGCAGCGTGAACCTGGCCTGATCAGAACCGGAAACGCGTGACGACGCTCAGGACGAGGCTCGTCCTTTTGATGCCCCTTTAAGACCTCACTTGTCTTTGGCAGCGCTACCAAAGAGAGTCAATTTTTTGCAAATGACGGGTGATTGAAGACATGGAGTCAGCATTGATCTGCATGAAACAAAGGCAAAAAGTCGAGTTTGTGCGCACATGTTCATGCAAGGTCGCAGATCATTGGCAATAAGTCCAGCACGAACCCCAGGAGCCTCTGGTTCCCCCTTACGAATTTACCAAAGAGAAAAATGCCCCCCTGGTGCAGGTGTGAAAATGAGGGCAGTTTACAGATCTATTTTGATCTTGGTGTTTGGGGGCACCCTGATCTGACCCCAGTCAGGTCTGGGTGGGCCCCTCCCTCAACCCGGACCCTGGATCCGCCCAGAGAACTTGAACTATGAATTTACATCTCGAGAGGATTATTAATTTGCGCAAGAACAACACGGTCGACATTCGCACATGTTTTCCCCTTCACTGCACCGCGGTGGCATATTGCGATGCGAAATGATCGAGTGTTTGACAAAAGTCACAAAATGCGTCAATAAAAATGCGCGCAGCATTGTGAGCGGCGTCGGGAGAATCTCGGCGCAGATCTCGCGTGTGTGCAGTGAAGCGAGATTATCACGAGACTTCATTCTTTCCCACCGACGTTTATGCAAAGCGTCTGTCGCCCCCGCAACCCCCTCAATTCTCTCGCGCTTGAGACAATTCTCAGATTCTCCGAAAATTCCGATGTTTACAACTCAGGCTTTTCGTCAGCAAAGGGTGATAAAACTCCAAAGAAATGCAAGAGTTCAGAAATCATCCCCATCCAGTCTCCATCCACGTGAGACAGGCGGTGCAGCACCCAAGGGTTGATCTTGGGTTGATCTGACGACGGGCCCACGGGTTGCTCCAAGTGTGGAATCCATCTGGCAGGTCCTGGGGTCTTCGTTCACACATACAATGTACCCAATATCGGATCCAAGGGTGTCCAGAACTGGAGACAGACCCAGGAGCGGGTCCAAGGGTTGGTCCAGGGGCGAATTTGGGCAGCGGACCCGGAACTCAAGAGAAACCGACCATGGCTCGTGCGAGAGTTGTTTGTTTGCCGCTGACTGAGAGCTCGGTGCACAGTGGCGACAAAACTCGAGCTCTCTGGATTTCCAGAAAACCCCTCCAATGTCGCTCTCCCTTATTTGTCGTTATCAAGAGAGCAATTACAAGATGCGGTCTTGGGCCAAATCTTTGATCTGCTCCTTCCAACAAAGAACCTGGGCGGACCCAGAATTTGTGTGGCGACTCCCTGGGAACCCTGATTCCACCTTCAACACAACATTTGCCCCCTCAAGGGGCTGGGACTAAAATCATTTTCTCGGTCTCAATGGTGTCCGAGCCAAAGGCCTTTGACGTCCCAGATCCACCCCTGTTGTGTGAACCTCGGGCCCCTCATTCACACACACGCACTCGCACTCCCGCTACACACGGGTTCGCACCGTCTCACCTGTCCCGCTCTGCCGGGGAGAGCAGCGTCTCCACGCAGCGCGCGCTGCGACGTAAATTGGCTGAGTGAGGCGGTTAATGCTCGTCAGATCGAGCAGACATCAAAGCAAAGCGCTTCCAAATGGTTTCCTGTCTCCGAGAGAGATATGAAAATATTGTGTCTCAAGATGTGCAAGATGGAGATGGTGAGAGTGAACAGAGATAGGGAGGGTTCACGCTGGGTGGGTCATGGTGCTTTGCGTCGCACAACTGGTAGGAGAGAGAGAGAGAGAGAGAGGGAGAGAGAGAGAGAGAAGAGAGAGAGAGAGAGAGAGAGAAAGAGAGAGATGATGCAAGCCAAGCAATCCGTGCATTCCCGGAAACAC
>JAAUXT010051323.1_pt1 | contig 23792 bp, 24 predicted proteins | sample 7278171 | NCBI WGS metagenome assembly JAAUXT01 (sample SAMN14350112, study PRJNA611818) | marine sediment metagenome | isolation source: surface marine sediment (1.8m) | place: French Polynesia: Moorea | collected 2018-08
CAGTTGAAAGTTGCAGTTTTTATTTGATCTCGGGCAACTCTCAGTACCTCACTTGGACGTGACAAACGTGAAAACGTGACACCTAAAACGTGACAAATGCAAACTGGATGCGCGCAAATTTAAAAGGACAAACCTCGTACGAGTACAAAATTGCCAATGTCGTGACCTGTCAACAATACAACTCCATCCAGAGAAGTAAACGACACTTGCATTTTTTAACACGCGACAAAACTTCCTCATCCCCTTTGAACTTCTGTGTTTTTTTAAGTGAACCTTGCTTGTCTGCAGGCAACATTCCACAAGACATCTGCACTGCGTCTGTGTTGAACACCATTGAGAGCGGCCTCGTGGAGTCAGTCCTGAACCTGTAGGACACCTCCCATCTATTTGGCTGTGGAACGCTGTGTGTACATGTTGTCCGCCGCAGACTGTCACCACTGAGAACGGCAGACATTTGATTTGCAGGAGCAGATCGATGATTCAGATTGCAAAGCCACTCGAGGATACAATCATTTACAACGCTTGTTCGCTGTGCATTAAAATTGCTCTGGGGTGCCTGGCTTTCCTCGATCCCTGTGGTGGCGTTGTTTCACCTTATCAAGCGGTGGGGGACAGAGCAGGAGACTCGTCTGAACATTCAACAGCAAAAGAAAAACGCTTTTCTTTCAGCTGCTGTGTAACACAGAAAAAGACCCACGCGCGACTTTGAAGAACGCCACACGAATCTCATGTTTGCCACTTTCGCATTGCCTTTCCAGGCCGCAGAACACAAACGATCCCCAGGTGAACCCCAAGTTTGCAGCGGCTGTCATCATCCCTCATTTGACAGCCATCAGCCAAGAAATTCATCTTGATGGAGGCGGGCGAGAAGCTAACTTTCCTCATTGCAGTGACGGGAGTCCTCCCGAGCAAAACCACTGCGGGGACAACTCGCACAGATCTAATTCAATTTGCTCCGGAATCTCTTAATTGTTTATGACAAAAGCTTCAGTCGAACATCTGCCTGTTGACGTAGATTGTTTATCCCGGAGGGACAGGGCCGTCGTGCGACGCTCCGCTCCGTGATGGATTAATTACTCCTCACCTGGAGAGGGGGCGCCCCCGTCTTCTGCTCGCCCCTGATTTCCCTTTCTCAGAAATTCACTGCAGATCTTTCTTTTTATTCAAATTACGTTTGCAAACTCTTTCTGTGGTGTTTCTGTAAGATTGTGTTTGTTGTTGTTCTTTCACTGGAGGGAACGAAGAAAGAAACTTGGACCAGTATATGCAGACTGTGTGGAACTCTGGAAGCTCTTTTCGTGCAATTATACTTCTTTTTATAAAGCTGAGTCTTGATAGTCAGCAGTTTCTTCAAAGTTGTGTCACCTAAAGTTTGAGAGCAACAAAGAGGGAGCAACTAAAACTCTGGAAGCTCTTTTCAAGCTCTTTTGCTGAAGCTGAGTCTCGATAGTCAGCAGTTTCTTCAAAATTGTGTCACCTAAAGTTTGAGAGCAACAAGAAGGCAGCAACTAAAAGGCTGCTCTGGTAGATTTTGCCTAATTCACGCCCATCACACATTATATAATTTCAGCTGCAGCACAAAATAATGCAAATGAGATTGTCTTCTTTCCGGAACACAGTTCGCAGAAGTTTCTTCACAGAAAGGTGAAAGGTTTTGCTTTGTCGATGTTCATTATCTACACAGACGATTGAATCGAGAAGCTGGAACTTTGTCAAATGGCAGACTTCCTCCTCAAGTTTCCCTCATGTTCTTTCTTCTGTCTGTTGCACAGGGTCAACTGAAAGTGCAATTGTTCATTTGGTGTCAAATTTTTTCAATGCCAATTGCCATTTCTGAAGTGCAAAAGCTTCAGAGTTAGCATTTTACTTTTTGAACACGACAAAACAGGAGACTTGTGCAGACGCTGCAGCGAAAGTCAAGCCGTCCGGGCGGTGTTGACTGATGGAGTCTCGCGACGCACGCTCCTGCTGTCTGCGGAATCCGCCGCTTCTGGTTGTTGCGCCTCAACAAAGCCTCCAATAAGTACAATTGTGCTCTTCGTGTTGCGCTTTTGTCACAGATATTGATAGTGACGACGGCTTTTAATATTTCACAAACAAGTGCTTTTGTGGCAACCACGTTCACCAATAAGGCATCGAGAAGAGCGTCGCAAAAAAGAAAGCAGGGCTCATGAAAGCCTCCATCAAATTAATTGTTGATGACATGAAGTATATATCACACCTGCTTCAAAAGGATTTTAAGTTCGCCTTGTCTCCTTTGAGATGAACACATCTAACGCCATTTTTATTCCATGTCTAACGTCAGTTGATGCCTGCAAAAACGAGCAAACGGGGCTGTTGCCAGGCTGTGTGTACAGCAGCCGATTATTGGCTGACAAACATTCAAAGAGACAGCGGAGCGCAATTGCGTTAAAGTCTTGTAACAGATGCTTCACCACGAAGCAATTTGCAAATAACAAGTCAAATATTGCAGGGAGTCGTCTGCCACCTTTCGATCTGTTGGAACCGTGCTTCGAGGTCCTCGAGCTGTGATATCCCAGCGCAGTTCTGTGGAGAGCTGCCGCCACCCGCCTCTCGACACCCGCGATCCAGAATTCCCTCCCCATGCGTGGGCATATTGATGTTTGTGTTCCTGAAGCACTCCTTGACTTGTAACACATACAATTTACTCGTTTCAAGTCCCAATTGACGACATTTAGATTTTGCGTCAAAGAGCACCTTACAATTAGTTTTTAGCGTCACATCCATCAACGTATAATCCAATGAGCGGGGAGAGCGTGTGGAAAACACCGCTAACGTGAAGCTTCCTCACACAAAGGGAGTTTGGTGTGGCAGATCAGGCCTAATGACATTCTTGCCTTCACTTTATGGTTCAGTATCTCCCAGAACACTTTTATCTGCGATTCACTCACATGTGCATTTGTATCAGACGCGATGTTCCCACTGACATCTTTCGCAGAAGAAAAAGGAATTGTTTCTTTTTGGCGAACACAGCCAAGATTAATTTTTATCAAATTAAAAGCTGCTCTGAGACTCATCATGTCTCTTCACGTATGGCTTTCAATGAGGAAGAAATAACACTCACTGGTGGTTCGTTTCAGCGTGCCAGCATCTTGCCAGTGTTTTATCGGACCCGGAGGAAGTAATTTGCGCAATAACAGAGCCTTTTGTGTCTCCACATGCTCCTTGTAGCAGACGAAGAAAAATAACGCAGCAGAAGATAATCTACGAACTTGTGCGCACTGTCTCGCCCATGCCTTTTCTCAACACAAACATCAAGGCCTCTTTGGCTGCCATACCCGTGCACTACTCCCTCTTGTGCGCACTTCCCCGCTCACCGGCCGCACCTGAAGCTACTCGACTCTCCGCCCTTCTCCGAGTGGTACTTACCCACTGCAGTCAAATTGGTGAGAGCGGCGACCATCAAGAAGCACCTCAAGACTATTCCAACCATCTCCGTCTTGTTTCGACGTTTCCGTTTGTTCAAGACAACGCTGCGTGGAAATTGTTGCAAATGAAGTTCAATCGAGAGGCACGAACAATTTTCGCGGCTGCATGACAAGTTTGAATGGTGTGCGCTCCCCTCCACAATGAAGCGTTGACGAGACACTCGACACAGCTTCAGTTGCCCTGTGAAGCTGGAGGAACCGCCGTGCACTTTTGATTAGAGATTTCCAGCGCCAGCCTGTGGGATTCAATATGCTCCTGCAAATGCAATATGCTTATGGCCCAAGTATTGAAGGAGGTGGTGCCCTGTATCTTTACTTGCAAAAAAGTTCATGTCGGGGTATTGATTCTGTTGGTGTTGGCCATTATTTGTGGGGAGCGGGTTTGATGCCTGGGAAACTCGGCCACGAGAGAAGTGCGCGGCTGCAATGGGAGGAGGCGCCTCATGCGTCAACTTGTAAGATCAGATAATGATTCTCCTTTGGTTACCTTTGCATCAAAGGAAATCCTGGAATCCAGCAAGAACTTTGATTTACGCAGGTGGTGATGCTGCAAATCAACAGCAACCTTCAAGTGCGGAAGCGTTGAGCGCGGAATTATGCCACCCCGATGTCTGCTGCAGATGCGCCTTGGGTGTCGTTCACCCGCTTTGCTGGGAGTCAATGCACATTCAACTGGAAAATTATGCCTGTGTCGCGGCGCAGTGAGGAAGAAACTTTTAAAATGCAAATGAATCACCACGGGACACAAGGCTCAATGTGGAACCGGACGCGATATGTCTCAAACATAGCAGCGTCTTGACTGAAGCAGTCCGAGCAACAGAGCAAATGTCAAAAGAACATCATGGGGATAGAATTCTAGAGCTCCTTGCGCACGTGACCTTCAACTTGCATTGGATCAAAAGGAAATAGTTCATGATGACAGCCTGACAACATGTACATGGACACCGCTTCTTGTGTGCTCCAAGTCTTGTCTCTTATCTCTTCTCCCATTCTTGACAGTTGTCAGGTGCTCGCGAAATGCAAAGGTGACATGCTCTTAGTTGGTGTGGCAAGAAGAGAGCAACACAAAGGCTGACGCGTCCGCAAACACGAGGCAAACCGGCTTCCCACAGTAACTGATGAAGAACGTCCATCAGGAAACAGTCAAACGGGTCTGACGATCCTAGGAGGTGAATCTCAGCCTGCATGGTTTCCAGTTGAGTTGAAGCGGATTTGGGATCGACGCTGGGTGAAAGGATCTCTAGCCATTTGGCCAGATCTTCGACCTCTGGCCTGTTGCACAAGCTGTTCGCACCTCTGATCTGTTGCATCAAATGTCAATGCAGAGGCGAGACTCCAAATCTCGGCACAGACCAATGATATAATGTACTTCATTGTTGATGTCACCTGACGTGTGCCTAAAATTATATGGATTACACATAATGCCCCAAAGCAAACATCGATAATTCCTTTTCATTGTATTTTACATTGAAGCGTAATTCAGAATTTGATGGTTGCGGATTGGAGGCAGCGATGACTTGATGTCATTAACGTGTAATAAATTCGTTGCGTCCCTCAATGCCTTCCTTCAGTCTATAAAATTTACGTGGTTGTGCACAAAAATGTGTGATTGGAAAATGGGTCTTAATTGACAGGCCGTTGTGTGCGTGGAGCAGGATGTAATAAATCTGACACAGTGCATCAACATATCAACTGACATGGCCGCGGAAGAGCTGGCAGGACACGATAGGGTTTCAATAGGCAACTAAAATTTATGGTTGTCACCAAACCCACAGGACAACAAAAGTCATTCGTCATCCTCCACTCTTCTTGGCCTCCAGAAATTTTCAAAAATAACTTCAAAAAAAGCCTACCGTATAATAATTGTGGCCGTTTTTGATCTGCACAGCTGGAACTTTCCAGCCCTAATCACTTTTTGAGAGCTATTTGTCGAACTATATGGCTCACAGCGCAGCAGCAGGTGAGCAGATGTGCGTGCTCAGCTCCTCACCTTCAACGTGTTCAAGTTTTATTCAGTTGTTTCGTCTCGTGCAAAGTTTGCTGATGAAAGTTTTATGCTCAACAAACAGCGAAAAGCCCAGTCTTTATTTCTTATCGACGACTTCAGTGGAAAGGAAGACAGCTGATCAATACCAAAACGTGTCGCGTTCTGGCCCTCCCCAGTCGAGGCACAAGTCGTTCGTAACAAGAGAGTGGCACTCCACCTGCGGATTGACACGATTATGAGTTTTAATCTGGGTATTCAATATGTCGCACAAAGAAGTGTTGACGTTTATGTGAGAAAACATGGGAAGCGATGCCCCCTTTTTCGATTGTTTGCCAGACGTTCGATAGATCTAAGCCGTGAACGTGCTCTCTCTCTCTCTCTCTCTCTCTCTCTCTCTCTCTCTCTCTCTGTCACATCTCTGTCTGTCTGTCTGTCTGTCTGTCTGTCTGACTGTCTGTCTGTCTGTCTGTCTGACTGTCTGTCTGTCTGTCTCTGCTTCTGTCTCTTCCTCTGTCTCCCCCTGCCTTTCTCGGTCACGAAATGAGGCCAACTTGACTCTCATTGTCTTTTGTGTTCAATACAGTTGAAGTTCACAAACACACTGCTGGAAAAATATGACCACATCCTTGTGAAAAGAAGAACCATTTGCTGTTTCCACATCAGCAGTTGAGTTTTTAGCAGCACTGGAATATGGAATAACGAGTGCTTCACTTTCTCAGGACTCCCCCACTTCCTGGTTTTGTTTAATGATGAGATGCGCAGACAATCCACCAACAGATAATTCTGCTGAGACAACGCTCTAATTAGATTATCTCAGAATTTGGTATTCAAATGAAGGAATACTTCATTTTTCTACAGGGAATTTAATGAAAAGAAATGACACTGGCTGCATAACTTCATTAGTTCATTCAGATTTGAGAACGGGTGGGGCGTCGTGGTGCGGGCGGCTGTCGCCGACTCGACGCTGCAGATCCGAACCGCTTCATCCGCTCCGATACAATTAGGCCCGACATGACCAACTTGGAGTGGATCGCCACTTTCAGCTTCGTTGTTCAAGAGGAAAATCGTCCTGTGTGGTCGTGCATGTTCTTGTGAATTCGTCAAAATGAATATTTCCCTTCTGAACGCGAGTTGTGTTCACCTCATATGAGTGCCTTTGAGTTCTGGCTGAGTTTGATTTTCGACTACGAAAGTGACTGACTGTGCTGCGTGCGGTGTGAGCTTGAAATTCACAACTGTCCGCGGGGGGCTGTTTCTGTACGATTTTCATTTTGGAAGAAAAAGCCTCTTTCAATTTGAGGTGCGTGACAAATCCGAGTTTTTCAGTGACGACTCCGCGTTTTTGAGTGACGTTGACGTTTTTGACGGGAAACAAGATGAAGAAATCATAAAAAGGCATTGTGTGTCAGAGACCTCATCAACTCATCAGCGATGCCAGCACAAGTTCTGCCTCTCACAGACTGGTGAGTATAGAAAAGAAAGAGGTAGGTGCCGAACCCGAGTGAAACAAAGAACGTCTGTTTCAATTCCATCAAAAAGTTTCTGAGACAAACTTGACAAAGGGGTCGATGATGCTCGTACAAAAGCAATTGGAAGGTCTGAAAAGGAGAGGACATGTATCTATTCGAATCAGACGAGATCCAAAAAGGGAAAGGAGAGTTGTTGTGGTCTCTCTTCAGTCAATCGTCAATCAAAAATGTGTTCCCCTTGGTGGAATCCTGAGTAAACAACACTTTTGGAATTCTGATCACTTGTACAACAAAGGCCCTTTGCCTGGAGCTTCAGCAGGACAGACGCACGAGATCAGAAATAGTTCTGCTGAAGTAGCAGAACGCAGAGTTTCCTTCGCTCCTGCATGCGCACACTCCACCTTCCATTCTCTTTGCTTTCATCTTCAAATTCAAAGCCAAGTCTTTTTTGCGCGCACCTATTTAAAGTCCACATCATCACAATGTCTCCAAGGACAAGAGTCAAGGACGATTCTCCGCTGCGGTGGTTCTCAGTTAGGGAGCCACACTCCATATTGATCAACTTGTGCGCATTTATGCTTCCACCTGATACCATCAAAATCCAAGGTTGACCCTTTGCCTCCCCTCAGAGAGTGTTTTGGCACTGCCGAAGACTATTGACCTGTTGTAAATATGCTTTTGCTCGTATTTCCCTGGTGGAGAATGGAGAGACGAGGATAATTCGGCGAAAGAAAGGCAGCGCCTTGTGACACTTCATAACGGATTTAATCAATTCTACAAATGGAATTGCTTTGAAGTGATAACGAAGTTAATTAGGCGAGAAAAAGATTGCAAAAACACGAATGAGAGAAAAAAGATTCTTTGCTCTTTCACAGAAAAGCCAAGAAAATCACAATATTTTGACATCAAGTGAAGATCTATCCTCTGGGGAATCCTGTTGGATGCGCACAAACATTGAAACGCAGTCGTCAACTCACTCCGCCTTTTCCAACAAATCCAACAACATGCCAGACTTTGGAAAAGTCGCTTTTTCCTGTTGGTTGTTTATTGTGCGACTTGGTAACATTTCTCAGTTTTTGTAGTCGACGAAGACGTCCATACTATCGCACGAATCACGAGTGTTTTCATCGTAATGTGCTTGCGTCGCAGCTGCAACCATGGCTACAACCTGCAACTTTTACGATCCCTTGCTGCAGCCTCCACAAAAACCAGAGCCAGCACGAAAAAGAGTTGATGCAAAGATCTTGATTTGTCTTTCAGAGGGAAGGCATTGGCTGATCAGGAGTTTTGATTCCTATTTGTTCAACATGGCAATTCCAACGCTTCACCTCGATGCTTTTGCTAAAATTGTTCTTCTGCAGGTTTTGTGAGCTTTTCATGAAGAAGGTTGGTTGCTTCGATAAGATCACAAACGCTGGTACGGAGAAGGGATGCCACACACACTGGGCAACTGCTAAACAGCTCAACAAAGGGGTCCCTGCACCGATGTCGACTTCATAGTGTTACCTCATTCAGCTGAGTTCAATTACTAGCAATTTATGACCTTCAATGTCGGGCAGATTACCATATGAGGAAAGTCACAAAGAATGTCCGTGTGCCGCCAGACCAGAAACACTGCAGCGACTGCAAGGGCTTTCGTCGCCCGTGCTTGTGCGTGCGAATGGACGAACTGACACATTTTATGACAAAGTGTCTCCATGGTGACTGTGGTCTGCTGGGTGCGACTCTTCGATAGATCAGCCAAGATTTCCACGCGGCCTTGAGGCAGAAGAACATTTCTTTTCTGTCTCACAGACACAACGGTTCCGTGACCGTACCGAGACTCTCAGGGTTCACAGCAAACTTTATGTCAATGCATGCACTCTTTCAAAAATGAGAAAACTCACGAAAGTCAGCAACAACAAGTTTCCCTAGGTTCTTCTACACTTTGTCTGATTGCGCTGAAAATGTCAAAAGTTGCAGCGTCCGATTGTCGTTCTGAACAATCACGCATAGCGTTTTGAACTCCAGATTTGTGTCATCGCTGCGGTTCGCACGCCGCGCTGCATCTCAATTCCACCTTCCGGATCGATCCCCGTGTGTTTGGGAGGAAGAAGTCCTATTGATCAACACTTTGCATTAAAGACTTCGATGTCGTAGCTTGAAATGTCGAGGTGAAGATGTCATGTTTCGTGAACATGAATGACTATTGTGACACAGCACTCTGTAAAAAGACACCCTCAAACTCAAAGCAACGAACGTGTGTGTTTTCCTCGCGAACACACGATGCTGACGACTCCTCGAGATCTTGAGACACTTGACACTCCACCAGCTCTTGATTCGCGAGACTTGTAAATCTGACAGAAGCAGAGTCGCACCCACCTGTTCCGGAGGAGCTCGACTCCGCGAGGAGCAGGATAATCAAGAGAGTTGTTATCCCCTTCATTAGTGCAGCACTACAGCTCGTTGTGTTGATTCCGCCGCGTCGTCGTCGTCGTCGCCCCCGTCGCTGCACGATTGCGCCGCCGCCGCCGCCGCCGTCGACGGAGCCTCCGCAGCTACAGCTGCACAGACGGGCCACGCAGAGGAAGCTGACATTCAATGCCGCACAACGACACAATTATACACTTCTGGGACAAACGTTCCTGGTACTTTCCATTCAATACACAAATACACAAGCTCGCCTGCTTGTCGAACAGTTGTGGTGTATACGCAGCGGCAGTAAAGATTTTGCAATAAACGAAGGACCCAAATAGAGCTACAAACATCGGTCACGTGTTTATCTGTCATCGCTGCTTGATGGAAAAGCATCGCCCCAAGGTATGCAGCGGTCTTTCCTTGGGAGAGCTGCTTTGAGTTTTCCCAGCGTACCTTGCCTGGAACTTTCATTGCATCAGCGAGGCCAGTCTGTTGTTCCATTAGTGATGACAATATGTGCAGCATCGAGTCTTTGATCTTGATAAGTTGCAGCTTTGATGGCCATTAAGGGAAGATGGACAGTTTGTCTCATGCCTGCACAAGTTCAAGCAGGTAAAGTCTTTTCTGAAACAGAGACGAATGAATGGTCACCTTCAAGTTTGTGCGCCAGCGGGAGCCGAACAGTCGCTGAAACCAGAGCAGATTGCACGAGTTTCAAGTCAATTTTACAACATGTATCTGATTAAACAGATGATGCTCTTTTTCTTTTCCTTTCTTTACCCGCTACCACAAGAAGCAAGAAAACGTCCTGACTGCTGCCATATACTGACAGTTTGACAAAGAATGGGACACGACATATGAAGTCTCTGTGACCCGAAAGCATAAAAGCACGCAGGAACAGACGTCATCATGTTCTGTGTGCTTTGATCAAATTGAAACAGATTTTCAAAAAGAGTCTGTTTCCGTGACTGCGAAAATGGAACTGACACGCACTGACACTGTCGTCTGCACTGCCGAGAAATACATGTGCCACTCCTGCAGGTGAACGGGTTCAATTCATTGCAGAGAGTGTGACAGACACCTAATCGCGCAGGTAATCGTTGGCTCAAAAGAAATGGATTTGCAGCCGCGCTGTATGTTTCACATAAGGCTATGGCAATTCGAAGGCAAAGCCTGGAGAGGTTGTCACTGCTGAATGGCACGGGAGCGTTCCTTTTCTTGTCGCATCTGCGTCAGAACTGGTTGGACAACGTCGGTTCTGCATGTTTGTTCCGGGGTTCGTGGAACACTGCAGTGATGGTTGGTTTTTGCTGTATACCACTGTACCAAGAATGTGTTTACAAAGGTGCCTTCCTGTGAAATGGACACGTAAAATCGAAAGTTGAAGACAATGTCAAACAGCGCATCAACAGCCCATGGCCTGCTTCTGTCTCAGATGAACGCCTGGCACTCACAGAGATTAGATTGGGGAAATGTCCAGCACACGTGACTTCTCATCTGTGTAACAACTGCACCGTTATACACGCGGTAATTGCAATAAAAGTCTCAGCAAACAATACGTTTCAGCAATATTTATTCTCAACCATCACCGGTTTCCTTGGATCATTGTTTGAATGCAATGTCAGCATTGTTGGAAGAGGGCTGCGTTGTCTGTCGACATTCAGACATCAATAGTCCATTGGAGTAACAAGAAACATACAAAAAGACCACGGCGTCATCGGGTGATGAATGCCACTCAAGGGTATACTCTTATAGATTACTGATGACAAACACTTCTTTTTGGGAATGCAAAGGTTTCTCGCGAAATGATGAACTGTGTCTCAGACTTCAGACTGCTGATTCAACTGCACTGGCATCCGATTCCGACCGCTGACTGCAACTAAGTAAACAAAACTGATGTGGCACACCTTGTCTAGCTTGTCAAACGTCGTATTCTAGGTTTCCGTCATACACTTCACAGTTTCTTTCACTTTTGGCCTGTTTACAAATTGCCTTCACTGGAAATGCCTTTACTGGAAATGTCTGGGGTAAACTCCTCGCTGCCCACTGAAACGGAAATCTTATTTGTTACGTGTTGAAATGGAACAAAAGTGCGCACACCAATATGCTTTTCGTGAGTATGTTGAGAATGTCAGATGAAGCGATCTGTGAAAATCAAATTTCAAGGCAGAGTGGACAGACCCTGCGCAGGAAATGTTGTGGATCTGTATGCGCATAAGACCCACCAGGGGGTTGCGCTCCGTCCAGCTCGAGCATGCCCAGGGGAATACTTCTCCCTCCATCCAAATGGCGAAACATCACGTCGCACTGGCGTTTACGCGAAAACCATGTTCAGAGTGGTGTGAAACACAAGCTTGCACACAGATTCCTGTCATTTGGGATGCGTTCTCTGAAGGAGAACAACGCGTGGGTTGTGTGGTTGTGTTCTCGTGGATGTTCGCATCGAGGGTCAAGCCTGAAATCTGTCCTTCTCGATCGAGCGTGGCGAAATTCATATCTTGCTATTCAAGTTTTTTTTTGCGAGAACGAACATTGTGCGCACTCACGTACATGTACATGGATGTACTCGCGCGAGTATTTGCAGATGCTTTGCTCCCAGACTGGCAGTCGAACCTTGGTGTGTTTCGGGACGTTGATGTGAGTTCTGATCGATGACCCACCAGAGTATCTTTATCAAAAATAACTCAATCAATAAGGGCAGCTCAGTCCACATGCTTTCATGAAAACACCCGAATCACAGGCTAAACAAGTCCAATTCCTCAAAATTAATCTCCACGTTTCGTTCCTTTTCCATTCTCAAATCATCACAAGAACACAGAACACAGCTAAACAGCTTGATTGCTTCCTGATGCTCCATTGCAAACAGGAGCAGATGTGAACTGAAAATCTCCCGTCCAGAGACACAAGTGTACTCGTAGTTAGCTGCGTTCCTGAAAAATACGAGGTCTGGTAAATGGAATTTTACAGATCTGCGCAAGCAGGCGGTGAAAATGGTGCTGAGTTTCTTTCTCGCAAGCAAGACTTCAAACATCCTCAGTGGATCTAATTTCGGACAAATCTCGGTGTTTCTGCGATTTCAGGAAAGTCGGTCACGTTTCCTGCGGGAGAGAGTGTCGTCACACGGTGCAGACCGAGCGTTTCTCTCGCAGTGATTAATGGAATTTTGGTTTGTGTCCCACCTGCACACGTGGATGCAAAATGTCGTGGGCACTGTCGCTGTCGCTATGGCAACTCAAGACTTCTAAAATTTCTGTCAGCAGTTGCCAACATCCAGCAGGTTTCTGGGTTTTCTGTGTCAACAACTTTCTTCACACAAGTAGTTGTGCTACAGGTGGATCTGAGTGCATGTTCTGCAGGAAAGCTGAGGTTTTGTGACACAAAGCACCGCAGTGGATTCCCAGAACCTTCAGAGGATACAAATCCTCAAGAATCATGCCGCGCTTCACCATTATGTAGCGAGACGAACCGAGCGACGAGTTGTGCAGCTGCAGCGCAGGTGGAATGACGCTGTGAGTGCCTCAGCGACGAACCTTTCTTCTCTGGAGTTTCAACTCTTTGACCCACAAGCAATTCGATTATGTCTGGAGTGTCGTCATCTGCTCTTGTGGGAAGATTGGTGTCAAGCAGAAACAATTTCTCCTTGTTCTTTCACAACTGTGTTGTTTGTCCCTTTCACTTGGGAAGAAGTTTTCCCTGTTTTTCAATGCTTGCGTTTTCAGGTAGGACAGTTTTGAAACAGTCGACGAAGAACGAATGAAAACGAATCAAAACTCAACAAGAGGGACAAGGCGAGCCACACCTGACCCTGACCGACTCATGCAGTTTGTGACTGAATGCGATTCTCACCTGGAAATGTGCATATTTTGTTGCGGTGAATGTGCTCACGTGTTGTCCTGGCAAAGGACACAGCATAACGCGACAGCTTTGCAAAATCGCGCCGTCGGCGCAAATGGATATCTGGATATGATCTGCCGCAAGCCACTGCACGCACGCCGAGCTCTCCCAGGGAAGGGACGGGAACGCGTTCGGCAGCTGGGAAAACACGGGCAATCGCGTGCAGAAAGGGAAAGCCTCCGATATTTTTTGTGTTACGTGTTAAGTGGTGCTAATTAAGCCTTCTGCTACAACTCGGCGCCCGTCCCGTAGATAATGCGAACTTTTAAAGCTCATTACAGGCGCATCGATTCTCCGGGCGCGTTCTGCGGGATTAATGGCGTCTCATTCTCGATGCACACTCCCAGAAAAATGAGTGATCGAGCGGTAATTCAAGGACAATACTCCACGCGTAAAGTATATCGTCGGAACACGCGAGCGACTCATTGTTAACGCATTGTTGTCAACAAATGTTTGTGTGACCGAAGTGTTGTTTGGGATGCTATTTGTTGTTGATAACGATCCAAGTTTTGCGGATGTCGGCGCAAAGGTAGACTCCCTCGCTTCAGTTTGCTCAGCTTTTAGGAATTTTCCGGTGCACAGTTTCTTTTCCTTTCTGTTCGTCACAACTGCCGAGAAGATCATTTGTCTTTGCCTGTGTACATGCCTCGGTTGTTATTTTTGATTTTAAATATTTAAAGCGTAGCCATCAGGCCTCAGCCGTTTCAGGTTCTTGTGCGCGGCTGCAGAACCGTTCCGAGAGGTCTCGGCGGACACAATCATATCAGCACAGCGCACACAGTCTCAGGCCGTATCCACTTGAATGGCTCCAGCAATAAGGATTGCCCTGGAGAAAACCGGTGCTGCCGCGCAAGTATGAAAAGAATAGCGCCCTAATGAATGCTAAGACTGACAGTCAGGATGTCGGGGTTTTGGTCAAGCCAAACCTCCACGGTGCTGAGAAGTCCAAGGTTCTGTGGGGCTCTGGGCCGTCGGCGTCCTGTGTGCATGGACTTTGGAGAAGCGCCGAGTTGTGATTCGTTCTTCTATTCTCTTTGTTTTCTCAGTCGTCAGAAAAGCAGTGCAGCAGAGCAATCCAGTTTGAAACATCGTTGTCCCTCATGTGGACACACACAGATCCAGCGTCTCGATCAAACCAATGGTCAGAAGCGGTTTTGTGGTGCACGGGACTTGAACAGCTTGAATTGAGGTAACTTGGTTCTGAAGTTGAAGGGGCTTTGCGGTTCAGCTGCAGAGCGGATGCGTTCTCACGTCTGCAAGTTGTGGCCACATGATTTCTTCACCTCAGTTTTTCCAAACATTTGCTTGCCAGCTTTTGAATGGTGCGTGACTTGCGAGCTTGTCAGTGAATGAGCTGATTTGGAAGTCGATTGAGGGATGATCCAACAGCGCGTACACACAAACAAAACTGCGGTGAGTTTCTCCGAAAACACAAAAACATTTGTGCATGCGTGTTGCGAAACAATGTTGTTGTTGCCATCTGCAGTTCTGCAGGGTCATTTCGCGATGCGTTGTGACCCAACAGCTTCTTGTGAAGCTGTACTGAGTGGATTCTCCTCCGTGATCAATGGGCCTCCAACAGTTGTCTTCGCGCGCTTGAACTGAGACAAAACATCCAAAAACGCCTGCCCAGCACAAACTGTGCTGCAAGGTTCGTTCATGGACACATTTAGGATCCCAGATTTCGGCCAGAACCTCGATAAACGGGAGTTCGTGTTGACAAGTGCCGGTAGATGCAACACGTTTAGAACTCTCGTTTGAGATCATGATTCCCATCGTTCCGTTCGGGGCTTGATGAAGTCTCAATTCTGATCATTTGAGTAGCTTGTGGACTCTTGTGCACTCGGCTCCTTGTGCTCGTACAAATGTGTTTTCATGCATTTCGCTCACTGTTTGTTGCAGGCCGACCGAGCCAGTGGTGCAAAAATCAACTCACTTGGCACCCAGGACTGAATACGTAATTGTGCGCAGTTGCGTGTTCCTGTACCGTTACAGAGCGATGCCAATTTTGTGAGATTGAGACCAAAGCACACTGCACGGTGGCAGGGTGGGGTGAGCCCTTCCACGTGTACTGAAACATCGAGGTCCTGAGTTTGGGTCTGCTGTGCAAACCAGACGAGAACACTTGACTGGCTTCATCTCCTTTCCAGAGCCACAGGCTGCTTCACTTGATCCTGATCCCAGAAAAACAATTTCCGTTGGATTCCATCCTTTGCCATCAAAAGCTCGGGTCCTCGATGTTGGTGTGAGACCACGGTCTGTGCTACCAGACCCTGACCCCCAACCGTGAGGTCTGATCAAATCTGGAAATGCGTACGATCGCAGATCTACCTGCCAATATGGATTTGAGTCAACTACAATTTTTTTCAGATCAATCGCGATGAGACTCAACGGAGTTCGAGGTGTTGCATTTCCATAGCTGACGGCCTCATGTGTTCCGCTCTGTACGCGTAGACTGTATTTTGCTCATTTCAGACCTCAGACGGACAGGAGGTGAATGTCTGGGACGGATCGTACCTGACTAAAATGAAGAACAGATGGTCCAAAATACACAAGAGTTTTTGGGAGAGAAGAATGTGTGTAAAGGCGCCCGTCCTGAGAAACTCTGTGTACCCAGCCTGAAGTTGTTGTCAGAGGAGGAACAGGACGCCAATATTGGCCTCCGAGAATTGAAGTGCAGAGAGATTCCTGTTTTCTCCGTGCATACATTTCCCGTGATTTATCGCGGCGCTTAAGAATTCATTGCGCTCCATCCGAGATCGATCCGTCAATGCAGAGAGCGCCGCTGAGTCGACGATTGCCTTTCTTGACAAGTGCAATGTCTTCAATAATTTACACAAAAGCACTTTGCTTTTCTCTCACTCAGCAAATTTTCGCCATCATGTCATAAAATGTCTGTTTTATTGTCTAGAAATTGCCTTTCTTTGTTGTTTTTATAGACCTGTGTTGGAGTCCGCTCCTTCGCAAACATTTTTTGTTCATTGGATCAGATGTGACATTGGTTTTTGAAATTTTTTTGTTGCACACCTGAATGGCGGCGAGCAGAGAGGCGAGGAAACATATTTGTCTTGAAATTTCCAAGGAAAGCAGACAGGTTGAATCAAAATGTCTGGAGCGGATTGAGTCAGCTGTCCTGAAGAATTATTCGTGCCGTACGTCAAGCGAGTACTTAATTTCAAGCTCCTCGGTGTGGAATACCTGAGCCTCTCGGCTGCCTGGTTGCGCGGCGATTTGCTGCAGAATCAAAGCTGTTCGTCGTCGTCGTCGTCGTCGCTTCGCCGGGTTCTCCGGGCCTCAGTGCGCTCGCGCAGAGAATCGGAGATTCAAGACGCGAATGCCGCTGACGGCGATCTGTCTAGGTTTGCATGCAGCCTGAGCGATAAGGGCTATTGCCTTTCTCTTGCGATGTCCACACGCTAATTACTTTGAGGGCAGAAGCCCAATTAATGCAGGAAAGGAACGGAATTTCTGCGTGATCAACTTGATACAGCGAGCAGCGGCCACGTCACGAACATCTGTAGCTCCCGCGCACATTGGCGGTTTCGCCCCAAGACACCGGTGACGTGTTGTTCCTCTCAATGTAACACAAGCTGAAGAGGGCGGCCGAGTTCCTTTGACGAACTGAAAGAAAGGAGGGCGTTGGCTGCAGAAGCACGACCAGAGGATGCCGGAGGTTTGAAAATAGAACTGAAGATTGTCACCTCTGTCCTCGAGGGGAACTGTAGCTCAGTGTCGCGCTTGACTCGCTCTTCTGCACAAAGTCACTCAGACGTTGTTCCTGAGACAGTTAAGGTTCTGCGCCAAACCCCCAATTCACCCCTGACCAAGGTGGGCCAGCCCCATCTACCTGGACACCTTCCAGGATTTGCCAGTGAGAAGCTTCAAAAGTTCCAAAGCTGGGCCTTCTGAACACTGTGTCTTTTCAATGCAACATGTCTGTATTCCTTGTGAAAAATTAATAAGTTAAATTGCCTCCGGCTGCCTCTTCCTACCAAGCTGAAACTTGCAATTACATCTTTTTTAAATTAAATCTGCTTGAAAAGACAAGAGCTTTAAATGGTGAAAAATGATTTTTGGGAAGTTTTTCATTCACAAAAAGTGTCGACATCAAAGGACTCCCTCACACACTGCGCTCCACAAGTCACAGAAGTCGCTGAATGGTTCAGGAAGAAACGCCGAGTCTCAATTTATTTGTGTTTATGTTATTCTTGAGGTTGACGATTGTGCGCCGCTTCTCTCTCTGTCTCTGCCTCTGTATCTCTCTGTCTCTCTGAGTGCAGATGCGGACAAGTACATGCTTCTTGTAAACACAGCCAGCATCTTCCGTTCTTGTTTTCTTGTGCGCAGGTCCCCTGAGTTCTCCGCGGCAAAACTGGCCTGTGATCTTGACGGACTCGACGTGGATCCGCATTCCCGTGCTGCTCGCAGATCCCTCGGCCAATGTAATTCAAGAAGACATTTGCCCCCTGCGGCTGTTCCCCCCCCCCCCCCACAAATCCCTTGACGGATTCTGTGAGAGCCTCTCATAACAACCTCAACAACTCTACAACGGCTGTTTCCGTCCGGCGGACGTTCCCTGTGACGTGACACCGGTCGTGGTCACCCGTCTACATACCTTTAATGGGAGACAGATCAACTGAATCAGTCGCTGACAGAAAAGGTGAAAGAAGAGGTGCCCCTTTCGTGGAAGAGACGTGACAGTCCATGTGGTTTTTTGTCAGGGATGAAGCAGCCCATAAATGCATACAGACTACGGTCATCGGCATGCAGGGTCCTGAAAGCTTTTTTATGATTTCAGTGCACCGTTCGTAGCGCCTGGCATTCGTGACTCGTTTAATGGGTGTTGCAAATTCAAATCTATAAAAAAAGAGAATGATGGCGCGCCAACATTTTCAATTGGAGGAGTAACATTGCATCATTGTTTTGTTTTTTTTTGGTCGGAGTTTCTGGCGGTTTCTGTCGCAAGGTTTGGCTCGTCACCGTCGGCGAAGGCTGTGACGCAGATTTGGGGCCTGCTTCATGTTCCGTCCACCTGCATTTCTTTCTCAATGAGAACATGAAAATGCCCGCAGCCACAAAGGCAAAAGAAGAACGCGCTTTCATCACCGCGATAATCTTTTTGGAAGCAGCAGCGTCGGTTCGCCTCTTGACAGATGAGTATTGAAGTGGGATGAAGGATCTAATTACGTTCATGCAGTTGCAATGCACGATTCTGACGGATTAAAATTGATACACATTCGCGATAACGCGGCTGTTGATGAAATGTCAAATTCACTTCAAGTAATTTGTTCAAGTTTGAAGTTTGATCAATTTCATGTCACACGAAGTTTGAATTGGCAGTGAAAAATTTGGAAATGATCTGGGCAATCACTAAGCAATCCTGACTGAGGGTGAAAAGCTGTTGGTTGAAGAGTGTCACAGGATGAGGACCATCTCTCACCCACAAACTTGTGCGTCCGTGCCCTGTGAGTGTGACAGACAGACAGACAGACAGACAGGACAGACAGACAGACAGACAGAGATGTGACAGGGAGAGATAGAGAGAAGAGAGAGAGAGAGAGAGGGGGGGGGGGGAAGAACTAGAAAATATAAACACCCAAGGGTCATCAAACAAGGCAAAATCCCACTTCAACATTCTTTCAATCTTTATGAGGTTTGTTCCCTGGAAATACGCTCTTACCTTCAGCTGTGAGGAGAGGCTCTTAGACGGATGTTCCCCAATAAGGGTGCCACAAGCCTCCAGGACATGTCCCTCTGTGTCTCTCTCTGCAATGTCTCCCCAACTGCAAGCAAGGATTGTCTCTCTCAATCTCAACATTGCAACAAAACTTGTGACTCGAGTGAAAAGGTGATGGCAGGCAAGATCCAAATCTTGTGACTGTCTGGTTTCAAACTAGACTTTTGGCCAAAAAGGCGAAACTTTTTGACAGAAGAAAAAGGGGGAAGCAATCTCCTTGTGAGTCCAGCCTGCTCTATGAAACTTTCTGTTCTGACTTTCCAGCTATTTTTGTGTGTACAAAACAAGTCGAACGTCTTTTTGTCAAGACTTCAAACCAATGGCAATGCGGTTTCTCAGCAGAGGTTCTTGATTTCTCGTGATCATAATTCGTTTGGTGATCAACCAGGAGAGTGGTTGCGTACTAAGAGGCTCACACGAGAATGTGTGCGCCCCACGCCTGGGTTCTCACTCTCTCACAATTTAATAATAGTCTACTCTACTTCGACAGAGATCTTGAAGGTGCAACGATGTCAAAAATGTCTTGATGGATCTCAGGACTCCACAGGCAGAAACTGGATGGCCTTAGCAATCACAAGACATCCCACAGAGCGAGGTGCAAGAAAGAGAATCTAACGATGTTCATGTGGTAATAACAGAGCAGAAAGTGCCCAAAAAGAAGGTGGTGTGTAATCTTGCACAATGGATTGCAGATTGCATGTGAGTGAGGTGATGTTTTTGTGACTCTGCTTGAGCAGGTCAAGGTTTGGTCAGTCTGAAGTTGAGAAGAAAGAGTGAACAGTGTCTGTGGAAGCTGAGAACTTCAGTTCATTTTCACATGTCCACCTGACAAGACTGCGCAGAATTCACTGCTGCAGGTGAAAACTCCGAAAAAGGCTGCAGTGTTCTGTAAAAACTCTTCTTTGTTGCCTCTCGTTCGGCATGTTGAGACTCATTTTCTCAGACCACACAAATAACTGCACTGTGTCTTCGTCGAGAAGAATACCACACACATGTTGAGCTCAAACAGCAGGACCCCGCTCCGTCCCGCTTCTATTTGTGAAAACAACCCCAGTATCTTTAATCTTGTTGAGAAGTTGCCAGAAATGGGATGGATTCTTCACCCTCTTGGTCCAGACCAGACGAACTTCAGAAGGCATTATCTGACCGGGATGAACATGTATGATGAAGACAGCAATTTGTTGTTTTGCCTCACGCAAAGATGTGCCAACTCTACTGCAGTCCTTCTGTGTTTTTCTCACATAATCGAGTCTGCAGAGAAGTTAATTTGAGTACATAGGCAGAGGCATCAACCCCAGAGTCAATTAGCTGCACGAAACGCGGACAGGACTTCTGTGTCGCGTCACCCTGGGCTTCTCATCGGGATTTCAAAGAACGCCAAGTACTTTGATGAAGAATCAAGAGAGAGACCCTCACCTGCATGGTTTTCATCATTGTGACCATAGATCACGAATTTTTACTGGATTTATCAAGTCGCGGGCCGCTTACATTGAAGTTGGGAAACAACTTGCAGCGAATGGAGATGCCTGTTGCGAAAATGAAGCTGCCCACCAAGACTCCAACAAATTGACTGCGGAGCTCGAGTTGCGCTCAGGTTAATGAAGAACGGAGCAGGCAACAGCAGCGCCCAGCGCAACCAACTCTGCAAGTGAGCGTCGAAAAGGACTCTTCTGAAGTTTCACTGGAATTTCTGAATCAAGAACAATTGGCAGAAACCTGTTCACCGTGGATGATTGAAAGAGAAAATGGATTGGGTTTGTGCTTATTTCGTGGAAAAATTCCAGGACAACTCCACGCGGATTGCTGAAACCTTTGGATATTCCAGTCACAACCACAGCAACTCTGGTGATCTCCCGGACAACAAGACTTTCTCCTTCAAAGAAAACGAAAGTGTCACGGCACAAGATTTGTGGCCCAAACATTATGTCACATATGAATTTGTTGTAGTCAGCATCATCATTCCGTGTCTGTGTTTGTTTGGAATCATTGGAAACTTGTTGAATATTTTCATTTTGATGAAGAAAGTCAAGGAGGGAACGGACAATCTGGAGACAGGTGCAACAGTTGGATTAATTGCTCTGGCGGTGTCCGATCTGACCTTCTGTCTGTGCACTCTGGTCGCCACATTTGTACCTGGCAGTCAAATGATATTTAAAACGCGGAATCTCAGTTACGTCGTGGTTATGTACTGGAATTACGCTCAGAACGTCCTGATCAAAACGAGCACGTGGTTCACGGTCGTGTTGGCCATGAGCAGGTACTTCGCAGTGTGTTACCCCATGAAAGCACGACAACACCTCCGGTGCTCGCACACAGTGTGGGGCATCGTCTTAAGCGCTCTCTTTTGGATTTCCTTCAATCTACCTCTTCTCTGGATCTTCGACGTGGAGAAAGTTGATTGCAGTGCGGTCAGTGAGACACTGGGCTCTTACTACGTACTCGTGGTGGGAGCCTTCCACACGAACTTGCGATTGAAGATCGCGATGGAATACAGCTGGGCGGTGGTGGGCTTCTTCATCCCGGTCGCTATCCTCGCGTATTGCAACTACCGGTTGGTGCTGTCGCTGAGGGCCTCTCGGAGCCTGCGCTGCAGGCCGGACTCGGGGCGCGCCAAGCCGCGCGCCTACGACCCGCAGCGCCGCATCAGCATCACCCTCGTCTGCATCGCCCTCATGTTCTTCCTGCTGGTCTGTCCTTCCGAGCTGCTGCAGTTCTACGCGACCGCGGGTGAGTCCTTTTTTCCTCTCACGTACTACCTGCGTTCTGTTGCGAAAAAAATGGCCAATTACAGGAGTCGTTGAATGGAAGCATTGTGAACGAGTATACCGAAATCCAAAAAAAATATCCCACTTTCAGAGCTTGTTGCATGCAAATCAAATTATGTATAATTTAGTGTCTTAATGCACGGAGTCGGCAAGTCTAACAAAGGAGCGCAGGCTGATTGTCGTGGTGAGTCCTCTTCTGGGTTACTCTACACTCTTGAGAATCAGACGAAATCACCCTGAATTGGCCCTGGCAGCTCGACATGCCCGTCAGTGCTGCCTGAACTTATTTGAGCACAAACACACGCGTCTGGCCCATTCCCAGAGACACGAGGGGCAATAATCCCCTTCAGCTGCTGCATTAGGTACGAATACGAGGCGTGAATTTTTTCAACCGATCCCAAGCAATATATCTTTCGTTTGGGTCAACACACAATCTTGTTTCCAAGTGTCAGCCTTCCTTGACATTTTTGCTTTACTTTTCAACTTTTGTTGATCAATAAACAGAGGATGTGTTCTGCTGAAGCAAGCGAACTGCGATACAGCTAGCCTGACCCTGCTTTGCCGTCGATACCATGCAATGACAGAAATACAACCTCTTGAGGCCAAGGAATAGGCGGAACTTCTCGTAACTTACTTGCAATAAAGCTTATTACGAACAAACATGCCACTGACTGAAATATTTGTACACAAGTAGAAGCAGCAAAAAGCGGGAATTTTTGTGGCCAGGTAATGGTGTTTGAACAGCAGCGGTCCCCACGTCAAAACATTTCTGAAACTGTAACAGACACCTGCACTCAGTCAGGATGTCAACCCAGACGATTTAAAACAACCCGTCTGAAAATTGAATCAAAGCAAAACGAAGTAATGCTTCAAAAATGTTTTGCTGATCAAACAACGGTGACGCCTGCACGTATATATGTTTGGCACATGCAGATCATGGTTCTGATGTTCTGTTCAGTGACACGTCTGAGAGTGCGCGCAAGAGGCCGATGCCTCCTTGCGTGGCAGCAAAGGATGTTGGGGAGGCACCGACACATGCATGCACATGAAGTGTGCAAGCCTCTCTGGCACAAAGTCTCTTCAGCACGCGACACCAGGCTCCCACGACCATCAAAAAAACTTTGTGTCCCTGAAATTGCACTGCAGGCGCAAAGTTGAAAAACAGATTTGTTCAGGTAAGGGCACCCAGGGTCGTATCCCAGTTGGTACTTGATTTTTCTGGTGATTTTACCACGGACTTTTGGGCAGCTATCCGTGACCAAACACAACGTTCCAGAACGAGAGAGACCTGTCCTTATCTGGTTCTGTTCCGACCAACGGCGTGAGTGCGTCACAATACATGTCATGTGAGAAGCCCAACAAGTGAATGATGGTGCAATCAGAGTGCAGAACATTGTGCAACTGATTGAAGCAGCGCATTAGATGCACGCGTGTGAGCAGAACACTCGTATACATACTTGCAGGTGGCCAAACAAATCACAGTTTTTGGTGATTTGAGGTGGGTTGCGCGATTTGGGCTCAAGCGAACCAAATCGGAGCAAGCCAAATCAAAGCACCTGCAGGCAGGGTTGATGAAAAGTATGTGTACACCTGTTTCATAGTCAAGATAAGGATCAATTTCAAGTTTTTTGGGCTCTTTTGGTTCAAATTGGGTTGGGGATAGTGCACCAGGAAGAATTTGGGGAACTTTGAAATTTGAGGTTTTCTAGGCCAAAAAGTTTAAATTTAGAAGCACAGAAATTACAGGGTATGGTTGTAGAAATAGCTCCTTATCTGAGAAAGTACAAATATTTGGTGAAAGAAGTGTATTGATGAAATCTAGTCAATTGTATAGGGGTTTGAGTGGTAGGATTTGATTTTTGATTTTTGAAAAATTTTATACAGTTCTTAGATAGGGCTAAAGTTGGGGTTGAAAAGTCATTTTTAGTTGATTTGAGGTGGGTTGTGCGATTTGGGCTGATGAGCCAAATTGGTGAGAGCCAAATTGAAGCACCTATAGGCAGCATCTTCCAAAAGTATGTCTACAGCACTTTCATGGTCAATATGAGGATTAATTTGGGATCTTAAGGACTCTTTTGGTTCATTTTGGGTTGG
>JAAUXT010008271.1_pt1 | contig 23786 bp, 30 predicted proteins | sample 7278171 | NCBI WGS metagenome assembly JAAUXT01 (sample SAMN14350112, study PRJNA611818) | marine sediment metagenome | isolation source: surface marine sediment (1.8m) | place: French Polynesia: Moorea | collected 2018-08
AACTCTGTTTGCGGAAAGCGTAAAGCAGCAATAGGAACTCGATTAGTCGATGAACCGATGAATAACAAAGAGATTTGGACAATGTAAGGCGACTTGGCATGATAAGGAAACCATATGGAACACACCCGTGGGTGTCATTCGATGATGTGAAAAATTTAGAGCATCACGTCTACAGTATGTTGTATGGGGGTTTGAGAGGCAGCATTCAATTTTTGATTGTTGAAATTTTTAGATGGTTTTTAGGTGGGGTTAAAGGTGATTTGTATATTGCAGGGCAATGTGAAATGTCCTGTGTTGGCAAAACATTCAGCCGACCCCCCCCCCCCAAACAAGAACGGAAAATGCTGAAACAGCCCGCGATCATTTTTCGTCTGCTGCTGAATCTGCCGGAACCGAGGCTGCTGCAAATAGAAACAAAAATGGCGCTGACTGTGGCCACACGGGGGTTATGTCTCCTCCTTGTTGCCCAGTTTTTTGGATTTACACTTCAATTCAGAGATTTTCCTGATCTTGGAATGTGAGTACGACGTTAATTGTTGTGGTTTGTGTGGTGATCGAAGGTCCGAATGCGTGAAAATCGAGACTGCTTTGATGTTTTAGTGCACACATTTTTTTCCCGATTTGGACCGACAAGTGACGAGCAGCTTTCTCGATGCTCACAGTTTTCTGGAGTCCATTCAAAAGGGAAACTCTTTAGATCTAGTCCAAACCAATGAATGACCGATGGAGCTTTTTGCCTGTGCATGGATCTGTGTCTGTTGGACTCAAAACAAGAGAGGCACTGTTCAAGGCAAGTGCGGGTGCGATGACGGTCTGCACGGTCAAAGTCTGCAGAAAGATTTCAAGCTGGATCTACCTGTTGAAGAAAGAAAGGAAGTGGATCTAGATCCAAGAAAATGAAAGAAAAGAAACCGGCAAACTCAACCACCGACTGTGTCCCAACATCCCCCAAACAAACACACGATTCCCTCCCCCCTGTGGGTCCTCGGGGGGGGGGGGGGTTGTTGGCCATCGCGGCGGGGGGTGGTCATCTGCGAGGGGTTGGGAGCCAATGGGACATGTGGCCCACCATCCCACATCGCACTTCCACCAGGTGCTTTGCCCAAAAGGCACATCGTATGACCACATTGGAATTGAGATTGACACACATGAACCGAACCGATACTGTCTCCTCCGCATGCAACAGACGAGACCTGTATACGCCTGTTGGACGCGATCTTGATCTCCAGGTCCCGCATCTGACTCCGTCAACTTTCCAGCGTTGGCTCCAAATGGATTTTTTTTTTGTTCTCATGCACGCACCACCAAGACACTCAGGCATGGTTCGATTTGCACACCCAAACGACCACCGAATAACTTCTAATCCACTGATCAGACACCAGACCAGAGAAGCTGGTAGACGGTTCCTGGTACACCAGAACTGTGAACATCACAACAGCAGCATTTTCGGTGGATGGACAAATCGAACCCAACCTCAGCTCTTTTGCGTGATTCTCACGAAGTGACTCAGTTCCGGAATCGGGGTGAATCTGTTTCCCGAAAAAATTCGTACCTAAAGATTTTCCTCTCTTGGACTGGACTCTGGATGAAAAGTTGGGACAGCTCCCAGACTTACCCATGCATCTATTGTTTTCAAAAATATTGTCCCGAAACAAAGGGCCATCCCAGCTGGTAAAAAAACTCACTTGGGAAATTTTTGTGTTTGGACAAGGAAAAAATCACTCATTCAGGAAATAACCCGCACAATTCAAGGAAATTTTTTCAAAATTTTGCGAAAAATGCACACGTCATGCTGTCGCCCCCCCCCAATCACCCAACCCGCGATGAAAAGTGCTCAAACTGATTGTGGCACATTGACAAGGGAAGGGCTTCCACTCGGCCAATAAATTTGAGAAAGACCCTTTTTAGTCAGAGACAATTCATAGTTTGGCAAAATTGTGGAAAAAGTTGGGTGGAAAGTGCAAGAAAATGAAAGGTGAGGAAAAAATGAAAAGCTTTTTGAAGACACTTTCACTTGTTCTTCTGTTGTTGAATGCGAGTGGCTGTTGCAAAGAAGAACGCACGATGTGAACGCACGATGTGCTTTGGAAATTTTCAGAAGTCGGGGACAAAAGTGGAAACCGTCCTTGGTGGTGTTTTTCACAAAATATGAGTCTTGCAGGTCAGCCTGAGACGGGCCATGTTCCCAAATGAGAGGAAACAAGTGCACGCTGACTTGTCTCAAAGTACGAGCACTTGTCTCAAAGTACGAGCACAACAGTGGCAGGTTGCTTTGGACGTGTTATGCAAATGGCAAGAACACTGTCAAGTGACCACGGAAGTTCTTTCAGGCCCGCCTTTCGTTGCAGCACCAGGAAGTCTTGTTGTGTGTGACATCATGAGGCAAAATACGCACAGGAGACCAAAGTCCTGTCAAGTTTTACAGCAACTTCACTCTTGTCTTCCACGAAGGGGGGCTGAGTCTGGACCCAATGTGCTCTTCAATGCAAAATTCCTCTTCAGAAAGGGAAGACAAACTCTGCATGCTGCAATTTTTGAGTCCGAGCAAAGTTTTCCGGTCACTGACCGAAAATTGCAGCGTCGAAACTTGCAGCATCCCTGCGGCACATCTCAGCGAGGACAATACGTGTTCTTGTTCAAAATTTGAAGTGGCGCCCCCCCCCCCAAATCAACCGTATTGTTTGGACTTGAGAGGGAGAAACCGTTGACTGACGCACACCACGGAGACAAGTGAATCATGTTTGTAAACCCTGAACGGACCAAAGTCTGCGCCTTCGATGCACAAATTTGTTCCTGCGCAGTATGTCGTATGAGGGCCAAGATATTCCTGGTTGAGCGTTGACTTTCTGATTGTTTGAATGGTAGAAATTTTTGAAGCTCTGGAATGGCGGACGCAGGCTCTAAACATCTGACCCGTCGTTGTTTTCAGGTCTTCTCTGCTAAAAACGTGAAGCCTTCAGTTCTGAAACAGTATTCCTGGAGGATTTCATGTTGGGTTTTGCATTGTGCGCGGCGGCAGTCGATTCATGTTTCATTGGAATGAAGCTGTCACAGGAAGGATCTACTGCCTTCACTTGCTTTCGGAATCATGCGTTGTTCGGCAGCGCAGGGCGCCCTGTGCAAAATCGCCTGCACGGCAATTGCATGAAAGAAGCACACGAATTAGGTGGAATCGTCGAGTGTGCGAGGGAACGGGCAGTCAGAAAAGAAGCCTTTTGGAGAAACGCTGAAATTCTCCAATTGGCTGGTTTTCCTCCAAGAACCCAGAAACACTGACAGACAAAATGCACTTCCATGCATTGTTTCATCCGCTGCAGATCAGATGGGATGAATTGCATGCAAGCTGATGGCTTCTCACACAGCAGCATGATGACTGTTCCTTTGAAGCCTGAAACTGAAGGCAAACCAGAGAGGTACTCTGAGGCAGACAGGCTGCTGGGTGACCGAGCACAGGGCGCAACGCAATTGTGTTTCTTTCACGAATCACTTTGAACATACGAGTGTCAATGAGACTGCCTTCAGCCTCATTCGACAATTCGTCGGATGGCGTTTCATTCTTGTCACGTTCTTTTGGAAAACTCTGAACTGGCCGTTGACGACCTGCGAAACACAGGTGGTTGGACACTGGCTTGTTTGTCTCCCAGGATTGAACACCGCGCTGAGTTGTCACAATTGTTGTTGTTGACAGTGAATCCGGTGTGTGCAAAAGTGGACTGGTTTCACTCTCCACACGATTCCAATTTCGCTTGAGTTGTTGAACCTTATTCCTGGCTGAAGCAGACAGTTACACCTGGCATGTGGCAAAAATAATGAATCGGCAGCGAGCGAGTTGGAACTTTGAATTATTAATTGGCTGCACGCAGTCGTTACACTCTTGCCGGTTGAGCCTTTGAGTTTCATCGCCGTGCTCGCAGAACCTAATTCGGAGAGCGAAGGGACATCCACTGTCAGACCGCACTTTCAAACTGAACATTGTCTCTCTAATTCCATGCATCAGCGTTTGCGACGGTCTCTTTCAGTGTTGTGAATTCAAGTGTGTGGCATCAATTTTGTGGCGAACAACAGGTTTGCGACTTGTGGCATGAATAATCAATATTTCATTGAATAGCTTCAGAATGGGAGATATTTGCATTGCAAACTCCATACACGACACTGCAGAACGCCTGTGTGAGATACTGCTGATGGAGGGTGTTTTGCTCAACTGTGAGAATCCATCGCTGGTGGTACGAGCAAGTAAATTAATTGGTGCTGGCAGTCAGATGACGAGCCTGACGTGTTGCTTGTCTTCAGGTGACATGCCACTGAAGGAAGCAAATTTGCGGGACCAGGGACTGTTATTGTTTTCTGGGCGCGAGCGGGACATTCCTTTTCGTTGGGGTGCGAGCAAGTTTGCTACTCGTATTGCCTTTCCTGTCCAGCAGCGAAGTGCAACTGCGGCAAACAGTTTGGAATCATTTGCGACCCAGCATCAAGATGTAGCGCGTTGTGATTCTTTTGAAAATCTCAGTCAATGGTGAGCTCGTCGTGGACGAAGCTCTTCTCCAATGAGGTGACCCGTCGGTGCGCCTGGGCACTCTGTCTCAGGTGAGCGTGGATGAAACCAAACTTCATACTGCAGCCATGAGTCAAGTGTCTTCACACTCACACTGAGTCACAGTTTTCCCGCGTTGAAGAGTTGAGATCGGTCTTTCCTCAGTTTGCCTGGTGCAAGGCAGTGGATGTCATCTCACCGCATTCACAAAAGCAAACAAAATCAGTGCAGCCCTGGGGGCGGGATAATATTTTCCAGATCACAGGGCCCTCTCTGGGCTGCATCAGCCAAGGGTCCGAGGGTTAGTTGCTGCAACCGGCCAGTGGGAACTTTGAAAATTGCTCCGTCAGGAGGGCCAGCGCAAACTCTTCCATCACGCGAGACTTCTTACAGTCGCCTGCCATGACTGAGGCGCAGGAGTCAGCCACATTGGGCGCCGGAGATCATGTCCTATCGATTGGGGCCGAGTCATATGATACTCACCGCCGCTTTAATCACACTACAAAATAGAAAGAAACATCGGAGAAAAGTCCGTCATCCTCCGGACATTGCCCCCACAGCTCATGTGATATCGTAGTTTCGATGTCAACAACAGCTGCTGCTGCAACGCCTCCTTCTCAGATTTCTTGTCTTTGGTTGGGCTCTTTTTGTAGCGGGACTCGAAGTTTCAGTTGCGTCCTTCTCTCACACAGTTCAAGAAAGGGGTTCCTTGCGTGGAGTGGCTGGGTCATGGGTCAGAAGCCTCCATGAGGGTTTGAGGAGTTGAGGTTGTGATTGACCGACGTGGAGGCGAGGTGGGTGGGGGAGACGGGGTGGGTACCGTTCTTTCTTCTGGGGCACTTTCGTCTGTTTGTTCAGTTGGAATTGTATCCACCTGATTGAGATGAGGGGCCAAACCTTCAAGGTTGGGCCCAAACCCTCACACTGAAAAATGTAACTTGTTGAAAGTAATTACAGGGAAAAAGTTGAGTTTTCATCGGTCCTCAGGGAGGGTGCCCAGGACCAGGCCTCCTGGATTCGCTGGATAACGCACCAAATTGTGTGTGATCGCAAACTTTTCGTGGCAATTTCACGTGCAGGAATGGGACCACATTGTCACGATCATTGTGTGATTTGGTCCTCTTAGTCTTTGTTTGTTGTCAGTTGGGAAGTGTAGATTCGAGATTATCTCATTCATAATTTACAGTGTTCATACCGGCAAATCGATATTTGCTGAAATCTCCAGTTTTCAATTCAACGATCGATGGAAGGTGTTTTCTCTTGGGTGGCCACGCGATGCGAAGGTTGACGAGTTCCCCGAGTTGGTACCCGTATGAACGTTGCAGACGTACTGCTGCGTTTCATACTTTAATTCTCGTTGACGAGATGAAAGCGTCACTTCGTTGTTGGCGTAAATGCAGCGTGATCCTTTGAGTGCAGCATCTGGCGTAAGTGTGAAGAATTCCGATGGAACTGTCAAGCGGCACAATTGGCCCACAGAATAGAGTACATCTGGCTAGTAGAACCTGCCCTGCGGATATTCAAAGGACGTTTGAGTACGAACGAAGGAGGAACAGATTGTGGATGTTCCGTCGGCATCTTCCTTGGTCGCGGCGCATCCTTGAAGTGTGAAGCCACCCCAGAGCACAAGTGGCAGTGGGTCAAGGTCAGAGTCCGGGAGCTTTCGGTCAACCTGCGCAGCAGGATGGCAGCTCCGGGCGAAGTCTGACCGCAGATCGACGAAGTCCGTCCACACAACAAAATCCACACAGTTTTCCAATTTCACGTTAAAAATTACAAAGTTGATCAGTGCACACAATTTCTCACTCCCTGTCCAGAAGAACAAATGAGTCCTTCCACATTTCCGACCTGCAAGAGTCCTTTGGCTGCTTCAATCTGCGTGTCAATGTGATGACTCTCATTTGCTGGAACGAGCAGTGTCACGGGAAGTCACCCAGACCCGGTGCACGTTCTTCAACATTTCCGATTCCATTCTTCTTTTGCATTCTTGGACATCGAATTCGTGCACGATGTGTGACAGCTTGACTGCAGTGCAGGAATTTCGAGACAGGAACGTCGATAATATTGACTGAAACCATTTTGCCACCCAGAGAAGAGACTGACAGGGAGTCAGGCAAGGTGGGCCAGGCGTCCTTTCAGTTACATTCTGCCATTTGTAAGGCCAATGGCATGGGTACACAGAAGCATCATGCCTGTTTGCGTGCAGGAACTTGGCCGTTTGTGTCACGAACTCTGCAGTTCCTGTCAGCTCAGCGGCACGCCAGATAACTTCTGTTGAGCTGAGATTCAGACCGTTGTGTGAATGCAGGAAATCGCCCTCGCCTTCTGAACAGGATGGGTCACTGCGAAAGTACGGGAGGGTACTTTGCCACAGAATTGTTGACCCCACCGCAACGTAACTGTTGTCTTTGGTGCAGTCCAAATGCCCCCAAGTTCAGAGCCGATTTTCGTACACCTCAGGAGAGTTTCGTGTCCAGGAAAGATGTCTGAGCTTCAAAATCGGAAGATGAAAGCAAACACCAAATTATTTTTCTGGCAGAAAATCATCAACATCGCATTCTGAGCTGGAATTTGGTTGAGTGACTCCCTCTCCCACCTCATGGTTAAGCAACTCGGCCAAGTCACTGAGCTAATTTTGAGCTCAGAATTTGCTGCTGACCATTTTCCAGTGAAAATAACTTTTCGGCGACTTGGCCAAACAGGCGCAGCCTTCTTGTTGGATGGACTTCAAATTAAGCTGTGCCACCTGACATTTTTGTCGCAAGTGGCTGTCACTGTTTGCGTCCTTGGATTGGATCGAGACAACGAAGCCAAATTGGAGTTGCATCTTGGTGTGTGATGCACAAGAATAACCGCTGGAGGAAACATCCGTGTTTCTGGTTCCGTTGGGAAATTATCGTTGCTGCTGTGAGGCAGTGGAAGCGGTGTTTTGAAAAACTAAAACAACCAAAACCAAATCACTCTCAAGTTGCCCACTTCATTGAGATTTGTGCACGCGAGCGTGTTTGGAACGGATTCTGGGATGACAACCAAACGTGCCCTCAGCGCAACAAACACAGGCAGATACGCGCGCGTGTGTCTTGTGTGTGTGTGTGTGTGTCTGCACTCCTGCCTGGGGTGTGTGTGTTAGTTCTGCCAGTGGTGCCCATGCTGGACCCCCCTTCCCTTCGGACCGGTTTGGTCCCACCCTGGGTAGCACTGCCGGACCCTGGTTCCGTGTGTAAGATGCACCATTGCCGTTCTTGGTGTGTATCTTACAAGCGGGCGCGTCGTGTGCAAGGTCATGTAGATATGTTGTCCTTTGGTGCCGGGGGCGGGGCGGTATGATCTCCTGCCCCCCCCCCCCCGGACAGGTTAGTTCTCAGGGTGGACACCTGCTGTCCGCAGGGATGGCCAATACGAGCACTGCCACAGTACCAACAGCGTGGAAGGGCGGAAGGGCGCACTTTCTGGGCGCAGCTTTCTATTTTCTGAAACTGCGTGCTGGAAGCCTGTGTGATATGTTAGCCAGTTGGAGATGCCTGATCAATCGATTTTATTGAACTTTGCTGTGGGTGTTTGAATGTTGCAGACCTCAGGGTGAAGGCTGTCGGAGTGCCGCTCTTGCGAGCAAGCGAACGTGAGAGAAAAGCAGACCAGTCGTTCTGAGGTGACATATGTTTTCAGGCTTTGGGTTCGGTTCGTGGAGGATTTGAGAGAAGCAACAATCCTCGGTGTGTCCAAGAACACAGAAAGGTCTTTCGTAGCTGGGTATGCTTGACCTTGAATCGAAACTCACGTGACATCTCTGGTGGAATGCACGACACCCGCTGCCATTTTCGCTGCTTTTTTGCTGCTTGTTTTGCTGCTGAAGGTTTGCATGCAGACAAGGCAGCCTCATGTGGATAAGCGCTGCAATTAGCGGAACAGCTGATCAGCTTACGACTCCCAGTGCAACAGCTTCGTTTTGAACACGAAATGACCCGGCGGCCAGAGGGCCTTGCAGTCTTTTTGAGTCTGTGTGTTCAAATTACAAAGGCGCGTCCTTTCGGAGCGAAGCTGTGTTTTGCATGGGCAATTTCCGGAGGTATAATGTTCTTCTTGGGGTGGAGTGGTGGGGGGGCAACTGATGTCTTTGCGAGTTGGCACCTGCCTGAAGTTGGGTGTGCCCCCAAAATAATTTTGGAGAGATCCTTGAAGGAAGCCCCACCCAAACGCGGGGTCATTCCCAACCCAGGATATGCAAAGCGTGTGTTCAAAGATCTAGCTTTTTGTTTTCAAAAATTTGCTCAGCAATGATTCCTGAACATTTTCCACCCACCCACAAAGAAGTGCTGGACCCAAACGCTGCAAGATGGAAACCTGGCAAACAAAACACCTCGGCCAAGAAAGTTGTCACTGGCACCAGATCTTGTTCTCAAGTGAAACTGAACCTTTGTGGAACCTTTGCATTTTCAAACCAGCTTGACAACAATGCGCAGCGCCCCTATTCTGTAAATCTCTGGTGATGTCACAAAACAGGTGAACAACGGACAACAGGAGATAAAAGAATCTGAGGCGAAGCTAGGATTTAAGTAGTGTCCTATTTTGTGTTGGTTACCTGTTGTAGGCACAAGTCAGGATAACCAAATGTGCAAAAGTGTCAAACCAGTTGACGACTGTTTCAAATCTCCTGTTGATCTCACGGCCTGATTGTCGCTGGCAGCGGGCTCGTGATCTTTCATGGCTCTTTTTTTCCTCGGGTGATCTCGAGCACCCTCAAATGTGGACAGGTGACAAACTGGAACTGGTATGGCACTGTGATTTGTGGTTAGGTATCCTTTGCAGTGTCGGCATGGTTCGTGTCAGTTGACAATGAATGGAGAATTGTGTGTGTTGCAAAGTAATCACCCCATCGATTAGCAATATGAAATGTATCATTGTCACTGAAAGTGTATTGACCGAGTCAGTGGTGGGTGTGCTGTGTCGTAACACGATTACCTCGTGACAAGGGGTGAACAAATTACTTTTTCTGGTTGTTTTCCAGAAGGTGGTCACAAAGGGTGTGTTGGAGCAATCGAAATTTCCTTGTGTTTGAGTGTGCACTCGCGTGCAGCGAGTAAATCTCTGTCTGTCTGTCTGTCTGTCTGTCTGTCTGTCTGTCTGTCTGTCTGTCTCTCTCTCTCTCTCTCTCTCTCTCGTGTGTGTGTGTGTGTGTGTGTGTGTTTCAGAGGTTGAATCGCTCTGACATTTGGAGGAACAAACTCCCGCGCAGCAGCATCGAAAGGAAAGTCCCAGTGTGGTGTGGCTGAACGTGGTGAATGGAAGATGAAACGATGAAAATCGCGATCCCATTCCAAAATGGAGAATTGTTCGGTGCACTCTGCTGCTCGTTTTCAGTTGCGCGTGTGGTGGTGCACTTCCAGAAGATACGCGTGAACAGCTTTTGCCAGGTTCAGGGTTTGAATCAACGTTCTGAATCTTGGCTCTCAATTTTGAATCCACCCTGAAAGCGGCGTTCCTTGCCTTTTGTTCGCTTGTCATCGTGTGCGCGCCACACTGGAATTGTGATCTGCGAGCCCACCTTTGCTGGTTTCAGTTGTGGTCGAGACACATGAGTTCGTAATTGAACCTCAAAATGCGTTCCCCGTGGTTGCCAATGTTTTGAGCGACACAACTCATTTTGGTGATGCAAACAGAGGGAGGTTGGCAAATGAAGGATCGTCACTGACACACAACACGCCGCTTCAGCTGGCCTGCCTGCTTCGCTTCTCCGAATCGTCAATTCACGCAGAGCGGCGGCCGTTAGAATTGGTCTCGTGCATCTGCTTTGGCAATCGCCATTTGTGTAAGGAATGCAAAGCAAGTTGCCTGCCACCGACGATTTGTCCAATGCAAGTGTTCACCGTGTTTTGCACACAAAAACAACCTTCTGGACTCTCACACGTCGAACTTGCATGCTTGTGTCATGTGTTGAGTTTCTCTGCGCTGGTTTGTCAGTGGAACTGCAAGGCCGGGCTGCATCGAAGGCTGCACGCTCGTGTGCCTGACAGGGACAGATGATCTGAGCAGGAAGAAAGGAGACTCTGGCGTTTGCTTCCGTCTTCAGGTTTTCCAAACGGCTGAACACCACTTTTCTTCTTCTGTTTGGGTTTGACTGGATTGAAAACCGAGCTGGAACTTCCCTCCCAGTTGGCTTTTGTCTGCACTTTGATCGATCCATCGTTTGGAAATCCAAAAGCGAGTGCGTGGTGCATTCAGATTCACCCGAGTCGCGAACAGCGCGGCTCCCGGTTCCGTCTGCAGCCTTTCTTTGAACTGCGGTGTTTGATCTCGTGGACAAAATGATCTTGCTGCAGCTTAGGCACACGCAGTTCTGCCCCCGTCTGTTCGAGATGAGGGCAAAGAATCGAAAACTTTGTGTTCTCACGAAGACGCAGATTGAGACAAGTCTGCTTGCCATGTTTTATATTTTGAAGATGCCAGGAACAAGCAGTGGGAAATTTCATGCTTTGCATCGTGGAATCATTGCAAGACAAGACCCGCGCACCGGTTTGGGCAAAAATACAGCTTCCTTATTTGATGAGAGTACGAGCATTTGATGCCAGTTTGTGGGTTTTGTGTGAATGGTCGATTGCAGAAAGCGTCTCCATTGAAAACAGAAAAGACTGGAATCGGAGTTGGCGGAAGTTGCTGAAACTCACTTTTCGCCACGGGACAGCGCGGCTGAAAGGACCTGTGGTCGAATTTCACGTCCAGCAAGCTCCGTGCCACTGGAAAGGTTTCAGCGGCGAGACGCGGGGGAGGGACACTTTGGAGATCACGATCCCATGAGTGAAACGGAAACTGCTTTCATATTTTCAGGAAGACGAGAAAACAGGAATTTTCGTGTGACATTGACCGCGTTGGGTGCAGCGCTTGTGGCGTCATCTTGTTGGGGTGCTCGAGATTCCCACGCCATGACTTTGACTGGCCCCTTCTATTCTCACAGGCCAAGGCTGCATCTTCGGTGCGAAAGCAGCTGCAGCCTGGCTTTGCTTGGACCCGCTCTCGTTCTCGTTGGCGCTCTCGCTCTCACCGGCGCAGCCGCGGCGAGGCAGATAACAGGAAATTAGCGAATTAGTGCGACGAATGAGCCGAGAAATATCTGATTTCTCGCCTGAAGTGAGAGTCTATGTCGTGAAACGGGGCTGGTCACCAGGGAAATCATTGCAGCGCCTGCGACAAGTTTTGCCGAAATTTGAGAAAGTGACATTGTTTCACGCACGATGGAGCCGTCCCATTGAGCGGAGTTCCTAATCAGGGGCCGTTCGGGTCTTCCTGAATATCTGTGGGGCCAGGCGCCCCTGTGCACCGCTTGATTCTCCCGATTTGTGAGGGCTTCAGAGTCTGCCTCACGTCGAGAAATGAGTGGAAGGTGTTGTTCCACAGTAAACCTGGGGACTGAATGAATTGCATGAAAATTTTTAAGCGTGTGGTCCCGAAGGGTGTTACCACACGCTCAGTAGGGCAGGGGGGTAACTCAACATGGTGAAAATCAACCAGGATCATTTTACGCCATTTTAAACATTTTTGGGTATGTTGAGTTGCCCCCCCCCCCAACTCAATATGGGTCATTACCAAAAAATTTTTTTTTCTTAAAATGGGCTGAAAATGATTCTGGCAAAATTTCACTATGTTGAATTATGGTCACTTCCACGCATTCGTCAACTGCGAACGTTTCTATGGACCACACGCTTTTTAGGCGTTGCCTTCTTGTTTACAGAATGGCGCGAAGTTTTCCCGGTTGATCCACCAATAACCAACCGCGTCCTCACCGAACAAGAAACCCACCAGCATGAAAGCGAAAAATGTTGGTCTTGTGGGACGAACTGGCTGGCACAAATGCATAAAAGGCGCCGTTTGTTGTTTCTTCCAGGATTCAAAACAGCGTGGAGAATCTGGAGAGCTCCGTCGAGACGTTTCTCAACAGTGCGAGCGGCTTCCAGAAAATCAAGCAGTGTCGATTTTTATGTGTGTGTGTGTGTGTGTGTGTGTGTGTGTGTGTGTGTGTGTGTGTGTGTGTGTGTGTCTGTCTGTCTGTCTGTCTGTCTGTCTGTCTGTGGGCATTTTTGGATGACCCGTGTGTTTAAAACAAAAACTTGACCCACAGCACACACCCGATGTTGAATATGAGATGCAGACGAGTATTTGGGTTACTTGTTCGGGTTGGTCAAAAGAGCAACCCGAACATGCGTCCCGTTCAAATCACCTAAAAGTGGGCTCAAAGATGTACGAGTGGTGGTGCTCAGTCTTTCGGTGCAGATGACCAGGTCAGCCGTGATGCGTCGATTGCATGCCAAGTGTGCAGATCCTGATTCAGCTGCTTGCAGGTTCCGAGAGATTTAAGACTCTCATTTGTGGACCAGAACTAATCCAGGAGGCTCTGGTGGTGCACCAGTCCCCGGCAGGAGGCACGTTGTTTGCCCGCGATGAGTCGGTCACGCAGTGCGGTTTGTTGAAGAAAAGACCAAAAAAGATGAAGCATTCTCACAGAAAATTGCACAAAATGACCACAAAATGTGTCGCGTCGAGGGATAACGGACGTCGTTGTGAATGGTGATCGCTGTTGCGGGTTGCGATGTTGCAGGCGCCTCCACGGGGGCACAGAACGCACGACATCGGGAGTCGCTCGGTCTGTGATCCTGATTGATCCCGATGTCAGGGCCTCTGGGAGTCGGGGTCGGGAAGCGCCCTGCTTATCTCGGCTGCACCGCTGTCGGACGGGGTCTCCCACACGCACGCCGATCGGCTCCGTCAAACACGCGCATTCGCTGCTCTTCCTCCAGGACCATTCCAGCCGCAGGCTTATCATCAGTGAATGGATCACGTCTTTGTTGTGGTGTTGTGGGAATATCCACAGAAGTGTGTCAGTGCATCACGCGGATCGCACACCTTCATTTAGCTTTCAGCTTCTAACAGAGTTCAAACTCGGTGTGGAAAACTTGGACCTTTCTAAATACCTATCCAGTCAAAATTGCAAGGTGATGTTTTTTCACAAATTCGTGGGGGTGTTTGTCCACCAAGTCCTGGGGGTGGTTCTTGTTTTTAGGGTGGTTTGCATGGCTAAATTCAGAGCAAAAGCCAGAAAAAAATCACATCAAGGTGTCAAGGTTAAAGTTCCTGAGTCTTCCTGCACACCCATTCTTTTGCTTAGTCCGGTGAACATGGTCGGATGATCAGGTTCCTGAAGCCCACGACGAAGATCAAAACGGCCTGGAGGAGGACATTTTCCCCTGACTCATCGTTCACTTGCCAAACTGATACTCCTAGCAAATTCGTTCCCTTCCTGGGATCAGGTTTCAATACAAGCGTCTGCATCGACTGAGACTCGGAGACAAGAAAAGTCTTTGAGATTGATTGAGCCTTTTTAAGTCGGGAGATTTTGCGTTTCAAAGCCGAGCGACTGGCTGCATTGTGCGGTCACTTTCCATTGATCAGGCTGCTGCAGGCTTTTCAGCCGCTCAGGGCCCTGATCACGCCGGGACAGCGACCAATGAAAAGTCAATCAGACGTCAACCTGCCCCGTGGAATGAAACCTTGTCGTTCGGACGCGGAGAGCCGAGGGCGCTGTGAGAACGATCGTAGATCTCGTGATTGCCTGTGGGAGAATCGAGACTTGGCGTTGTGCTCGACCTGGAAAGCCGTGTTGAACGCACAACACGCAAATTGGCCTTTTGGGTGAATGCTCCACAAATGCGGGGGTTCTTGAATTGTACTCGAAATGGTGCGAGACGTCAACACAGCACGTGTGTCCCGACTTGAGTCTTCACAGCCACACAGCGACACTTTTACAGCGTTTCCGTGATTATCTGCGTGGCTTTTACCGCAGGCCTGGGGAATGAGGGTTTGCTCTTGTGATGTTCGGGGCCGGCTTCTCTCAAAGTGCACAACCCAGAGGCATCAGTCACCGCGCGGATTCTCATTCAGACAGCTCACACATGGACGGGTTCATGGGGTTTCTTTCCAGTTGTCGCTGCTGTGCCGTCCTCGCACACTTGAAATCGCAAATTGACCACGAGTTCGAACACACCCCAGCACAGAGCTCCTTTTGTGCGTGGCGTCACGTCAGTGTGTCTCGTGACACACACGCACATGTACACACACACACACACACACACACACACACACACACACACACACACACGAAACAACAAATACGGTACCCTGTAGTTGCTGGTGTCCCCACTAACGTGAGTTCTCGCAAGGTCCTTTCAAATTCAGTTCTTTCAGACACCCTGGGATCGACAGATCGACAAAGTGTGTACAGAAGAGCACAAGTCTGTTGTTGTTCTCTGCTTTTATACACATTAACAAGTGTTGTTTTCACTTCTTGCAGCTGTACGAAGAGAACGTTGGCGACATGACGTTTGAGAAGATCGACGGCAGCGCCCTCGTCACCAAGATGGCGGAGGAACTCGGCACCCTGCTCAGCCGCAAGATGGCCGCCCTGGAGGTGAGCGCTTAGATTCTCTGCAGTCCACTCAGTCTTCGTCTGAGGTGTGACGCTGCCCTTTGACCAGAAGGCCGCAAAGTCTTGTTGCGTAGTGGACGCCTTTGAGGTCTTCTGTGAGGTGGTCCTTGTAAAAATTGGCTTTTGGATGAGAAATTGGGAAGGGGGAAGCACAAAACTTCCAGAAAGGATTTGACGTGGCACTTTCAACTGATGCGTCACCCCATCTCCACATTTACTTCGACTGCAACTCGAGGTTTTGCTTGGTTCACCCAGGACTACAAGTTGTCTTTCCTCGAAGACTCCGATGCGCTTACCCGCTGGCAAGAAAGTAGACAATATGAAGCACCTATAGAAGCGCATAATAGTCGTCTAATCCTTACAGTAGCTCGGATCTGAAGAGGAAGCAGTGAAACTACGCTAAAAATAGACGCGGCGTCTCTGCTGCCTGGTGCCTAGCGAGGTGTAATGGTCTTACAAGTGCGCCGAGAATCCGCTTCGGCTGTCACACGGCTTAAAGCCTCGCCTGAAGGCTGGCTTGAGCTGTAAAAATTGCTGTGCTCCGAAGGTGTGTCTCCTTTCGCGGTTCTGCGTCAAATATGGCTCACAGCAGGTGTGGCGGAGGAGAGTCGCCCTTTGAGTGAGAGTGCTCAGGATTGAAATCGTTTTCAGTTCAAGCTGTGAAAACTTCCGTCTGTCCAAATCGACAACACAGCGTGTACCCTACACACGTTCCTTTGAATTTTTCATGCATGAGAAAGTCAATGAAAATCTGACGGATCACTAAACTGAAGCGATTTGACATTCCGGAAAAGCAATTACTGCACAAGGAAGATTACCTTCCACGGAGACGCATAAAATTGAAGCCTCTCCTTATGAAACGGGATTTGCGCTTTTGTAGGGCGTGGATTTTGGGAAATGCGTGCAACTTTGAGGTTGAAGTTCTTGTCAAATGGATCTGAAGACACTCATCTGGAGAGGCTTTGACTTCTCAAATGGAAGTGTCTCATTAGACGGAGGAACATGGTGTGCGGAGCCAAGGCCAATTTCAAAGCAGCAGATTCCACTGCACCGGCGCACGTGCCCAATGTCACAACATCACAGACAGCTTTTCCCGGTGGCTCGGTGACCTTGACAAAAATTCACGACTGACGGAAGCTTGAACGAATAATTTGACGGGTGTTCTCAGGTCCACAGGCCTTAGCACTTGTGCGACCCGTGATCTGGTCTGTACGACTCACTCACTCACTCACTCACTCACTCACTCACTCACTCACTCACTCACTCACTCACTCACTCACTCACTGTCTGTCTATCTGTCGCTCTCTCTCTCTCTCTCTGTCTCTCTCTCTCACTCTCGTATCAATCACTGTGCATGTTTTCCCTTTTCGCGCAGAAGGCCCATTCTCCACTGCCAGCGCTTTGCGATATCTCTGTTCGCCCTGTCAGTAACGCGAGGCGGAGCGATTCATCATCGCTGCGGCAACACAGCACGCAATGAGGCGGGGAGGACGGGACGACCCTCGGGTGCGAGGGAGACGCTTTCACTCATTCTGCGTGGCGCTGCAGGTTGGAAGCAGCAGATCTGTTCGCTTTGTAGTTGTGCGCCGTCCTTTCACCGCGCAGCAAACATGCAGCGTGGCCTTCCTGCAGTTGAGTCCAGTACATGAAATGATCCCGTTTTTGTGGCAGTGATCTGTTGTGCGTGTGGCTGCTGGCTTGAACGAATCGAAAACGGGATTGCAACTCCAATGCTCAATATTTCGTCAAATTTGAAGGAGAGGAGGGGAGGAGTTGACCATGACACTCCGGGAACGGCTTTGCGTGAACACACTGAAGGCCGGTCTCTCGCTGCAAGGATGTACATGGTGACGCACGGCTTTACTGGTGCGGGTTTGCAGCGGCTGGTTATCTGGTGTCGTGGTGGCGGCAGATGTACTCGTATGAAACTCCACGATAATGCGCCCGTCTCCCGGGACGCGGCCCAATTACCATCACGCGACAAGGCGGATCTCCAAATGGCATTGGTTCATAACGCGAAGCAAGAGGGAAACCTGAACCCGAATCCTTCAGCCCAAGCTTTCACACGGGCGTGTCCTTCGATTTGCGTGGAACCCCCGCGAAGACCGATGCTGTGTTCCGTCATCATGGTTGTCATGAATTCGGATATTTTTTCCAAATTTTGTCTCAACTGTGGGAGACATAGCTGTCGTTTGTAGCGAACGGATGAGAAAGAAAAGGTTGAAGAGCTATTTTATAACCTGGCCACAAGCTACAGGAGAGGAAGACCGAATGCGAGCCTTCAGACCGAGAACAGTTCTCCGAGCACTCAGCGTTCTGTTGAAACTTCCGCGCCTCATTTCCTGTGTGAAGAGCTTTGAGCTGCAATCTCGAGCTGAGGCCTTTGTTACCCTATCTGTCTCTTCATTCACAAAGTCGGAATTGAAGGTTCTTTCCGTCGGCGTCAGTGACGCAAAGGCGTCATGAGCATTGCTGCAGACAAGTGCAGCGTCATGAAATTTAGAAGCGTCGCTCACCTTCGGTGGCAGGTGAGGCCTTCGACTCGTCCATTTGGGAGGAAATTTCCTCTCGCTTCGCAGCTAAAAAGTGACACTCACGATTTCGTTTCCGTTGCGGTTCGCCAGGAAGCCTGTGGCGTATTTTGCACGGACGAGGATGGCATGTTGCAGCAGTCAGCGAATCCGCGAGATTCAGAACCTTGATGCGAATTTAGATAGGACGTTGGAACACTGGAGGAGTTGAGCTGGATCAGTGGATGACCACGTTTATCCCCCTCCATGTGCGCGCCGCTTGACTCCGCGCCTGCCGTGCTGAGCTCCACACAACGAGGGGCTTGAGCGCTGACACTGATTTGTGCGCGGGGTCAGGTTCCCCGCGTCTTCAGAGCAAACTCTCCTCAAGTGTCTGTTGGACCTTAATCCCATCAAAGCTTCACAGAGGAAACTGAAACGATCCAACTTGGATGGCAACGCAGCAAGATGAGCTCACATAAGGTTATTCCAAGGCTTATGGCCTGTCAAGGCGCTCAATTTTGGCTGAGGTCTGTTTTACTGAAGATTCGATGGGTTCTGGTAAACATTTTCGGCTCTCCACAAAATTCGTTTTGTTCTGGAAAGCTACAGGTGAAATTTCGCACGCACGTCGACTGCAAATGCATCAGCGGGTGGAAGTGCAACACTTTGGGGTTCGTTGGCTTGTAGTTGATCCCGATGACGCAAAGAAACTCCAATCTCACGAGGAAAAAGCCGTCGCACAACCGGGGCTTCTCCATGAAAAAATCTCTCTGAACTGACGCGTGTCCACACAGACAAGTTGTTCTTGTTACATTGCACTGTTGGCCTCAGGTCTGCAGTGCTGTTTCCTGGACAACGTGCGTTGTGTTCTAACGAACCTGTGTCTGCAGGTGGTGACCACGCTGCAGGCGAAAGCCTCACAGAGGCTTCTTGCATGAACGAGACGAACGGACTCTGCTTGAAGCGCGTAAATGAGGCTGTTTTTGTCGTTGTTCCAGAAACATCAGCGTCACTCTGTGTGTGTGCGAGGCATTGCAGGTTGGAGGGACGTGAGGCGCGGTTTTCAGTGCCGAGGTTTCACAAGCAAGGACAACGTCGTGGCGTCAACATGCAAACCGTCCCGCGGGACCTCGTTGAGAGTGTGCCATGACGTGTTGGCTGAGGAAAATGTCACCCGTCCCCACGGGAGATTCTGACTTCTCCCGACTTACACTCGAGAAGATCTGCAGGCAGTAGTGAGTCGTAGCGTGAGTTCATTTTGGACTCCTGGCTGCTTTCAGGCAAGTTGTGGGCTTTGTTGTTTTCTGCATATCAACGAGCAGGTCGAAATTCCATGCACATGAACCTGGCGATTCCTTTGAAATAAAACAGTCACAGCAATTGGACTTGGTGGTGTTCACCCAGAAAATTATGAGTATGAATTGGTGACATCTGGGTGGGGCGAGAGCACAACAATCCGGGATGGTTGTCACGTGATATATCGTCATCCTTTTGCGCTGCTGTCGAGTTGTAAAAAATCTTGAAGCCAAGAGACAATTTCTTCTGGAGAGAAATGGAAGGTGAAGCTTCCTGAGGAACTTGTCTGAATTATTTGCTTCGGGCTACAGCGCAACGCATTGGGTTTCGTCGTTCCTTGACAGGCAGGAAGGGATCGTCGTCATGTTGGCCAAAACAGTCATCCCTGTTTGCAGGCACCTTGTCTTCTCTGGTGTGTTGAGACCCGCATTGAGTCGTCGATCGCAAATCGCTTATGAGCGGAGTCGCGTGCAGAACATTTCACCTCACCCGACTAAATTCTGGAAAGTTACTTGCCACTGTTCGGCGTTCGATCGATCCACCCCCACCCTCCCGAAATCAGGAATGCAGCAAAGCACACAGTTTCACAGTGCGGGCGTCACTATTTCACTGGAGCTTGTTTCCCGTGCTCGCTGAATTGCCGCTGGCTGCGTGATGTCCCGACATGGGAAAGCTGTTTTCTTCAGTTTTCTGATGTGTCTGCGTCACATTGACACAAATTGCAATTTGCCCGAATCGATACGCTCGTTTCTCCGAGTGCGAGTTTCATCACTGAAGATTGATCAGCCTCAGCTACGTTTCTCGGTGAGGAAACTGCATCGTCGAACACGAAGCCAGTCGAAGTCAGTTGGTGTCAGTCCTGACGGACGTTTCGAAATGCCCACACGTCCTCAAACTCAAGCTACGGGTTATTACTGGCCCAATTGTGAACACAAACATCCATTTTAGTGCATCTCACAAGACAACTTCTGCAGATTTTCTTCCGATCGCCAAACCTTCGCTTCTGTGTTCTGGATGTCTTGCCTGACAACCAGAGCTGTCGTGTGTTTTGTGGTGTGTGTGTGTGTGTGTGTGTGTGTGTGTGTGTGTGTGTGTGTGTGTGTGTGTGTGACTCTTCAACATCATTTGTGTCCAGGTGTTTGTTGGTGCCCCTGGGTAATTTTAGTCCAAAGGGATAAGTTTGGTCCAGAGGATTCAGGGACACAAGTTGAACTCGGGAATAAACTCTGTCTCGGTGTCCTTCTCCCTGCCTTGGTCACCTTTTGGGACAACTCTGTCCCAAAGACGAGTGTAATTCACCATCGCAGCATCCCAAGCCGCTCACATAGTGACCCAGCATTTCACAAACAGCAGTTTAAATCACAAGGAGCCCCGTGTCCGCGAGATGTATGGCTTCTCTGTTGTTCTGAGTGGGGCCTCTGTGGTTTGATGTCTCTTGAAGCCGAACATTCTTTCTCAATTACTGAGCGATGTTTCGGAATTTGCCGTGATGAGGAGAATGTTCCCATAACGGGGCCCCGCGGGTTAATGGTATCGTGACACGCAATACGAGCTGCGTCAGCGGCAGCCGGACGCGCTTCCAACAGAAGGGGAAAAAAACTCTTGGGTGTTTTTTTTTCTGTGCAATTCTTTCATCTTCAAATCACTCGCCCAGTGTAAAACTGCTCTGAAAACTGCCGTGAATCGTTGAGGAGGGACGACGATGGACGCTGGCCTGGTCTCCTTCCTTCCACTCGGGAGCTCACACCCGTGCGTGAACATGAAACCCGTCCACATCTGATTGCCTCGAGTCGGGGGTGGGTGCGTTTGTGAACCTGTTGTGCATTCTGCGCGCTGATATCAGTTCAGGGTGATCTCATGAACAAGAAGCAAGACAACCCAACTGCGGTTTTGGGTGAACACTCGTGTCGTGTGTTTTTGTACAGACAATAATTTGCCAAGAATGTTGGCCCTCACGAAGCAGTTTGTTCGTGAAGTATGAGCGCTGCAGGCGGCGAACGATCTGCTCCATTGACAACTACAAATTGCATTTCTACACAGAGAAAATTGCTCCCAAATTTGGTTGCATCAAACATGATGGCTTCGTGCGAAAGTCTTTGTGACCAGAAAATTAGGCGCCCAAGATGCTCGATCCGTTCCAGAACCACTCTTTTCCAGAGGAACCACATTTCGTGCTTTTTATGGAGGCTTGGTGGTGATAAAATCACCCGGAGCGGTTTATGCATGCATGCGAGTGCTCGCACCCAAAAGGGACGATCATGGCCAAATACTCGTAAATCGGCTTCCTTCATTGTCGAGATGGATTGTGTCGAGTCTCGATATTTGGTTTGGTCGCAGTGAAGAGGGGAGACAGACCAGAAACTGTTCTGGGGATGTACGAGTATATGTGGTCACACTTCACACAAAGGGACAGCCACTTGCAACACACGGATGAACAGCGGTGACACCGCAGAGGTGTCGTGCAGCGTCATCGCCGCCGTGGTGCAGCTGTTTCCGCAGCGTTGTGGAGGAGACGAGGACGGCTCTACAGCCCGATTCACTGAAATTGGAAACCGACAGTCTTTGGCGTCCTGGTGGTTTGTTGAATTATGAATGACGCTGGCGATATGACGCGGAGGAGACGGTGGCAGCGGCTGGATCTGAAGCGAGATCGGAGGAGGTGACGCGAGATAAGCTGCGAACGTAGCACCGCCGTCTGCGTCGGTGACCAAGTTGAAATGCTGGTTGGGACAGCGAGTAAAGTTTTGCTTGTGGTGCACACGAGTTTTGAACTAACAGGGCAGGTTGTTGTCTCCCAGTTCGTCAGTTTGGTGATTTCACTGCCCTCAGACTGCGTCAGTTGAACAGCTTTGGTTGGAACACTTTCCAATTCGAGCTGCGGACGGGGATACAGTTTTTGAGCTCCAAATGTGGCGCTCTTGGGAGAAATCCACACGCGTTGTTTCGTCATGGCGGAAACTTTCAGGTGAATCTGGTTTGCTATTGAAAACGGTATTTTTTCACATTGGTCTTTGATGTCTTGCAGAGAATGCAGAAAGCCTCCAAAAATATGACGCCTCGAAACACAATCCGAACACCACGAAAAATGTGAAGTCGACTGAACACACGAATCAACTGATGGCATTGTGTGTGTGCGTGGTGTATGTGTCTGTGCATCACAGCAAAGTGCTTCTGCAGCATCCTCGCATCGAAGTAGAGTCGGCAATCGGAAGGCTAGATCTGCCCCAAATCACTGTCAAATGAAGCGCAAACACAAGTGCAGGTGAAAATCGCACCAACAGGGAAGACTGTTTGAAAGAAGAACCTGAGCGAAGTCATGCAAAAACTGACGAACCAAAGTCCAGGAATGACAATCCAAAAGAAAGCGTCCTTGTGTTTGGCACAAGAAGCCGTGGTGAGCTGCGCGCTGCTTTTTGTTTTCCGCAAACATTTTTTCCTGTTCATACATCCCAAGGCCGGTGTACTTGGTTTTGAAGGACGGGACTCGCTGCATGAAAGTGTTTTTTTCCTGGGTCTTGGCAAACTAAATGGGGCTCCCAAGGCTGTCTGCGAACGCTTCGCCTCTCGATGAGATGTCGTCGTGTCGATACGTGGCGAAGGTGACTCAAGCCTTGGCGGACAGAATTGATTTTGAAAAAAATAAGATGTGCCTGAGGATGAAAATGTAAAATGCTTGCCCAACCACAACATCCAAACGATTGAACACTGTCAGTCCGGGCAGTCAGGGGGCGGGAATCAAACAAGCGGACTCAGATGACGTTTCAGAAACACGGAGTCGGAAGAAGGGCAGCTTTGCACCGCTCAGTTGCACGGCGCTGTGAAGTGAACACGGGGATTTGACCCGCCCTTTTGATTGTGACGTACGGACCAAAGTCGCATCAATTGTGGCTGAGTCTGATCAAACGGAAATCGGATCTTCTGAAACAAGAATTTTCCAAAGCTTGGAAAAGCTGTGAGGTTTCGTGCATTTGAAACCAAGCCACGAGTTCTTTTCAGAAGCACACCGTGCGCTGCATCAGACAAATCGAAAGACGAGGAGGTGAACTCTGCGCGATTGATCGTCACTCGTATTGTGTGTCTGCTGGCGTCTCATGGTCGTGTCCGCCTCAGGATTGCTGTGATGTTCTCAAAACGTCTCTTCAAGCTACATGGTTGTCAGTGGTTTTGAGGTCCTGTAATTTCACGCAGCAACAGCATTCAGTCGACACTGGCAAAGGAATTGGGTTCCGATGGTCGTTGTCTTGGTGCCTTTGTCTGGGAAACACGGGCCGAATCGAGTTGCACGGCGGCTCGTATTCCTGTCACTTGTTGGGCGGAACGTGATTTGGACCACAGATGCCTTGGTTCACAGTCGTCAAGTGTTTTGTTTTTCTCTCACGTGCACGACACACAGAGGCACATAGACATACAGACAGACCGAGAAGCCACACACGTCATTGGTTCCGTGAAGGTTTGGAGTGCTTAAGAAGCGTCTGCGAGTACCCAAAAGGTACGACAATGGGGTACACTTTGAAAGGTTTTGTGTACTCAGAAACGGCCTCGTGTCGCAGTTCTACTTCGTAGTCGGGACGTGACTTTTGAAATTGAGATCCAGTCACTAAATACGAGTAACAGTGCAAAATTACAGTGCCAATTGTTCTTTTCAGGTGATTTGAGGTGGGTTGCGCGATTTGGGCTGATGAGCCAAATCGGTGCGAGCCAAATCGAAGCACCTATAGGCAGCATCTTCCAAAAGTATGTCTACAGCACTTTCATGGTCAAGATGAGGATTGATTTAAGATCTTTAGGACTCTTTTGGTTCATTTTGGGTTGGGGATAATGCGCAAGGAAGGAATTTGTCAAATTTGAATTTTTGGGTTTCTGAGGTCAAAATGGTTAAATTTGGAAGTGCAGAAAAAATAGGGTGTGAATGTATAAATGTCTCTGTATCTCAGAAGGTACAAATATTTGGTGAAAGAAGTATATTGATGAAATG
>JAAUXT010010084.1_pt1 | contig 23785 bp, 25 predicted proteins | sample 7278171 | NCBI WGS metagenome assembly JAAUXT01 (sample SAMN14350112, study PRJNA611818) | marine sediment metagenome | isolation source: surface marine sediment (1.8m) | place: French Polynesia: Moorea | collected 2018-08
ATTTGGTGAAAGAAGTATATTGATGAAATGTAGTATATTGTATGGGGGTTTGAGAGGTAGCATTTGATTTTTGATTTTTGAAAATTTTTATATGGTTTTCAGGTGGGGCTAAAGTTTGGGTTGAAAAGTCATTTTTCATAAAAAATTTAAAAATGGATACTGGGCAATTCTTTTGGTTTACATGTGGATATTGTTATGAAACAATGTGTAAAAGTTCCATTTGTTCCATTTGGGTGTGTGCTAAATGAGCAAGCCAAATCAGAGCAAGCCAAATCAGAGCAACTGAAATTTCCTCAAATCACCGCGAGCTCCATGGAGCTATTTTATCTTTGTAAGGGGTGGAGGAGACTGATATCTGCGGAAGCCAGTGGAGATCTCATTGGCCCTGCCCATCACTTTTTGCTGCCAGCCTCACACCCAACATTCACAACAAAACAGCTCCCCTTGTCAGAAGCAATACGTTTGGTCTAATTGTGCTGCGTGATCTACTGACTCGTTTTCATGCATGTTCGATTGCAAGCAGTTTTTCGACACAACGGAGCTTTCATTTGAATATCTTGAATGACCAGGATACTGCGTTGTTTTCATGAATTCTCTTTCTTTCCCTCATTGAGTGGACGATTCTGCAGTAAGGGGACGCGTTTTTTCGCAAAATGAAACAATTTGACCTGACTCTGGTCAAACGAAACTCCCTCAGAAAGATGATGCCCACCGTTGTTTTCTCAGAAAACGGGTTTGTTTCTCTTTGATCATCACCAAGACATGCCTCTTTCAATCTCAAAGGTGGCAAAACTTACAGATGGGAAGATCCAACAAGAGGTAAGAGATCAACGTGCCTACGGCTGGCAAATAAACTGGTTTTTACAACCAACTAAAGCAGCGAGATTTGAAAACAACAGTTAAAAATTAGGCTGTTTGAAGGGGGGGGTGTAAACCTGTGAGAATCAAAACCCTTTTTTGAGCCAGCTACAAATCTCGCTGGTTTACCTCAGGCGGAGGAGGTACCCTCTCACCGCTGAGGTAAACCCGCGAGGCTGGTTTGCATCCACGCAGAAACACAACATAGCCATGCCACGGGCTTGAAAAGCACTGAATGCCCAGAGCAAACGACTGTCCGTGGAGTCCAATCAGCGCAGCGCTTTTGCGCAGAGGAACTTGGATGATGAACACGTGTTCTGGTGGTCCTGTCACAGGACACACAGATACAGCAAGGAATAAAGGACTGGCATAAGGTTTGGGTTCCGTCGACTGTGAAACACTTTCGCCAAACATCCAAATCCAAAATGTTTGAAGCTTTGAGTGGAAGACCAAATCTTCACGCAATGAAGTGAAAATACAGCTGGCGGACCAAGGGACGACAGGCAATTTTCTGGCGAGACAAGGGGTCACTTGTATCCAGAGTCAGTCTCCAGGTACATACATATACACGCGGGTACAAATTACAGGGACTCTGCCCTCCTGCTTGCAGGCTTCCCAGCCGCCAGTCTATTTACCGACGCAAATGAGCACAATCTGTCTCATTTGGGCTTATCAGGCCAGAAAGCATTCAGTGTGTGTTTTGCTGTATCTTTTGGATTTCGTTGTGCCAGGCGGTCATAATCACATGCTGTGAGCATCTTCCCCGATTGTGATTGATTTTAAAAAGACCGACACTGAGAAAGAAAAGAATTATGTGCTCTGTTTCAAAATTGGACTTCTGTTCTTCGATTTCTCCCTGTGGCCGACGATTCGATAACATCAGAACAAATTGTGCTCATTTGATTCCAAGTTGTAACTTCTTCCTCTTCTTGCGAAACTTCCCATTCACAATATGGCTCCCTCAACTCTACTCGTGCATTGAGTCTCACACAAAGTCAACAACACCATCGTGACCGAAGGCATTCGTTCTTACTCATAAAATCAAGCGGAATTGATTTGTCTGAAGACCATTCTGAGAACACAACGGGCAAAAACAAGGATACACCACATCGCGCTTCATTCGGACAGGTTGAGTCCACTATTGTGTTGGTGTATGCCTTACAAGGCGTGATGCGAATTGGCCAAATTGTGCAACTCGGACAAAACGACGTGCAAAATCTCTTGCTGTTGGAGTACGAAACACGTGTAAATCGCCGCCTTTTCGTTCACTTCACTGGAGAACAGAATCGCAACTTTCATGTGTTTGTGCAAACAATAATTTTGAGAGTGAGTTTGCTGGTGAATGTCGTCTTCGAATGCAGGCGAAGGGAGGAGAGAAAATGACATAAAAAGCAGTTGGGCAGAAGCTAGGAACCCAGTGACCAACGAAATAAAAATCTAAATCGCCTGAGACATCTTGAAGGCACGAAGCCCAGTAGATTCACAGTCTTTCTGACCAGTCAAAATCATCATAAAGACCCAATTGGTCTGCTCGACGGAAATAGATTTCTTGTAATGCAGCATTCCTCAGGTCTCAAGCTGTAGGGATGGGACCTTTACGACTTACATTGGCCGTCACAAGACCCAATAAAGAGTACGTGTATGGAATTCAGAAACCCCGCCGGCACAGATCACAGATCTCTCCAGCTGAACGTGTACGAGTATTGAGGAGACAACTTGGTTTTCCCTTTGTTCAGGCTCACTTGTGCGAAGTGGGTACGAGCATGTCGCATTTCCTCGTTAAAAGCATGGCAGCCCTGAAAACAATTGAGCGGCATCTTCTTGGCTTCTGCTGTCGTTGTGCAGAGCAAAGCCACGGGGTGAGGCCCGAATTGGCTGATAAATTTGTGGGTGGTGAGACCCATTGCGACACAGGAACCGAACTTAATGGACAATTGCACGGTGCAAAATGGCCCACCACCAAGGCCTCCTGACCTGGCCTGTATCCAAAAGCAGTGTTGGACACAAGGTCCTCCCAGCGTGCAAACGTGCGTTCTGTTTTGATTCCAAGCAACCTGGAAGAAGCACCCTGAATTGCGTTTGAAGAAACAGAAGGCATTCAGGACTTCTGAACATGCGTGCTGCAGGACCACAAAAGAAGTGCGGGTTTTTCAAGCCAAGTCATCTCACGATCCCGTGGCAGCAGAGAAACAGCAGAGCGAGCTGTCACGGCAGAATCTGTGTTGAGAAAGTTTTTGCCTCCGGTGACCTTGGTTTGAGTGTACGCAGGTCATCTTGCTCTGTCAGTTTGCAATTCACAGCAGAGCAGACCTTTGAGCAACAAACCTCTTCGTGTTTAGAGAAGAGCGCTGACGAGCGCTTGACGACGGGTGACAAAAAAGGACAGTCAGAAAATTGCAGCTGCAGACAAATAAATTGGAGCTTTGTCTCTGGTTCCAGATCCATTCCTCTGAAAGGAAGACACTTCGGTGTCCCTGGGCAGACTTGGTTCTTTCTCGCTGCATAATGATTTATCAGGCTGTCTTCTTAATGAGGCTTTATTCCCCACCCTTACCACGCTCCATTGTTTCTTCTAGTCTCCTCTGCAGAATGGCATCCGTTGACCCCTTGCGAGCCACATTGTGGTCAATTTCCTCACCTGGACATCGGTCTGCCCAACGGACCGGTCAACAGAGGGCCATGTCCATATTGCTCAGCATCAACAGGACAGACCTGGTGTGAGCTGAAGAACAACACGACAAACAGGACAAAATAAACGAGAGGGGCTCTTGATCTTCTGGAGACCTTGTGACCAGAAAATGTTCTCTGCTGAGCATCATGCACGTGGTTGTTTGCAAACAAACACGTTAAAATAGCAACAACGTTTTGGCAAGGCACATGCAAACAGTGGGTCAATAGAAAAGGACAAGGGAAGCACCTGCGGCACAACGAAACCGACAAAGCACGCACGTGTTTCAGGAAAAACAGCAAGAATATTTGACCACATCGCAGACACGTTTGCCTCGGAGAAATACCACAGCTTCGTCTCTCTTTGTTGAAGGGTACTTTGGCTCCTATGCTCCCATGTTTTTCGACATCGCAGTGTCAGCTGTGTTTGTGACTGTTGTTCCAAAGCGGCCAATTTGCCTTGTCAAGCCATGAAAGAATTATTCGTCTAATTTAGTGCACGAGGGACTTGCATCCAAGCGTCGTCCAAATAGATCTAATCTTTTGTCTCCTCCACTGAGTTTTCTCCATGTAAGGCAATAAATGTCTGACTTTACGGGTAAAAAACGAGTGGAGCGTTCAGGATTGCAAACACGGGATTTCTCGCTTGTTGTGTTTGCGATGAGTCGGAAGAACCTTTATTGTTCCCGTTTTCATTGAGGCAGAAAACGACACGGTCCTTGTTCTCCATGGACCTTTTACTCGTCTCCCATAAAACCACGCTGCTTCAGAAATCAAATGTTGTAAAAGCCAAGAAAACCAAAATTCTCGTTTCTTTATATGTCAGCTTTCGATCCACACTGCAGACTAATTTTCGTGCAATTGTTTTGTGTCCGCGACAAACACCTACCAGTGACATGTTTTTCGCATCCGGGGAGCATGGAGCGGCCAGACTTGGTCTGAGGATGAAGAAGATTGCGTGGGGACTCGAGGTTAATCGTGTTTAGCGGGATTAGCGAGGATTACCGCGGGAGTGATTAGGTGAGCGGGAAGCAATCTCAAGGCGCCTGTTAATAATTCACGAGTTGCGCTATCCCAGCTTCGCTCCTTCCTCCACATGCACGGCGTCTGGTGTTTGGTGCAGAGCACAATCAATCGCAATCGCTTGTGGCTGTGTTCGTTTTCGCACGCAAAGGGTGAGGTCTTGAAAATTCAACCAAACTGTAGCTAAAATGCAAAACCGTCTTGCCAAATGCAACAGTTTTGCTTCAAGTCCGCCAGTCGCAGGCTGAAGTATTGGATGATGAAAAAGGAGACTGAAACATGTTATTTCCCTTCGGTCATTAGTCACTCAAGGTGCTGAAATCCGTGCAAAGATCAATTGCTTGTTCTTTAATGAACTTTGATTAGGGTTGACTCCAGGCTGAGAGACTCCAATCCATTTGTACGTGGCTCCTGTTGGTGTCAAGTCTCTGGTCATGTTTGCATCACAACTGCCTGGTGTCCTTCTCAAACAGAGAATCAAGTGATGTGTTTTCGAAGGTTCCTTTCTCCGTCTCACTCTCAAAAAGCTCAAAGTTGCCTCAACTGGTTCAGTGGAATTCTTCACGTGTCCATGCAAACAAGTTCATTGTTTTCAAGACGCAAACTTTACTTCTGACCAGACTCATGAATTCTGGAAAATGCAACCCTTCTTTGAAGTGCAGAGCGTTGTGTTGGAATGCCGCAGTTTGCAGAGCGCCAGCAGATCAAAATTGCGACCACATGCGGCATCTTGAGTGAACCACTCATCCTTTGTACTCCGGGAGCCTTGCGTCTAAACCTTGGTTTATGCCCTGCAGTTACCTCGAGAACAACAACACCAGCATGCTCAGGGACCAGGCCAACTTTGCAAGGCACTTTTTGGGTGTCAACACAAAACAGCACAAAGCATCTGTACAGCTCCACTGCATCACCGTTGTCACCACAAAAGTGCACAATATCCAGAAATGTGATCGCCTCTTCAGGCGGAGATACTGCATGTTGGGACCACAGCAGATCTCATTTAGATTCAGGAGATTCCACCGACAAATCCTCACCGTGGACTGTAAAATCTCCACGACTGTGATTGGGGAGTTTTTCTGTCTGAGACTTGGATTCAGGACCCGCACTCACTGAAACCTGAAGACATGTACAAGTGTCCCCGTGAATGGAGAAGAACTTTTTTTTAACGTTGACTCAATACCATTTTGTTGAACCTCTGCCTGAGCATTGACTTTGTTCTCTTGAAAGTGCAAGCGTACGGGTACAAAGCGAACACAAAGATTAATCCCCAAGTTTCGGAGGTTGATTGGACAAAACAGTCAATCTTGACCCACTGTTTCACGTTGTTTGTAATTGTTTTTCAGGATCACGCTGCACAAAACATCTCACGCTGTGCGTCATCACTGTGCACGCCACAATTTCCAGCAAATCTTTCCTTCTGCAAAAAGAAACCAGCCCTTCAACGTCACAGGTCCGTGATTTGCCAGCGCAGGAAGTTCACGCCTGTCTTGAACCTCGCAAAGACATGACTTTTATTGACTCTTTTACTTCGTTCTCACGAGGCAGCTGCTCTGTTTGTTTGAGGTGGTGAATCTGGGAACGGAACTTGGAGGGATTCGAAGTGTAATCAAGCGGACTCAAGGGCAGCTTCAAAGTTTCCGCACAGGATCAGGTCCCAACCTGCAGAATCACTTTGTAGCTCCATCCGCTTTGCAAAAATTGCATTTTCAAGATCGTGAAGAATTCTTTTGAGCAACAGGAGCGGAGAGTAAAACTTGACCACAGGGAGGTTCTTTGGTGTCACACCTTGTGACTGCAACTGCAGTGGCGAAACGAACGTCTCACAGCCAAGAAGAAGTTGATCCGAAGGGATCGTCTATTTCGCCTTGAAGGGCCATCACCAAACAATGACACCAACTGGAAATCTGTTTCTCTGGACCTCGTTTTCAGATGTAACTGTGGTTCTCGCAGATCCTGCCACGTTTTTGCTTGCACAATCAATTTGTTTTGAATTCAATTTCTGTGTTGACATTTGCCTCCGTCAGTATCATGTCTTTTTTCTATGACCGCATTTGTCCGTCTCATCCCGTTCGCGAATCAAAACGCCCCTTGTGTACGAATATGTTCGAGGGTTCTGTTGGCGCTTGCTTGGAGGGGATAGCTTTTGTGGAACGTTATCGAGCTGCATTGTTCTTGAATGCCTCCAAATTCAGCGATGGCTCTTTTTGAAAGTTTTCAGGTGTCACAGATAGTTATTTGAAGGAGGCACAAGAAAAGCCTTGCCCGCAGAAATTCAGAGATTGCGTCCAATCCTTGTTGATCAACCTTGCACATTTGTTGCTCACTGGAGCTCAGACAAGGCAGTCGAGGTCGAAAGGACCAACGTTTTCATTTCCACCGCATCGACTGTCCACAAAGCGATCGTGAAAACGTGCCGACTGCGCACCTGAAAAGCACCGAGTTCTCACAGTTTGTGAGGCTTTTGACTGCGACTGTAAAGAAACACAAAAGAAAACCAGTTTGAGTGACTCATTGGCTGACAGGTCATCAAAACTCTGTTTCACGCATCCTTCCTGGGTTCAAACGCAGTTGAGAAATCAAAATGTGTTCCTTCATTCGGGTTCTGTGAAACAATCAGGAAGGAACGAAGGATTTTCCGCACCCCTCCCCATGTGGGCACCACACCGCCTCAGCTGAGTAAAGAGAACCAGGTTGCTCACTTCCTTTGCAGAGCAGCACCCAAACAGCATGTAAACAAGCAGCACAACGCGGTAACCTGCCCTGTGGGAATTCACTGTTGTTCTTTGGTTCTGTGTTGCTTTGCGTGAAAGGGATTGTATTCTGTGGCCGGTGACATCGTTAAAATCTCCCATTTTTTGTCACACGCGTGCGAGATCGTCGTCTTTGCTTTCTTTCCGACAATCGCAAAGTAGGCACTGCACCCGCTGCTTCATTGAAGCAGAACACTTGCTCTAACTTCAACGGCGCCCTGCATGACCCAGAGTCCACACAAACGCTCTCCCCATTGCGCTCTGCGCTCCAAGACCTGCATCTTTGTCAGTCGGACTTGCTTCACAAGGAGAACTCCAGCTCACCTTTGTTGTAAAATAACTACGAGGCGCAAAATTTATTTCAACCGATCATCCATCGTATCTTTTACATTGGGTGAAATTTTTTGATGGCAGTCTTTTCATTATACAGACAAGTCCTTGATCTTCACTGACCCTCACTATCACATCTCAGAAAAGACAGCAGTGACCATAGTGATTTAGAAAAATAGTGCTATCCTACCCTGGTTGGCTATTTTTGTAGATACAATATTGGGCTTGTTTGGTATACATTATTGGTTGTATGGCTGTGAATAAAGAGTATTTGGAGGGGAATAATGTAGCCATAAATTCTTTGGAAACAGATTCTGAACAAGATAAAACAGCTTGATTATAACAACTCAATACTTGTAATTTTTAAGCCACCTTCTTCTGTTTACCAATTTTTGCTCTTAATTTCTTTGACTTGTATATTATTTGGCTGGTGCTTAACTTGCTTGAAGCTTGCCCTGTTTATATACATATACTTTCCTTTTAGAGCTTTGAAAGAGAATAAATATGCCATCTCGGCAAAACGCCCGCGAATCGGTCACTTAAATTGTCCGCCTCGTACTCCCTGCTCAGGCGTGCACATCTCAAAAGTGGGTTTCAACACTGAGAAAGCTTACACGCTCTTCAGAATATCCTCACTGGTGACTCAACAGCACCGCCACTCAGAACGTGAACATCGAACATTTGTAACTCAATCAGGTGGGAGGATTATTAGTTTATTTCGTTGCCCGGTAACTTCAATTTCACATGAACACCACTTAGTTGTCTGTTGATATCATGTCGTGCCCATTTCCCAGAGGATTTTTCTGCTTGCACTGCAAAAGCTCACATCGCGAGTGGATTGTGGAACGTAACGCCTGAGACGCCAACAATGCGCAAGTCAGTCCACAAGCAAACAAAGGTGACAAGGATCTAACTCTTCAATGGACCGTGATTTCCGGCAAAGGCATTTTGTGCCTGTTGCAAGGTTTGACGTGTGAAAAGCTGCATGGCTAGAACCTGCTGTCAATCAACCGAAAACAAAGTGAGTACTCACCAATATTGATCTCCCTTGGCAGTGTGTTGGAGATCCCCAGCACCCCTGCAGCAGTTGTCATCAGCAGCAGGGCCTGCAGGTCCAAGGGACTTCGTCTGCCGTATTGCATTTTCATGGTCTTGTTGCAGACAATCAAATACTTTCGCAGAACGCTTTCCACCGTCCCGCTTGAAGATTTGGTTTCTTTTTCTGCTTCTTGGTGCTTTTGTGAATCACCACACAGGTATTCTGCATCACACCACACAAGAAGTTCTTGTGTTGAACATGAAGCCTTGGGAGGAATACTCCTCGCGTTTTGTCAGAATTTTTTCAGGTCGTGTGTTTCGCAGTTTCTACCGAACTTCTTCCTCCTTGTCTCCCGTTGTCTGGTGTGACAGCAGTTGAAGTGAGTATGTTTTCAAGTTCGTGCTCGCGGTACATGTCTTTTGTGCAGCTCTTTGCGTCCTGGTTTGCCTCGATGAATACTGTGTGTAATCCCACAGAAAACCTGAAGCACCAATTGCTGTTGCAGTCCAACGGCTCCTACGTGCCTGGAGAAATCCGTTTCTTCTGCAATACAATGGTTCTGGCGTTCAAGTTAAACTTCAAGACAAACAACATAACAGAGACTATGCACGGCGCGTCCACGTCGTGCACGGCACGTCGATTGGTCCGTCTGTGACCTGACGTTGTGTTGCGCACAGTTTACTCTGAGCATTGGTGGTCACACGTCGGCACATCGCTGGTTGTTTTTTCTCCCCAAGACAAAAACCAGACGCCGTGCCATCGGATCCGAACAGCCGAGAGTTGGATGTTAATTCTGCAAAATCTGGCAACATGCTCACCACATGCAGGGTGAACCCTCCGTGTGCACCCCACGTGGACAGAACCAACAAAGGGCGGCCGTTGAGAAACCAACACTCGACGACACCAACTTAAATTTTGTCAGACTGCGTTCATTCGTGACTGCAGTCGCACAAACATCAATTTCCATGGTTCCACGACAGGCATCCCTCGAGTGGGTGTTCACACGTGCCCGCTCAATCAGATTGTTGATCGACTTTTGCGCAGAAGTGTACTGAATAAAGCCTTTCAGGTGGGACTGGCACAGGGCGCAGTTTCAGCCAAAAGGATTGAAAGTTCACAATGAAGCCAAGCGCAACATGTGAGCAGTGCTCTGCTTTTTTGTTGTGTTTTTTTTGCAGAAACTCGTACGCACGCGAATTATCAAGTCAAGAACAAACGGTGGTGTGCAAAATTTCATGAGGAGAATGCGAGTGCTCCACGTTGAGCATGTACCTGCATGGAATCTGGCTGCAGGATGAGAATGCTCACAGGTCAGATCCAAGCCGTGCAACAACTGCTCCAATCCTTTTCAACAGCTATCCTTACTTGCTTCAACGAAGCCCAGAACTGCAGTCTTTGGTTCATTCCATCAAATCGCGGTCTGTCGGACGCAGTTCAACGAGATCTCCCCACCTGCGTTCACCACAATCGCCAAGTTCGCACCATGGCTTCCCCTTCCAGGTTCCTCGTCCAGTGTGGTTCACTTGATATCGACGTTCGTCTCTGGAGCTGTCATGCATTAGCTGTGTCTGTTTCCTCCATCATTTGTCCTGAAGTTGTGCACAAATTTCCGTGTTGATGCCTCCAGATCCAGTGTGTGGAAAAAGCTGCATCGCCAATTCCCACTGAACTCAATGTGTGTGTGAGGTTCATTGTTCACCGGAAGTTACGGCCGCACTCTGTTGTTCTTGCTGCGAGCTTGCATTGTCCTGCAAAGAAACAACAAATAACTTGATCACAGTGTGTTTTTCCTCAAATCTATCAAGTTCGCTTTTCTTCCGTTGTTTCTGCTTTCATGACGTGCAAAACGAAATGCTGGCTTCTTCGTCAGTTCCCCAATTATCGTGACTTGTAAAAATTTATGACTCTCGCGCCCGTTCCGTGCACAGGAAGGCAAATCCAGGCAAACACAGCGAACACAAGAGAAGCAGTGCATAGGACAACTGCAAGTGAAATGTCCCTGGTGCGTCATGGGGGGTGGGGTGGGTGCGGGACAGGGGGATGTCTTGTCTGAGATGTCATACACATGTGGATACAAATATGGGAGGTGCAATATGGAGGGGGTACAATAGGAGTGCAATGTGGATGTGGGTGCAGGATGAGATGCCATGGACAGGATACAAATGTGGTGGGTGCAATATGGGGCTACAGGGGGATATCTTGGCTGAGATGCCTCAGTCATGTGAATACAAATTTATATGGATGGGTGCAATATCGCGGAGTGTAAGATGGGGTGCAATATGGGGGAGGGTGCAACTTACCTACTCAAAGACTGATGAGAAATTACTGAAAATTTGTTAAATCTCTTACTTTTACACCTAGAAATATGGGGGTGGGTGGGTGCAATATCAGGGGTGTAATATCAGGGTGGGTGGGACAGGAGATACCTTGCCTGAGATGCCACAGGGACAAATATGAATATAAACATGGGGAGGGTGCAAGACAGGTGGGTGTAATATGAGGGGACAGGGGGACATCTTGCCTGAGATGCCATATGTACATGTGGATACAAACAAGGGGGTGCAAAATGGAGGGTGGGGGACAGTATCCTCACCAAGTTGGCATACATATACCAGAAAAATTTGTCAGCACACCACAAAGTGCTCTCCCTGAAGGGACATTGCACAAATATGGGGGGTGCAATGGGCAATGGGGGGTGGTAACCTACCTCTTTAAAAACTGACCAGAATGAGTGAAAAATATATTCAGAAAAATACAGAAAAATATGGAGGTTGGCAATATGGGGCTGCTTGACAGGACAACAGGACATCCTGGCTAAGATGCCTTTTCTCTGCGAAAACAAACGTCGGTTTCTTTCTTTCCTTGAAGGGACATCGCACAAGAAGTAGGCGCGATGTCCTTGCAGTGTTTTGTGTGGTTTTGACATCAAAGAAGACAAAACTGATCCAGTGCTCGGTCTTGATTGTGAGCGGGATAAGGGATGTTTCCTCAGCAATTTGAATTCTTCTCTCGCTGAGAGCTCGGTGCAGGAATCGGTGTTTTCAATGCAAAAACGTGACCTACGCTGAAAAGGTGCTGAGAATGACGAGCCATAAATTTCCCTTGGCAACAGTATTCTTCCTCAGCAATGGCTCAACATGTTGAGAACCTCTCAATCCAGGGTATCTTAATTCAGAAAGAATTAAACTGGACCTCTGTCTTGGATGAGAGAACATTTGTATGTGTTCTTCCCTTGGCTTGGCACAAGAAGACTGGTTCAAGATCATTCAATATCACGGAATTGCAAGGGCTTGGAGTTGTTGTGGTCCAAAGTGATTGCAATGAAAATATATGAAGCGCCATCTCAATGTGGAACAGAAAAAAAATCATTTGTCGTTTGTTTTTGCCTTTTTTGCCCAGCAACAGGCCCAAGCCATTATTTCTTTCTGTAATCCCAGACGATTCCAATATCAAAGCTTTGTCTAAATTTGGAGCCGAGATTTCATTCAAAGAATTTCCCTTGCTGACACAGATGTGTGATTCCCAGTGTGCATGGGCCTGCCATCAAGAGATTCTGAGAACCATACCGATCTCAGTTCCATATCGATCAGCAGTTGAAGTTGTACGTACTGTTTCATGTTCAGGGCGCGATGAGGTGAGACAAGACTTGGGACATGCAGGCTGGGATACCACAAGCATTTTGAGTGTGTTCGGACATTTGATCTGAATGTTTTTGTTGATCACCCTGCCTGGGACATGTGGTTGGTTGGGTTGGGACGAATGGGAAGAATCTCGGCAACTGCTACGCATTTTATCTTCCAGAATATGTCCAGCAACAACTTCAGCACGTCCTTCCCTGCGTACTACCCCAAAGCACAACACAGACTTGTCTGTCCTAGCGGACGAGCCGGAAAAAAAACGCCACAGGGTACGAATTGGACCCTTTGCTGGACAAATTGAACTTTGAAGCAAGAAAACAAACCACATCAATGTACATCTCCTCAGTCAAAGTTTTAATGATTCAGTTTTTACTCTGGCTCATTTTGTTCTCCAGCATACCGTAAAATCCCGTGGTTGGTCTCCTATGCGTGAAAGACCACCCCACTTTTTCCAGCCACAAAATCAGTACAAAGCCATTCTTTGCATTTTCAGGAAATTTATATACTTGTTCAAATTTTAACTCTTCCCAAATCAAAACCCAGGAAATTCTAATATTAATCTTATCCTGAGGTATTCATTGTATTTATTCTATTTTTGTTGTTGTGAATATACTCCTTTGATAAACCGTTTGACAATTTCCTTATTTCAACTCAACTTTTATACGAGGCCCGTCATTTTTCAGTAACCGTTTTTCCTCCGGTTGGACCCAAAGACCTTCATGGATTGTCCTGGAAAGTTTTCTATGCAATCTTGACTTGCATTACTTCATTTTAGAATAGCTGTTAGTCAAATTAAATTTACCAGAAAGACTCAGTAATCCAATAAAAAATAATGTCCTTTCACTTGTGATTATTGACTGTATACTGAATTACAGTGAACTTGGCCTGTTGACCATAAATAATCAATAGCCATACAAAGAAAATCAGTAAATTTTAGACTTGAAATGAAGTATGAAAGCAAAATTAAAATATTTGATAATGTGCTTGCAAGTTGATGGTTGATTAATCTTGTGCCTGTGCAATTTTCGTAATGATGTGAGCAATCCTGTTGTTGTACCGGATGAATGACGGGCCTCATACTCCCTTGGCTTTTTGTACTCTCCTTTAATACTTCACTTCTTCATTTTTACTCTTGACTCATAACTTGATTTCATTGATCAATGGTATCAAAAGTCAAATCCTCACGTATAAGACCACCACCCCCTTTTTGGCATCAATTTTGAGCATCAAAAGGGGGCCTTATACCTGGGATTTTACGGTAAATGTCTTCAGAAAGAACACGTGATTTTTTCTCGTAGGGACTGAACACAAAGTGATAGAAAGGCACCTCAGTCTTCACAAAAGAAAATTGTTCTTTCGCCATGTCTTCAATGTGACAAACTTATAGCCATGCTCACACACACCACATGCAGAATTCACAAGTGCACTTCAAGTGACCACAGTTTAAAAGTGTCCTCTTGTTCCAGTAACAAGGCGCAGGAGCTGAAGTTTTGTTCACATCTCAGCTCACAAGAAGCTCAAGCCATGGAATGACGGCGATGTGAATCAATTTCCGTGAAACGAAATTATCAACACTAAAGTTGGCGACATTCAGCACGGTGCCCCAATTGACAGATTGGTGGCATAGATGACCAAATTTGCATCACATGAGCAATTGAGAACCAATGACAAGTGAACAAATTGTATTTGTGTCACCGATCTGGCAATTGGGGTACGTCAGAAAATGACCGGACTTATTTGCTGAACCTCCGTATTGTGTGCAATTTTGCCATGCAAGGCACAAGTACTTAATTGCCTCATTCGATGTGTATTTTGACTTGACAGCATGGATAGCGGACGTAGAAGAAGAACGTACCTTCAAAGGTTGCTGCCTCTGCCTCTCTGCCTCTCGCCTTTGTGTTGTGTTCCGTTTCTTTGAGCGACGAACAGCCACGAAGAGCACAGGAGAACTAGTGCAGACATCTGGCTGAGGTTGGAAGTAACATCCAGCAAAAGTACACTCTCAATATTGTCTTCAAATCTGTCAATATTGGCTGAATTTGATTTAATTTGATCTGAAGGAAAAAGTTGTACGATCACTCGCGGCAGAGAGTGACATGCACACGTGAAATCGATCAGGATACGAGTTATTTCACAAATTTCCTGAGTTCTGCATCATGCGCTCACGCGTGCGTGCACCGTCCAATCTCACCACATCACCACAACGCAACAACCACACCATCGAGTGTGGCAAGCCTCAAAAAAATTGTTCTTACAAGTGCGGACGGAATGATGTCGTGAGGAAGTTTTCAAAGTGCAAGACGTGTTCATTTTGGCAAATAATTTGGAAAGGAGAAGAGAGTTGAGGAGACAAGTACTCAAAAATCAGAAACCCTGACACACCCACAGTTGCTGTTTTGCGAAAACACGTTGAGGCGAAAAGAAACTGGGCGTGTTGTTGGAGTTTGAAAAGTACACACGGGTCAAAATGGTGTAGTATCCTTTCCAGATGGGCGAACGTTGTTCGGAAAGGCTCCATGGCTCATGGACCCTTCTCCCCGAGTGGGAATGGCCCACACAGGTCGGCTACGGTTCTCTGAAGTGCAGTTTTTAGGTGATTTGAACAATACTATTTCCAGCTGTATGAGTGTGATCTGTCAGTCTCGTCTTGTGTGTCATACAGTGTGGACATGTTTTGTCTCATGAGCTGTGAACAAACTGTGGAATCGTCAGTGACTCTCCAGGCACTGTTGCAAATTCCCAACACTTCTTTGGGCAGCAAAATACCCTTGGAAATTTGCCCAATGGGATCTTGCAAGGGATGTGTCCAGTCCAGAGAAGGCATCTTTTGGCAATAATGTTGCTGTATGAGAACCTCTCTGTCTCTGACCCAATTGTCCTTGCTGCACTATCTGTTTCAATGTTTGAATCAGCTGATTGAACTGCTGATTTGCTCCACCTCAGCCGGCCATTGGAAAGTTTGGATTACCAGCCAATGCCCGATCTCAGATGCATCTTCGAGCAATGTACTGCTGAAGTGGAAGTCACTAGGAATTTCTTGGTCTTCTGATTCCTCTGCACTTTGTAAAATATCTTCCAGGTCATCAAAATTTGCCTCACTTTAACATAAAAAATTCAGTTGCAGCATCATCGTCACCCACTGCTGCTGTCCACTCTTGATAGACAGGTGCTTCACACCAATAAATGCTTCTTTATCACTGTCGTGTAACATACAAGGACACGCATGCGATCTGTGTGTGAGCTCGAGTGCGGGCTCGAGAACCAGTGAACTGACACAATGAATGCAATGGGCTGCATCAGGTGACCTTGGCTAAGGGTTCCACTGATGCAACCAGTGCGCAATCAAATGAACTGAGCGACCCTGTATTTATTTGTTAAGACGTAATTTATGTGTGTTTCATAACAAGAAACTTAGAACCATGTGAAGAAAAAAACTGAGCATGTAAGACTTGGGGCAGTTGCCCAAGTGAATGTTTTTGATTTCTTTGACTGATCTATATTGATTGATTCTATAAATTGTGAATTATGTATTCTTGATCAAATCCTTGGGCTCAACAATAAAGCTAAGACTGTTAAACCAACAGACTGAAGCACTAAGAACTGGTTTGAGTTTGATTGATGAGACTGTGTAGATGTGTGGTTCAGAACTTGAGGAGAAGGTGACTTCACACAACATGGAGGTTCTACCAAGATTTTTCTGCAAGAAGAGAATGATGCCGTGAAACCAACATCCACATCTCTGGTAATCAAAGCTCAGAAACTGTTCAAGCTTTGTGTCTGTTGTCAGTCAGAGCAACATTGTCAGCCTAAGTCGATTGAGAGTTTTGTTGGTGATCTGGAGCACATTCCACAGACTGTGCACATCAGGAGCTGATGGACAATTGAATTGTGAACCTGTTATCACATTCAGTTGACGGATGACAACCAACTGTTGTGATCCTGGTAGATCCCAGAATTAATTGTGATTCCTGGAACTACTGTCATTTTAAACTGCATTTGGTTGAAGCTTTGCGCTCAGCTGATGTGAGTTGTGTAACTCCTGGAACAAATTGTGATTCCCAGAGCTGACGTAATATTGGACAAGCGAAGTGAATGGCTGAAGAGCTATCAGGTGAAGGAGCAACACCGGGCACCTCACGGCTATCATCCAGTGATTTGTCAAGCAATGGCGATGCAGAGCCGCATTTGCCACAACCAGCATGAGCCATTCCTGACAAGTGGGTGTACAATTTCTTCACTGAACAAGAGGTGAAATTGTCATCCATTTGCAACAACCACAAGAAGTACCAGTTGCATCATACCGCAGTAGAGGTACTAGATTTGGACAAACTTGAGAAACTTGGAAAAGAGGTGAAAGATCTGATTTATTGTTTCTACAAACCAGCTTTCAATTTACAATATTTGCCCATGAAACAGATCTTTTCTGAAGAACAAGCAAACCATTTGGCTTTGATTTGGACACCCCAATTTAAACAATATTTACCATGGTGGAGGCTGTGTTCTGTGAATGAAGAAAGATAATTGGGGATAGTCTGGAACAAACCATGCAAAGAATATGTGCGAGTGCAAGACAACCTTACTCTGCATCTTTTGGGTCTTAAGTACAACTAAGCAAAACATTCTTACGAAGCACTTATAAGTACTGACAAGGAGAGGAGCCTCTGGCAAAAACTAGGGATTCCCCTACCTGCCACCCATGACTGCATTTGATGGTCACTGACGCATGGTACCAGCAGTTTGTTGGACCGTGGGAGAAGACCCAATGCAAAATATGCTCAGTACTGCCAGACGAGAAAGAGTTGACAGGGCAGGACATTCATCTAAATATCATTGAGAGAGACGTGCCCATCTACTCCGAAAGGTCCCCCATAAAATCCACAAAGCGCAGCACATATAAGCGATCAACCAAAAGTCACACAGCCATAGAAGTTTGAAAGCATCACTTGCGAAGTGAACAATTGGAACAGTTGATCAAATATCTGTTTGGCAAAGATCTCAGATTCAGACTTCAGCCCTGAAAGGCCAATGCTCCATAAGAGCTGATTGCATATCAATCCAGTGGCATATCAGAGGGCAGTACTGAATCTCACAATGGTTCTACCAAACCTTCAGGGTCAACCATCCCAGATCAAGTAAAGGAACACAGTGCATGGGGTGCTTCAGCTGAATCAAGCGGAGATGGTCACGTATCTGTGTTCGACCTTGAGCAGTCAAGGCTAGGTGCCACAGGCACCAGTGGGATAGGAGTCTCACTCGAGGTAGACAGTGAGCAGCCCCTACCCACTGCACCACAACAGTTGTATAACTTTCCTGATCCCGAAGATAAGACTGCACCTTATCAACTGCTGCCATTTAACCCAGCAGTTGCTTTCCAACCAGCAACACCAGAGGTCAGCCCGAGAGGGAGCTGCGCTGCCGCTGAAAGGGCTCAACACAGGCAAGAACCAGGAATCGACCATTCTGGTCAGCCCCTACCTGACTTGCCAAAAGGAAATGAGCAGGATGTAAGCCAGTCAGGTGCTGAGCTCAATCCATGGTACACTGTGACACCACATGCACTGCTATACAAAACATTGGTGGATTTGACATTTGGGCATGTGGCCACATCCACACCACAAGCACAGTCCTCACCAGGGGGCTATTCTTTTTTCACTGCTCAGTACTGAATTTTGCGTTGTTCTGCGTTTCGTGGTATCGATGTGCATCACCGAAAAAAGAACAGATTCTGTGTTTCTCAGCATTTCATACCAAGATCACGTGACTGTTATGGCGGCAAGTGGAGATGCTCAATTTGATGAAAATTTGTTTATTTCGACAATTTTGGCTCTACATGAGACATTTCAAGAAGAGGAGGAGAAGTCTGAAAGTGCACTGAGTCATGAGGACAACAAAAGACTATTGCTGGCAACAATTGTGTGAATACTTACGCAGATTTCGCACGAGAAATGAGGCGGTGGCATAGATCTAGATCTACATTTGGTCACGATACTCGTAAAACCACAAGGGTCAATGTGAATTCAGGTGCAGGGATGAAATACCAAAGCAAGAAGGTTTCGTGGGCAGTTTGGTGAACTACACACATGCTCAATAGATGGTGTTCTTTCGCATGTCACCAAGTACAGCCCAAAGACTCGTGGAGATAGTTGGACCCCTGTTTCATGAGGCAGCTGGTATGTACAAAAATGTTTAATTTGCCAGTTGAATTTAATGGGATGTCTTTGTAGCAGAATATGTGTTGTTTGCAGGACGTGGTAGACCCTCAGTGCATCTACAGGATCAAATTTTGATGCTGTTACATTTTGTTGCACATCACAGAAAGTATGGGCTCCTCAGTGAAAAGTTTGGAGTGACAAGGTCTTGTTACCATGGCTCTGTTGACTGCCTGATGGACATATGTGTTGAACACTTGCTGCCGCAATTTGTTGTGTGGCCTTCTGCAGAGCGGCAGAAGGAATGTGCAGACTACTTTCGAGACAGATATCAGTTCCCTGGTGTGATTGGTGCCATTGATGGGACACATATCACGATAGCCAAACCTCCAGGACAATATTTCCCAGAAGACTATTTCAGTGTGAGGAGAAAAATTTACACAATGTTGCTGCAGGTACAGAAGAAATGTTTGTTTGGTTGGCATTCAGTTGGACGTGTTGTCGTTGATGATCTGAATTGTTGTGCAAAAAATCTGGACCCCCCGTCAGTGATGGGCAAGACTTTGCAATGATGTGTGGGCACAGCACAATACTGAAGGCTCAGCTTGCAAAAAATCTGGACCCCCCCTTTGTATGTTGTAACAGACAAATGTTTGTGCATGAGCACCACATTGAAACTCACTTGTTGCAAAAAATCTGGACCCCCCCCTTGCATACATACAGGTCAAATGTGCTTCATTGTTGCAAGTTGTCACGGCCCCAACTGTCAGACATGTGAAGTCTTGTGCTTTTTGTGTTCCAGTTGACTGTACTTGAAGACCTCATGTTGTCGTCGATTGATGTGGGTCAACCGGGGAAGGCCAATGATGCAATGGTCTTCAAAATGTCTCATTTGTGGGCATCCAGTGGGGGTCACGTGGATCATCTCATTGCCAAGCAACAGTATCCCATTCTGGGAGATAGGGCATACCCAACGAAGAGCTACCTCCTGAAACCTTTCAGAGATGATGGCCAGTTGACTCGCGCTCAATGGAAGTACAACTTTGTACATGCTTCTATCAGGAGTATTGTTGAATGAGGCATTGGCTGTCTCAAAGGTCGCTTTCGATGCCTTCAATTCTTGGATGCACGTACTCCCAACAAGGCAAAAAAGATCATAGCAACTTGTTGCTTCTTGCACAATTTTGCTTTGAAAAACTATGACATAACAGATGAGGAGTTCAATGATGACAACAATGGCCGAGAGTCAATGTCACAAGAGGAGATCGACACTATGTTTGGAGTTGATGACACCGGAGTGGACAAGCGTCAAGCAATCATGAGATCTCTATCAGGAGTGGCAGAGTAAGGCCACAACCCCACAGTAACACACACAACTGATGTGTGTGCACAATGCTCAAAGAAGTAATGCAGAATTTTTTGTTTTGTTTTCAGTTGACTGACTGCAGATGAACATTGAGTAACATGGCTGCAGCAAACCCTCTGAATTGCAAGGTATGTGTGATAAAGTGTGACAGAGACAGTTGTACAGTTTCACAAGTGTGAGTGGTGTGACAAGTGTGTGTCATGCTTGCAGGTGTACATACAAGGTGCATGGGTGGATGTGATAGTGCTGTGTTCTCTTCGGCATTTGCAAGTGCATATGTCTGAAGATGAAGTGGGTTGCAGTGTATGTCTGTGGTGTTATCCGCAGAGATTCTTCGTGACTGAAGCAAGATTCCAGCAACATGTTGCCCATGTACATGGCATGCCTTATGTCGAGCACACACAAGTTCTGCAGATGCTGAAGCTTTGGTGTGAGTATGTTGACAAAATTCAAACCCGAAAACAAGAAACATTCCTGCAGCATATCTGTTAGCATTGGGGATAGACAGACAATTAAAAGGAGGAATGAGACTTTTTGTGCGTGACGTGCCCAAGAGCCGAAAATGTTTCTGTGGCCTATCTTTTAGCATTGGCGATGGACAGACAATTAAAAGGAGGAATGAGACTTCTTGTGCGTGACGCGCCCAAAAGCTGAAAACGTTTCTGTGGCCTATCTTTTAGCATTAGGGATGGACAGACAATTAAAAGGAGGACTCTTTTTCAGGACGGCATGCAGAAGCAGAAGAAACATGACAGTCTTGAAGACATGGCCCTCTTCAGCTGAACTTGGGAATGTTTTCCTGTTCTTTATGACAACAGTGCAAGGAACGATGCTTTCAAAAAGGATTGGAAGGCAGCAAATATACACCTGCAAAAGTGTTATGCTGACATGGCTTCTGCTCTTGCAATTTCTGTTTCTGATGTGAAAGCTTGATGAATGAAATACAAGGATGCTGTCACAAAAGCACTCAAGCAGTATGCTGACAATCTCACAAATGGAACTAATGAGTGCCCCACCCCTGCAGCACTCAAACTTTCCATTTTCTTCTGGTTGCTTCCCTTTTCTGCAAACTACCAGCCGGATCTCATGGATGGGAAACCACTCGATGCGTACCTGGAAAAGATTCTGCAAGCACATCTCAACAAGATGTGCCATGAGCAACAGGATATAACAGAATTGACAAAACATTTGGCACTCGTGAAGCAGTTCATGCATGATGTTGGGAAACCCAAGGATGTGAAAATTATGCTCAACAAGCTCAGTTTCGATGAATTGAGTGCAATTGCCTTTCAGCATAAGGTGACATTTCTGGCTGGGTACTCAGAAATGACTGTTTTCTTTGATGACAGTGTCCAAACGCGGCTCATCGATGCTCTGGATGTTCATGACATCGGCAGTCTTCCGTACGCAATCTGTATGTGGATGAGCAGAACATGAGACCCTGCCTTCCAATGGGCAGCTGCTGGTATGGAGCACAAGCATAAGTGTGCTCAAAACGGAACCTAAACTGTGAACCAGTGTTGTACAACATTCGTGTCCAGCTGCTGTTGCACTGGGCAAATGTGCATCGGCAAGTCACAATGCGCGTATCTCTGTGGACAACACTCGCAGACAAGAAAGCATGTACTGGCAGAATTTTCTGCAAAGTGTTGGTCTCATGGTGGCAGGTACCTATGTTGAAACATACAAGGATATCAGCAATGTCAACAGTTGTGTCTCTGATTTTGCCAAAAATGACAGGAAATGTTTGAAAGATGTGATCGGTGGTGTGCAGGATGTTTCTCAGTCAGTTCTTATACTGGAAGGTTCGCGTGACAAGTATCTCACAGCCCCATCATGGCCAGTGCGACGCAACTTGGACGTCTTGCAACAACTGAAAGCTGTGCATGATAAGAGTAATCACTTTTTGTCATCTCATTGGGGATTGAAAGAAGTTCCCAGTTGTGAACAGTGTAAAAAGGGAACTTTATTTATCACAATATGAACAGATTTTTCTAAGCGCACAGCGCATGACACACATATTGCACACAAGAACTTTTCATTATGCCTGCACATATCCACACCGTAAAGCACATGTGCTTTTTTGTTGATATTATACTCGTTTTTCTCATTGCGATGAGCACAGAATTTTGCGCAGACTCATGGAAATATGCAACTGACTACTTGGAAGAACCTGGGCCAAAAGAGAATTGTATTCAAACAGACATGGAACAAAAGAAAAGAGGCTTTCATGTGAAATTGAAACACTGTGGTTGTGTTTCTGACTTACAAATGCACTCATAATTGGGGGCCAAGTTGCACCCAATGAAACTTGTCAACAAGTGACCTCCACTCTTCCAGGCACCAGTTTGGTGCAACACAGTCGAAATGTGTCAAGTTGGGCAAGTTCTCAAAAATTTCTTTGGCAAAGATATCACTGACAGGTGTGTCAACAAACAGTTTTGACAACTTGGGCAAATGCTTTGTCACTTCCCAAAGGTCCATACTGGACACTGAAGATGCTCCGCGCAAGTCGAGAGTACAAAGCTGGACAAGAGGACACTGCTTGATGCTGGTCACAAATGAATCAACGTCGAAATGTGGACAATGGGCAAACTCCAGACTTTCAATTTGAGGTGTTCTCCTCAAAAAGTGGCAGAACTCAAAGTAAGGCGATGAGACGTAAAGACAAACTTGCTTCAGCGTATGACACAATGTATCTGGGCATCCTGCCTGTGTGTCTGAATGTGATGCTCAAGACTTTGGCACCAAACTGTCATAGGAACACAAATGTATCATTGTGGTACACCCAGTTGCTGGTGAGATAGACGTGTGACCACAGCAGTTTGTCGTCCATAAACTTGGTGAAGTGTTGATGTGCCATTGCGAAGTACACACGCAACTGAGGGTCCAGATAGCAGCATATCTCTGTCAGAATTTCCCCTGGAAGCGCCAGCAGCTGCAAAATTTTGACATGAGCAGTTGTGTTGAGAGAAGGCCTTTGGCCAAGTGTCATGTTGCATGAACAAAGTGATCACCAGTTCATTGCTCTTTGCCCATTGCCTCAACTTCCTCGGGTGTCGCGCCCACCATCTGAATAACACAACTTGCAAACTGTTTTCAAAACAAAAAGGCACGGACTTCATGCATGCATAAATGTTTTTGTGCAAAGGTCATTACCTTTGCCAGCAGACCAATCAGTTGTCTTTTATAGATTCGATTTTTGTTGTGAATAGCCTCAGCAGCTTTGTCCTGCAGTGGAACGCATGCATGAGTCATGTGTGTACAAGCACAAAACATAACTGCCATGTGCTTGAGTATGCATCTGTACACTTACAGATGTCTTGAGGTAGGTCAGAATTTGATCTGCCTTTGATGTCTTCGATGACAATTTTTTGTTTGGTGCTGCTGATGTTGATGGCATTGGTTGTGAATTGTCCGTGTCTGATTTTTCAAGAGTCATGTTGTCCTGCTCGTTCACTGGCCGCACAGATGAAATTGTGTCAGGTTTGATCATGGGCTGCCCTCCTGCAAAAAGTACAATCACATACACATTTCTTTGGAACATAGAATAACTTTCATTCTTGTTGTACTTTTTGGACATTTAGTCAGCACCTATCACTGTGGACACACGAGCCTCCAAAGGCCACACAGGCAAATCAGTTGCACCACTGTATCGTGAATCCTCTCGAGACCTGAATCTGTGCTCTATTTGGTGTATCTTGCTATCCACCACTTTTCGGTCAAAGTCAAAATTGAGTTTCACACCTGGGAAACAGGGGGGGGTCCAGAAATTTGAAAAAACTGTCACCTGAGGTGTGCGACATTTACCTGGCTGTGTCTCATAATGATTTGTGAGGGGGGGTCCAGAAATTTTGCAAAAGTGGTCATCTGATGTGTGTGATCTGCACATGGCTGTGTTCCGTAACGATTTGTGTTGGGGGGGGGGGGGGTTACCAATTTTTTTTTAAAAAATTGTGTAAATA
>JAAUXT010043527.1_pt1 | contig 23777 bp, 13 predicted proteins | sample 7278171 | NCBI WGS metagenome assembly JAAUXT01 (sample SAMN14350112, study PRJNA611818) | marine sediment metagenome | isolation source: surface marine sediment (1.8m) | place: French Polynesia: Moorea | collected 2018-08
GTGTGGCCTTGGCACATTACTATAGTAATAACTAGTATACCGAGAAAGTGTAATCTTATTTTAAATTCTTGAAGGCATTTGAATCGATTCGTAACCTCGTACAGGCTCTGGCAAAAGGAACTTAGGATTATTTCAAAATGAAAGATGCAGACCTTCAGCAATTTGCATCATTGTGAATACACATGCAACGATTTCATATATAGATAGTTCCCTTCCCTGCATGATACTTGCATGATTCCTCATTTTTTTTGTTTTTTTTTTTGAAATAAATTGTAAACTAGAATTTGCTATTTGTTTGTTCTAAGTCGTCGAACATATCGGCATGACGTCGAACACAAAGGCGATAACGGATAGAAATGCGTGATATCGAATGGATACAATCGACATCGGAATAAATTGCACGATATCGAACAGACAAAATGCATTTGTGGTTAACGGATACCCTCAAGAAAACGTTACGTTACAACAGCTAAACATATCACTTTGCGTTGCAACGTAATGGTAAAAATGCATAAGATGCGTTTTGTTCTAACGGAACTGAATGTTAACGTTACTGGGTAACATTTCAAAAACGCAACACTTTTGGCGTTACAAGTAACGTTTCCGTTTCCGTTTTCGGAGTGACAGTGTGTGAACCGCAGCAATTTTTTGACATCAGAATTTGGAAGGCAAATGACTGTCAGGGTGGGGCAAACACGGTGAGTTGCTGGTGTCATGTCTTCTTTGCAATAACCAAACGTAAAATAGCAATATGCAGTTCGCAGTTTGGCACGGAAGTTGCACCTGCGAAGCCCGATTATTCTTGAAAAGCTGTGTTTACCTGTTGTGTTTGCGGTCACAGTTTTACACATTGTTTAGTTCTGGCTGCGCTTCGCAGCAACAGGGAAAATTTGCCACAAAGTGTGCTGACTTGGGGTTGTTGATTTGCCAAGACTTTCACGATTTTTCCATTCTGAAAGGAATAACAACAAAATTTGGCTGATGCACGTGATCACGAATTGTGCACACGCGACACATTGGCGCGCGGGTCTTCCTTGATCCAGCAAAATTCAAAATTGCATGAACGTCTTGCTGTGGAAAGGATATGAAAAATTCGGGTTTTGGCTGGAGCGCATCCCAAGTGCATGCGACCAGGCAGAGTTGTCCTGATGTGGACGCAGACGAACATTGCGGAGAAAATGTTACACAAGTTGCAGTTCACTGCATGCGAAACAATGTGAACGTGCGATTGCATGTGTGGATGAAAAGGCTGCAGTCGAGGTGTGCCAACACGCTTCACCTCATTGCACTGGTTTCGACTCGGCAGGAACTGAAGTTTCCTCTCCTGGAGGTTTTCACAAGTTTTCGTTCATCAACACCAAGTGCAAACATTTCCACTTGTGCTTTACTTTCTCACTGAAGACACACGATGCCCACAACAAGTTCGCACAGACTTTCTCGGAGTCTGTATGCGCTGACGGACAAAGAAATTTTGGACCTGCATGTGTGCAGTTCTCTTTCGTCTGTGTGCCAGAAAGTTTCACTGTTGTGAAAATGACACAGGAAACATCAAAATATGCAGAGACCTCAGCGCAGAGTGCGCACGCACGCACGCTTGTGTTTAAAAAAAAACACTTCAAGAAAGCGCCAGTCAGTTGAAAATAAGGGTTTGTTCCCAGACTCTTTGGATGCGAGACGAAGATCTGTTTCGGGTGGAAAGTTGATCAAGTAAATGGTTTGACCTTTCAGTAGCACAAATGGTTGCTCTTGTAAACAATGAGGAGCATCAGAGACACTGGTGATTCTCTAATGGCAGGATCAGAAAGACATTGTCAAGCACACCCCTTTTCAAAATGTGTGTGGCCCTTCCGCAATGGCACAAAACACTGTTTCTGTCGAAACAACAACCACTTGTTTTTGCAGGAGAAGAAAGACATCTTAAAGCACGTTTTGGAATCGCACAACGCATTGCGAGCCAAACACAAAGCGCAGCCGCTCAAGCTCAACAAGGACCTGAGCGACCTGGCGCAGAAGCACGCCGACCACCTGGCGGCCACCAAGACGTTCGGCCACGACGCCGACAAGTCGGAGCGCACGTTCCGCGGCGGCCCGGTCGGCGAGAACCTGGCCAAGTCCGGCACGACTGGGGTGCTGGACGCGCGCGCAGAGGTGACCACCACCCTGGAGCGGTGGTACAAGGAGGGCGAGACGTACAATTATGACAACCCGACCTATCAAGTGAACACAGGTGAAGCTGGGCAGCGGGGTGGGTCTGGGTGTGGCAATGCTCACCAGAGTGCGTTCAGGCCTGGGGCGAACCGAGACTGAATGGGCTCCATGCTGTCTAAATATTTCACAGACGCTTCAAAGGGTTTCAAACCGAGCCAAGCATTTCCGTGGACAAATTCTGAAAGATATGCGGATCGGCCCCCAAAATGACGGTCTCATCACTCAAGCAATTGCCTGTCTTGAGCTGGTTTCAAACATAAACACAACTGATATCGAACTCCCTTTGTGTCCGCACAGGTCACTTCACGCAGATGGTGTGGCAGGGCTCGGAGGAGCTCGGCTTCGGCTGGAAGGAGTACAAGGACGGTAACTGGACGCAGGTCATCATCGTGGCCAACTACTTCCCGGCAGGAAACGTCATGTCCAAGTTCGAGGAGAACGTCAAGAAACCCTCGTAGAAGACGCTGCGACCCGAGAGTAGATCGAGTGTTTTTCATGTGTACATCAAAAACAACCACGCATGCGCTTGTTGAAAGTTTCATTTTGCATCAGAAGCTGACGCTGATCTTCTGCTAACCTTTGGAAACCGAAGTCTGGACCCGACTCCAGGCGCACTCGTGCAGCGGCAAGATTGGAATTATTGGGGAGGTTTGCTAAACCTCCGTAAAAATCTCATAACTGCGTGCTGTGAATTCTGTCACAATCACAGAAACACACAAATAGTTTTACGAGCCGCGTCGGCTTGTATTGTTTTTACCGTGACTGACTGAGGCGAGAGCAGGGGGGTTGGAAGAAAATTTCCCCCCCCCCCCACACACACACAAGGAAACTGCAAGGGTTGGAGGGAAATTTCCCTCCACCCCCCATGTACAAGGAAATTTCCCTGCAAGGGTTGGAGAGAGATTTCCCTCCAACCAACCCCCACGTACCAAATTTCCCTTGGTGTGGTTTCCTTGACATGCAGTGATGACAGCGGCACGTGGCTCGTTTTCTACTTGAAAGTCAAGTTTGGTTGTTTGCCCGCTCTCGGACGGCGCGCCCCGTCTCATCCTTCGCACCTGAAGCAGCTTTTTTTTTCCGGCGCTCTTGCAATGTTTCTGAGTTCTTGTCTTGGCTGAGGACGTGTCGTATAAAAAGCGTCTCTTCGTTGTTGCGTCTTGTGTTGAACGCATCTATTTCTGGACCCAGTCTGAATGCGGAAATACTCCAGGCGAACTCACGTTCAACTCACCCCACGTTCAAAATATGATCGGGACCCTCACCCTCTGAATCGGGTCCTGTGCTCTTTGTGCCAAATCTTCGTGCAAGCTCGACTGTCATCGCTTCATCGAATTCTTAATTCATTGGAAGCTTCAACTGGACTCTGATCGTCCATCCCACTGGAAAATAAAACTGCCTGAGTGTTATTTTCTCTCCATGTGACCCTTATCTCGTAACTGATCATATAACACGATCACATGACTTCACGGAGCTGCGGTTTCGCATCGTTGCCCAACGATTTCATGCGATCCATGTGACTCGTGCTTTTCACACAAGATGTTCGAGCCAGAAAAGCAGCCCAAAACACCAACAGCGATGCTGAATCAGGTTATTTTTTCAAAATCCGACCCCACCCTTCAAAGCCAACGTTTGCTGCAAACAAGCATGTTCCATGTTCCATTCTGGAAGAAGGTTGGATCACCTTCAAGGCTTTCTCAAAATGTTTAGAATTGATTCAGACCCTTCAGACAGGAAACTTTCGGCAAGGTCCTTGTGGCTTGATTTTGGTGGTGCGAACGACGGCTGCAGGTGCGACGATTTTGGTGTTTGATGCAAAATTTTGTGGCACATAAATTCAAGAGCGTGCACTGAAGTGCGTGTCTGCACTGTAAGTTCTTGTTTTGTGTTGTCAATCCAAAATGAAAAAAGGAAATACAGTCACATCAACACTGTTCATCGGTCCAAGAACCAAGAGACTTTTGCTTGCACTGACACATCAGAACAAGCTGTCGAATCGATCATCACAAATTTCCAATCGAAAGCCCGTTGCGTGCTCGTATCAGACAAAAGACAAATTCACTCTCCGCATTTTTCTTGTAAGGGTCTGTAAAACCTGAAAAAATGTTGTATAATGCAGAGTCAACAGGAGAACTTTGTGAGACTGCACGCTCAAATCTAGTCAGGAAATGACGCAGAAAATGAAGTTTGCCAGTGAACTGAACCAAGTTCCGACAAATTCCTTCAACAAAAAAACGAACTCATGATGGAAAGTGATTGTATTGACGATGTCAACGATATAAGTTTTGACAACTTTGTCTGCTGTGAACAAACGATGTGTTGACAGGGACCATAAATTCCGATCGATCTACGAGTTGGATAAGAGATAGGAGCTCGACGTGCGCGCAACAGAAACGCACGTCGACCGTGTCTGCGTGTGATCAATGTTGGTCACCAGGAAGACTGTTGGAGGTGTGTGCTGTTGATCAGCGTTGCTAGATCCTCGTGTATTTGTTTACCGCGGCAGTCACAACAGTGTCTCCCCGAAGCTGCAACACCGCGATCCTCCACGCACATGTGGCAGCAGACAAAAACTTCTTTCCGGCAAGAATTCAAACGGGGTAACTTTGCCACATTTGGCCATTGAGTTGTCCAGTTGTCGTTGGATATTTTGGGAACATGGGTTGTGGATCGAGCAAAAGCGATGCGCAGGATTCCAATAACAACAGGCCGCCGAAGAACGGCAAGGTTGGTAATGTGATCACCAAGCAACATGTGCTTGTCTGTTGTGTGCGCCAACGATTTTTAATTTGCCTTCTCGACCTTTAAGAGTGATCAGTCGTTGAAAATAACCCAGCAAAGAGAGCAAGTGGTGCACAAGAGACGTCCATTTTTATTTCTGAAAAAGTTACCATGCATGGTGCCTGAGCTGAGTTGCGTTGTTGCTCTGATCCTCGAGTCTGATGCAGCCGTATTTGCGCCTCTCGTTCGCAGAATGGAGAAGGGGATCCAGAACACAAGGAGGAGGACGCGGAAACCAAAGAAAAAGTAAGTTTTGCAGGTTTTGGATTTCTTGCGTGTTGTAGTTCTTGAACGCTCACAATGTTCAGTTTGTCCCTTGTTCTCGAACAACCACAGGATCAAGAAATCTGCTCCTGAACAATAGAACTGGTCACGAGTATCCACATTTTGAAGCCAGTCTGCGTGGCTACGCCATCTCGACAGCCTTCAAAACGTGTGCGCTCTGGACCAGTTCTGCAGGAACCAATACAAGGAACCATAACTTTGAACTGGAGTTGTGGTCGCGCGTCTTTGTTCTTTATCCTTGCTGAACCATGATTGAAGGTTTTTCACTTGATTTCGTTCGTTCGTCAGTGATTGTGATTGGCCGTCACTGAGAAACAGAAGCTCACACTCAACGCAGTTTGCGAAGCGAATTTGGCACCACGCCGGATGAAGAAATTCATGACAGTCGACAAGCTTTGCATCCAGACTGGAGTGAAATTCTTGAGTCTGAAGTGGTGGGAGTTTTATTGAAGGCTTGACCTACAAGCCAGGAAGCGATGGAAAACCTGTGCCGCGCTCGTGGTTCTGGGTATTGGGGGACCCGGTCCAGGCTGGGGTCTGACCATTTTAGGACAGGGGGGTGCTTCCAGTTCTTGAACGTTTCTTTTTCTCAACAAAGATTTTGCACCCGATAACGACTGGGTATCTGATCGGTTGAAGACTGAATCTGTGGCAGCAAAATAGCGTGTATCGATGCGGAGTATCCCAACGTTGTTCCCTTTTGTTGTGGCCCAGGAGTCTCCTGGTTCTCCAAGGAGAAACAACATGATCTGCCCAAGGAAAGAAATGTTCTTGCACCAAACACAAAAGCAAGAGAGTAAACTCTCGCTGCAAAAAGTCTCACATCAACAAAAGTTACTATGGAGAAAACACGCGCCGTTTGTTTTCCGAGATCTCCAGCGCTCATGGTTTCCGCCATAAAAGGATAAAAGTAAACGCTCTGCGCACGCTGAAGATAAACCTCACTCCAAAAGATGTGCGAATGATTTCGTGCAAGGTTTATCTTGTTGCTGCATGCACTACAGACTCTGGCTTCAATGACATTAATAATAGTGGAGCGCAAACTCCTATTGATTCGACCAAGACAAGCTAAATTTCTTTGCGTGATCCTCCAGACCTACGAGCAGCAGTGTGTTCTCTGCATGACTCCAATCACTAAATCAGAAAATTCTGAAATCAATACCGAGCTTCAAGTTGATTTGAACCGTGCCAGCCAAAATTGCAGAGTGTGTGTTCATGCCAAGCACAACCTGCGGTATGTTTGTTACCTGAATCTTGATTCTCCAAACTGAGAACAGCGAGTTCCCTTCCGCGCTCTTGAACACATTATCAACCAAGTGCTATTTTTCATTCGAGTCCATCATGTTTGTTTGTGAGCAACCAAGGTGTTGATTGATGGATTGTTTCCTGAGCCTCAAGGCAACGTTTGTTTTCAAAAATTCTCAGGTTTGTGGCGTCAAATTGGAACAAGGAATTGCCTTGTTCACGACAGTGAAAAGTAATTTTGCTCCACAAGGGACATTGCGCTTTGTGAGAGTCCGTCTTGATTTTGGCCGCCGCCCCTTGGCAACACGAAGACGGTCTCGGACTGAGACACATAAAGACATTCGCAGCACCTTCAAGTCATCATTTTTTGTTTCCAGAGAGAGAAATTTGAACAAGAGGCACTTGAAGCGCACAACAAGTGCAGATCGAAACACGGAGCCCCGGAGATGACCATAAACCGAGAACTGTGTGACATTGCCCAAAAATGGGCCAATCATCTGGCAGAGAAAAAGGCGTTTGAGCACAGTGAGCAGGACGGCAGGAAGTGCAGCCAGGGCGCGACGGGCGAGAACCTCTTCTACAGCGGCACCACCGGAGACGTCGAGTTGCAGGGAGCAGCTCCAGTGGATTCCTGGTACGCAGAAATCAAGGAGTACGACTTCGACAAACCTGGATTCGCCATGAACACAGGTATGACGCACCTTCAGAACCGGTGTCCTCGCTTCCATGTCAGTGCGATTAGATCCAGGGCTGCGCACCGAGCAGACGATGGCGACAGGCCTCACTGATGTCACCGGCGAGAACTCAAATTGATTCGAGGACAGTCCTGTCATCGGGTGTTGCACGATATGAAACAGTCATGACATTCTTCGGGTTTGGTTTTGTTCTGCAAAGATGTTCTTTTGACAGGTCACTTCACGCAAGTAGTGTGGGAGAAGTCGACGGAAATGGGCATCGCCTTCGCGCAGTACAAAGAAGGAGAGTGGAACAAGGTGGTTGTGGTGGCCAATTACTATCCAGCCGGAAACATCATGAAAGCGTTTGAGGACAATGTGAAAAAGGCGAAGGACGATGACTGCAATGATGAAAAGAAGTCAGAGAAATCCAAGTCTGGAAAGAAGTCTTCAAGGAGCACAAAATCTAAATAACTCAATTTTCTGCAGCAGTTTTTGATCTGTATTTGTTTGCACGGAATAGAATTGTTCATGACAGATTATTTATTTCACCGTTGAATGTGAACACAATCATTGTACGTACAATGTTGGCAGATTGAAACAGGAGTGTGCACTTCAAGCAGTCGGCTCGAGTACCTCATTTTCAATTGTACTCGTAAAATCAGACAGATCTTTCTTCTTTTTGCCCGGAACACCAGCACCTTCGGAACGGTCGGGGGGTCTGTGTGAATCTGTTTGCTTTGTAAACTTGTTGATGTCATGCGTTGTGGCTGAACTCGACAAATGTTTGTCGTGTTCTTCAACCTCTCCAGATCAGCAGCACCAGCAACGAAATTTGTGTCCAAAGATCGGCCAACTTGTTTTTGTTCGTAGCCGCCGCGTGTTCCTTGTGATTCTCGATGTTTGAACAGAATAGAAGAACAACCATGGGAAAGACTTTCGGATGGAGCCAAGCATGTAAGGAACCAATTTGCAAATTAGATGTGTTCACATTTTTTGTCAATGGCTGTGTTGGCAGCAAAAACAATGCGCTGCAATGCTCTGTGATATCCGTAAATTGTTGTTCTGTGATACCCGTAAATTGATGCTCTGTGATACACGTGCAGACATAACCTGAATAGTTTACCACGAAAACATACGTTTTAAACATTGTTTAGACTGCTATATGCTCAAGTTATCATCAGATTGATGAAATAAATATTTTCACAATGAACGCCATGCACGCCGCGGTCTCAGCGCGTTGCGCTGTCCTCGGGGATCGTGCTCAGACACACGGAGCGGGGACGCGCCGTGAGACGGCCTCACAGAAACCAGGGAAATTGTGTGCAGATTGAGCGCTGGATTGTCCAAGTGAGTCAAGTAAGAGTATGAGCTGGTTGGTGCTGTGTGCAAACCGAACAACATCTGCGAAAATTGGTAGCTTGTTGAAACTCACAAGGACGCTGGTGACTCCATGGTTGCAGTGGAGAGGATGAACCAGACATCGGCTGGAAGGCAAATTCAATCTGAATTATTCTGACAAGGTAGAACTCTGACTGCTCAAAAAAAGCAGACGAGGCGAATCCTGAAGCTGCCAATTCACTATGTGCCCGTCTTGTTGCAAGAAAACTGTGCAGACTCTGACGTGCTCACTCAAGGAGGCTTCAGTAGGACTCTGTCGACCGAACGTCACAAGATTTTGAAATTTGACGCTTCCTGGCGACGCCAGAAAAAAGAAGTTGAGACCAAGGTCAGCGCGCTCGTTGAAGCAGATGCTCCCCTGGCATGCGAACTGAATTTACGACCTCGAAGCATCCTTGGGCAAGTGAGGCGCACCTGCTCAAAAAGGACCATGTCGTGATGATGTTTGATGCTCAGTGGCGGAACTCGGATCAAGCTGCTTCCAGTTCACATGCTCACAACTGCGGACCGACACCCACAATACACGTTTCCGCAGCTGCAGTTTTAGAACCGACAGGTACTCGTGCGTCTTCTGGAGTTCAGCTGTCTTCTCAAGATTTTCGCTGCTATGTCTTGGCGAAGAAAAACGTCACTAACCATTCCAGCCTCCTGCAATGTCGAAAGTTATTTTCTGAACGATCTGACGTGGACACGCAAGTCATGCGGCTTTAATAAAATCCAAATCGTGATGCATGAGGCCCTCAATCATTCTCCTCGCTCAGAGATACCAAATGGAGCCTTTATGAACGTGATGGGTGCAGCAAAGCAAGCCTCAATGATGATCACCTCCGCACTCAGTTTCTTGCCATGGTCCGGATTATGGAAATCTGTGAGACTTCCTGAAGTTGACCGAAGCGTTTGACTTCAGACATTGCTTGGCACCTGATAAAACTTGTCAGAAATGCGAGAAATATTTGTTACACTTTTCACTCTCTTGAGCCCAGTGACGTTTCTGTGTCAAACAGAGTGGCATCATACAGGAACGACAGTGACAAAACCTTTTTCCTGTGGACATCAGACTTGTACCTCGTAAGAATGGACAACTGCTGCTGTCCTCTGAGATGGTCTGTGTGCTGGAATAAATGCTTGTGTTGTGGTCTTTTCTTTGCTCACGAAAGCAGCTCGACGGCTGTTCTGCACACAGAAACCTTGTGTGGATTTATCAGGAAGAAACAGCTAATGCCGATCAGATAAGGCGACTGAAATTGAATCAATTTCCAATAGCACCATGTAGATGGAGGTCATTTCCTGCATTCAGCATCTTACAGTGGAATTGAATTGTGACGCGCAGGCTGCAGGCCGCGCCGCAGCCCCACCGCGGACACGCTCCCTCCGGTTGACATGATGTCAGTGGATCTGAGTTGTACCTGCAATCATGCACAGGGAGCCCACGCTTCCCGCGGTGATCTACGAGGGTGCCTGCTTGGCTGGTTGTTTGTCGCAGGCAGCCTGCAGACAGGGTTCAGCTTTCAGAAACGAATTTACCTGGCTGTTGAGCAGACCTTTGCACACAGAGGTTCTTCTTTTCGAGGACTTCCGTCATCGCGGGTCTTATCATGGAGCGAAGTCACAATGCAAGTGGATGGTTTTGCCATGTGTGTCTCAGTACCGGAATAGTTTGAAATTTTTCTTTTTGTGATGTACGTTTCGATGTAGTGGGTAAGCAATGAATTGACCAAAATTGTCTCTGTGTTCGTTGCTTTGTTTTCTTCCTGTTCTGTAAATCTGTCACTTGTCGAACGAGGTCTCGTCGTGAAAGTTGGGGAAATAAACTCAAGTTTGGCTGGTGAATTAAGGTCAAGCCTCTTCAATCTGGATCAATTTTCGCGCAGAGCTTATTGAGTGGGATTAAGTGGATACTTAGATCAAAGCCTCGTGTGGAGTGTCACCTATTCTCAGCCTCTGAGAGTGACGATCCGTCTGATGAGAATCTTCCACGCACATCTTTTTGTCGTGTGGTTCAACCGAGCTGAAGCCTGATCACATCAGCGCGTCGCTTCTTGCTCAGTTGTGGCAAAAACTCCAAAATACATCACTTCAATAAACGACACCTACCTTCCAGCAGCCTCGTGGTGCTTTCTCGCAACGAAACAAAACCTTATTTTCAGATGCGCCGTTTTGGCAGACAAATTGAAATATCCTGCGATGTTCGGTGGGCAATATTGTTAAAATCAGTGTCTTGTTGCTCTGGGGCACGAAGAAGGAACACAGCTGAAAGCTGCGTGAGAACGTCTGGATGCCAAAAGTAAATATCAAACAACCGTTGTGCTCAACTTTCTCGCAGAAGGGAAAATGTCGCCCGTGGTTACCGATGCACTTTGATTTTCCGTGGTTTCTTCATAATCAAAGGTTGTGGAGGATCAGCTTTCTTCGCCTCTTGTATCGCATTCCAGCAGGGAACATCACAATGGCATTACTCGCAGGAGCTGACAGAAGGGAGGACCCGGCAGCCAGCAAACTCATGTTCCGCAGCTCGTGATGGATTGACATGTTACATCAGTGTCAGAGGAGATCAAATTCATCAAGCATTGAAATTGGGAGAGAGTAACTTAAACATCATCCCATTTACATAATTGCCCAGCCACACACACGCTGGACCTAACAATAACCGTGGAGGATTCCCCTGAAGCGATTGGTTTTCTTTCTGTCGTCCACTTGATATGCGTAAGGGCTGGAGGCAGCAAAGCAGGGAAAGGTGCAGCGCAACTTCACAACCAGACCGCTTTGGTATTCATTTCACAAATCAAACTCATTGCCATAATTTCTTTCTGAGTGGACACAGAATGCAAAAGAACAGTGTGATGCTGTGCAGAATGCAGACTCAAATTGACAAATTTCTGCAAGTCAGTAGTTGAATCGCTGAACAGTTTTACGTTTGGACAATTTGTAAGATGAAGCGCGGCATGCTTCAGTGTAGACTTGGGGTGGTTCCCTTCACTGGATCCGTGTCTATCGGAACCGACTTTGGGGCACTTGAGTGACAACGAAGAAAAGGAGTTAAATCAATGACGCAGACCCAGCGCTGACTGCGCCTTTGAGCATGCAAATCCAAAATTGGCGAACAACCTACCAGCCGTGGCTCCTGCTGGAACCTACGTCAGAGGCTCGTGGCAGGTAGAGTGGCTGCAGAGGATCACAGTTTCCTGCGGCAATCATCCTTCAGACCGACTCGGCTGCGATTGAGCGGCGCGGCTCCTCTCGGCTTTGTTGAGGGGTTGTCTTGAGCAAGTCGCAAAGAAGCGGTCATTTTCCTGTCCATGCCTATCGTGAAGTGGATTTGGGCTTTGCGTGAACAAAACAGGTCTGAATTCTCAACTCAGGCGGAATAAAAAACAGCCACTAAACCTCAGCAGACACACACGCCAGCACACACACACACACACACACACACGCACACACACAGAGAGAAAGAGAGAGAGAGAGAGAGAGAGAGACAGAGAGAGAGACTGCATTTCAGGCGCATCCCAATCGCATGTCCTTCACACTCGTGCAGCATCCAGGCGGCTGCGGGCAGGTGAGGTGCACTCCAACTGCGTTTTGTCAATGTGCTATGAAAACAGATTCTATATCTTCGTACTTTTCTGCAAAGGACAAATGTGCGTTTGACACTCATGCACCCAACCAAACTCTCGGCAAATCAATTGTGCGTTTGCTGCAGTCAGAAAGCTTGCCCACAAATTCAGACTTGAATTGTTTCGTGAACTTCGAATGTTTCGTCATTTGTTGTATTTGAAAGCTTCGGTCTTCTGGTCACAAACATTTTGGTCTCCTTGTTGTGATGTTTCAACATCATACAACATGATACTGTTGGTTTCAATGGTTCTTTCCGCCGAAAGGTTTTTTGCAGTGGAACTCGCAAAGAAACTGTCCCAACAAAATGGAAATTAGACGCTTTCGACACCCCAGTTCCATCAAATTGAAAAAAAACTAATCTATTTTTCGTTCTGATTTCCCAATAAATCAGAAAAAATGGTGTCAGTGCTTCGTCAATCCAACTCAAAGGTAATCTGCGTTTTATGAAGCGAACAGAACGGAACAACGCGGCTGCTGAACATTGCTGCACGAGGGGAGCTGCGGCGGAGCTGCGCACAGCGAGCGATGCGAGTCACATTGGAGACGGCCGCGAGAAAGGCTGCGCCGGAAACGATACACCGCCACAGGGAGGAACCTAAGCCGATTACGCTTCGATACACACAGCTCTGTTTGAGTTTCGGCCACCTGAACTTCATGTTCCTCGCATTGATTCAAGCCTTCCCAATTTCTGTTTGGCCTGCAGTTCTCCAATTGCTCTCCAAAGTGTGACGAGGAAGAACTTAGACGTTCAAGCTAAGAAACAGAGGACATGTTGGACCATTTCGTTGGTGAAGACTTTCATTGCAGAGTAATCCACATGGATTTTGTTCAACTGACCACCGAAGTCTTTCCGAGCCCCTCATAAGCGCTGCTTCCGAAGAGCGACTTTGCTCACAAAAGGTACTGACGCTCTGTTTGAAAAAGTTTCAAATGTCGCTTCAGCTTTTTCCCTTCACATGAGGTCAACGAGCCAATTACCTCGTGACACATCTGACAGGTTGGATGGCAGAAAGAAAAGCTGGTAAATTGCAGCAAAAAAGTTGTACATGATGTTTATGTGATTCAAATTAGTAGGTTAAGCTGCAATTTTGAAGCAATCAGTGCAAGGAAGCCCAACATGGGAAATTATTTGAAAGCGCAACACAGGATGGCCACTGATGCAATAGAAAAGCTGCTGATTCTAATTTGGTTTTCCTTTTCTGGCGCCTTTGAATTCTACCTTTTCTGTCAGCCGGTGCGGAGACCTGAATGAAGAGCGGCCTGCTCTCTGAAAGACATCATTCGAGCGGAGCAGAGGCTTTCATTGCCGGCCAAGCAGTTTAAAGCGCCCTGAAGTTTCCTTCACGTAACATTTTAGAATCGTTCTCTTGTGTGTTTGTGCTGAGCCAAGATCAGCCAATTCGTGCAGCATGTCTTGAACGAGAAAGTGGACAGGATAAATCTCTTCGTTGGAGACGACGACAATTGAATCGAGCATTTCTACCGAAAAAGAAGAACCACGACATCAGATTTGTTCGTCCTTTCGGTGAAAACCCCGTTGTCCTGCCTCCAGTGGTGCTGCGTCCCAGAATCTCATTTCTCCCAATATGCCCAGAGCACTTAGTGGGCGAGCAGGAGCAGCATGAAATCGAAAAGGAGACAGTCAGATGCTCAACACATTGAGCGCCGTTGCCGGCGTTATGTATGTTGCTGTCGCTACAGCGGATAAGGGATTCAGCCAAGGACTTAGCGAACAGCAATAAAGCGCAGCAATAATCCTTGATTTTCCAATTCATTAGGCCTGTATTGAATGCCGCCCAAATACTTCCTCTTATGTTATCAGAAAAATGATCCACATTAGACGTAATTGAATAGCTAAAAGTTAGCCTGACGTGGGAGGGAAACACTTGAAGCATGTGTCGATCTGTGAGCAGATACGATTGGCTTCCCATCCGTCAAGATTGAAAAGTCCCGTCAACCTCCACACAGTCTGCTTGGGCTTTCAACGCGTTGTGCTTCCCAGATGTGTGTGTGTGTGTGTGTGTGTGTGTGTGTGTGTGTGTGTGTGTGTGTGTGTGTGCGTGCGTATGTGCAATGTAGCGGGGCTGCTTTTGAGTGAAGACTCAAACCATTTTTCCTTCTGGTTCGCGTTGTTCTGAGCACACTGGGATCACAAAAACAACAACAACAACAACAACAACAACAACAATCAGGACCACAGACGTCACAGAAAGTTTCCCGGAGGAACTTGGTTGCAAAAGAACATTGAAAGAAAATACATTTCCTGTTTGCTTGCAGAAGAACATCAAAATGACTATTGCACGAGAACAATAATGTGCTGGCATGTCTGACCGAACCGGAAACGAGGAAACAACGTGTGCCCATCAGACATCCACGGACCGAAGAACCTCCAGCATCAATTCTTGGGATCAGAATGATAAATGATTGTTGTAACACTATTTGCCAATAAATTGAAATCGACCAACTTTACACCCCCGCCCATAAATTTTGCCGAGTCCCACTTATTAGTAGCTGGAAACCAATTTCATGTTTATTCACCCAGAAGTCGGCATCGCTTCTTATTCCCATTTTTATCCGTTCCTGGGAGCTGCCACAACGTGTGTCCATCACGATACGCAGCATGTACACGCTCCACTGCTTTCCTGCTTTGGTTTCATTCACAAACAAGACCCTTGACCCCAAGCTGGACAACAACCACTTCCGTCATGAAAACCGGAAGTTTGTTTTGAAGCACGAAGAGAGACTCGACCAGCGACACCCAAGACTCACGATAAAGAATCAGCGTCTGTCCCTTGTTTTCCTTCTTTCCTTGTCAACATTTTCAAACTTGGCCCACTCAATCAAATCTTGGAGCATTTTGCGTGACACGACGGTTTCGTTCGACCTGCGCATCAAAACAACAAGACACGTTCACCTGCGTGGATCAAGACATTTATGACACTCTCAGAGGCTCATTTGATCACATGACGAAATTCTTTTGCAAGGTAACACAAAAAGTCGTGCGTCCTTTGAACAGCTGCTCGACTCAGCGGTCTTGTGACGAACACTGACGACATTTCACAAATGTGATGAACGAGCCTCGAATCAAAGCAACGAAACCATTCTGGGGAAAGGTTTCAGTCGTAACTCAGAGAAGCAGTCTCTCTCATTTGGAAGGCGTTGAAATATTCAAGACTTGAAGCCAGGAAGTCATCTTTCTACTTCCTTCGTGTTCCCTGCGCCTGGTTTTGACATTATCAGACGATTCCGTTCACTGCTGCACTTTTCACGTCACTTGGACTTCGGTTTTGTTGCTCAAGAAGAAGCCGTCAAAAAGATGTGAAAAGGGGGAGAAAACTGTTCAACAAAAACGAGGAAGCGTGTCAGCAAAAGACACACGTGGGGGGTTGTCAATCAAGTTTTTGCCCATCTGCGGACAAGTGGAGACACGGATGAGCAGAAACCTTGACTGACAGCTCTCATAGCTCGCACGACGTACAGAGGACGCAAAATACAGCGTGGTCAAGTTTGCCCAGCTGTTTGCAGTCGCTGTGTGCGTCTCGACGTGCCGTAGCCTCACCAGGAAAAAAGCGACATTCGTCAAATCCCTCCTGGATTTGGACTCAATCTGATTGTGACGCAATAGATCAACCCATCACGAGCTGCGGAACATGAGTTTGCTGGCTGCCGGGCCCTCCCTTCTGTCAGCTCCTGCGAGTAATGCCATTGTGACAGCCGCTTATGAAGCGTGGCAGGAGACAAAAAGCAATATGAGCGAGTTTCGAATGACCAAATGCCAGTCTTGTGCCGGAAGGCAGCGAAAAGATTTTCCACTGGAACTTGGACATGAAATCCCGGAAGATAATTTCTTCTTTCAGCCCGAAAGTGTGTGTTCTCGTTTGTCCTGTCTTTTTGGAGTCTTTGCGCAGCATTCCTGTTTGGCGCATTTTGAGCAGGGATGACAACAATCATGGTTCAGTCCTGTTTTGCTGCGAGCAACTGAAGTTCAACTCAACGCGAAATGCGTTTCCAACCTTCGCTCACTGAATGATGCGTGCGGAGGCGCCTTTTGCAAAAACATAACTCTTTGATGTTGGATCACAGGTTCTGGAGAAAAATTCAACACATTGGCGCGTTGCGAAGCTGTTCGCGTGACGCGCTTCGCTTCTGCGATTCAGCGATTTGGGAGAATCAGAACCCTGCGGCACCGCACACCTCAAGTCAGAGCCTGGTAACGGCTCGAGAAGTCTGTTTGCCCCTGCAGAGCCACGTCTGACGTCACACTGAACCAAACTGTGTGTCCCCTGTGTTCGGCCTGGGATAGATGTACCTCTCAGCTCCTCCAGAGCTGCAATCTGGAAGATTTGCCTTGTCTCAGACAGTTCGGGTGTAGCTTCAGGAGTCCAGTCGCCAGACGTGCATTTTCTGCTTCAAGCTGGTTTGTAGAACAAAAGAGAGTTGGGAGCCATGGCTCTGGAGCCACCTGTCAACAACATTGTGTCGGGAGCGCCGTCTGCGTGTGGAGCGCCTCGGAGGGATGCGAGATGCGAGACTGCGGGCGGCGCGAGGCCACGAGACGAGTCGGTGGTGCTCAACACAGTCTCACTGAATCTCTGAGAATCCAAGCGAACCGCGCTACTGCCCCAAGATGACGGTCGCTGAGACCTGCTTCTCGCGCGTTCGCTTCAGACCCCCAAGTCAATCCTCGTTTCGTAACTGACCTGCCGGTACTTTTCAGTGTTGAGTACGAGTCAGACACCCGTTTTCATTGTGTTTGTTATATGTCCAAAACAAATTCACACGCACACACTCAATGCTTGCATGGGATTATCAATTTTGTTTGTCTGCAAAGAAGAGATTCAACGCCTGCACTCGGTAATTCCTTGTGTGGTTCAGGTGGAGGTTTTGGGTCTGTCTATCGAACTGTCACATACATTAACCTTTCTTCAAAAGAAAGTGAGGTCGTTCCGAAATCACTTCTTTTTGAAGCATCGATATCCCAACCTTTCTTCATTAGGGTGCCTCAAGTCTGTCATACGTTTTTCCTCGTCGATCCGTTACTTATCTACGGGCAGGAAGGCCCGGCTGCTAATTGCATCAAGTTAACCCAGGAAGTGCAGCAACCTCCGTTTCATCTGGTTCCGTGGCACAACAGTTGAGAATTATGAAATTATAGTGGGCATTTCAGTAACATGGGAACTCCGAATGACGACACAGAAAGGTAGGAACATATTCTTTGTTCTTTGGTTCGAAAAGAGATATTTCTGCAGAGTTCCGATTTGGAACCAGAACTTTGAACGAGGGTTCGGCCTTTCTGTTGCATCTCACGAACATTTGTGGTCCAAAAGTCTGAAATCCAGCTGAGAAAACTGGAGCTGAACTTGTATAAAGTCTGTCTGCCATTTGCTCTTCGCAACGCATGCGGACGAAAAGGTGTTCAGTGAACCTGGAGAACAAGGGACCGAACTTTCAAAACGGTGGCACATTGTTTTTGTCGAACCAGCTTGGTGGCTGTACTGATTCACAAGCCTTTCGCGTGGTGGACTCTGTCGGAAACCTGACTGCAGGATCGTAGTAACATCCACACCCTTCGAAAATCCTCAATGTAGACCAGCTGGGTTCAAAATCAGGTTCGTTTGATATTTTGCGTGTTTTGCACTATTTCCTGTGTGCGAATTGTCGCTGTCCATTCTTGCCAGGCCTTCGTTCATACAGACCCTACCCGCCATTTGGATTGAAAAAGAATGCCTGCCACACTCGTGTGTGTGTTGCAGATGTTGAGGTGTGAGCACCTGGGTGCGAACACCGACTCCTCAGGCCACCTGCGTGTTGTGGAGTTTGCTGTGCCGAGAGTTCCCTGGTTCGGTGCCAGATGTTCCACAGAAACTTAGTTTTCCTGGCATGTACCTGTAGTTCACGGAGCCCTGCACGCTCACATCTCGAGATCAAATTCTCAATGCTGCACCAGTGGGTCTGGCCTCAACGGGACCATGGAATTGACCAAACATGGATTCCCGTTCTTTCGAAACCCATCTTCATGGCATCTTACTTTTGTGCCTTTGTTTCTGTTTCGTGCAGCAGCACAACTACGAGTATGGCAGCACAATTGTTGTGATACGAACACAGGTTTTGCACAAGATTTCAGACAATACAAACAGGTGTTGAGCTTCATGGATATGGGCACAGTCACGGCCAGCTGTGATGGTTCTGACAGGAGGCGCTTTGTGGAGAACAGTGAGCTGGATCGGGGCGACCGGTGACGCTGGAGCTGAGAAAACTTGTGGTGTGCAACGCTGTGTCAAGCCCTTTCCTCACAGAAATTGTGTGCCTATCACACAGCCTTGCAGCCCAAGGTGAAGGCAGGACCACATGCTGGTGTGTTCTTCAGAGTACCAACTCTGTGCTTGGGAGTGGCAGTGTACACATCTGGAGCCCAGCTTCACGCTGGCTCGTGGTCAATGGAGAAGAGTGGTGACTTTGTGGTTGCGGTCGCTCCACGGGGTAAATGCATGCAGCCATGCAATTGAGTTTTCTTCCTCAGGAGTCAGAAATCTGTTCTCAAAAGTGCTCAGATTCTCAGAGGAGTCGGAGTCTTGACCATGTGTGGCAAGTCCTCATTTCCTGGGAGACACGTGCGCCATGCATGGATCCAGGCGCTGAATCTGTTGCCGGAGCTTTGCGAGGTTTTGCGCCAGGGATTTGCACTACAATTTGTGGTTCCGTGCCTGGGATACTGGGGACCATCATATTTTTTTTACGGGAATCAGGTTCTGGATGCGCATCAAGCAATCCAATGAGGGAAATTGAAGGGCAGTACTGACTGTGCCTGTGCTCAGCCCACTTGTCTGTTCGTTTTTTGAACCACAGGACTCAAAGCACATTCACTTGTACTTCTGCACAACTAAGGTAGGGATCCTCATACTTGACCGTCGTATTTCTGTCCTGTTCAGTATCACTACAATAGATTGGGATCCTGACCATGGGGAAGGTACGCAGAGCTGAAGCTGCTCCACGACTCAATCATGTCGGACTTCAGTAGTCACCAGGCAACATGTGAATCCTGCAACACCCACACCAGGTGGCACTGCTGGGAACATGAGATCCCTTGTCCATGATGGGCATTCACCAAATGCATCAGGTCATGTGGATCTTGAACCTTTACCCTTTGACTTTATGACTGTGGAACACTAAAGTCTGACCACAACACAAGAGAAACAAATCACTTCCTGCTGAACTGTTTTGCATGTTCTGTGCTTGTATTTAAACTATAAATTCTGCAGACATATAAAGGGAATGACGGGACTGATCAGGCTCAGCACCAAACCCAATCTGCACTGCATAAACGGGGATTTATGAGGGTTTTGTGTCGCAGAATTAGGGTTCGCTGCGGGTCGCGATTGATCGCACACACGGAAAATGGGTAGGAACAGCACTCGCACAGCTTCATTCGACAACTTGTCTGCTCCACACGCGACCTTCTGAAGGTGGTCACCAACAATGAAACAGAAAAGTTGATTTGACTGGACAAAGACGTCTGCCCCGTGCTTGTAAAGATTTCTGTGACTTTGGCAGCCGTTTTGACCAACATCAGAACTTCATACTCAAATGGTTGACCGCAGAGCTGTGTCCCCAGCTGTTCGCTGGAATCAGACACATGAAGAAGCCGTCAGAAACGGTGCTGAAGCTTTGGTACTTTTGCAAGAATTTCCAACGTGTTTGCGAGAAAGTGGGGAACAGAAACCTTTTTTTCGTCACACATGTCGTGCCTCTTCTTGACTTGGTTTTACGTGATGTACATCTGCCTCAGGTGGTTCATTTCCCATAAATGAGACGAGTCTATAAAAATGTGGCCAGCAGATAATATCGACTTGACCTTGCGTTAGTCTTTCCGACAGAAGCCTCTGCACACCTGCACAGAAAAGCGTACATTGCTCCGTGGATGAATACTTGACAAGAAGTATGTACTGCACAAGGCAACCAAAGTTTGATTCGGAGGAAGAAATAATTCAGGCGCATTGCAATGCTGAATGCTGCGCAGGGTTGACAGCCTCCAAGGAGTTCGAGCACCAACCTTCTTGACTGTGGAGTGGATGTTCACACTTGACTGAAACAAATTTTGGTTCGAAAACTTTCCAAACCAAACAACGCTCTTCCAACGTTTGGTGCACTTCTGGCACAAAGCTCGCCCACGTTTGCTGCTTCTGCGTCGGATCCATATTGTGTTTTCACGTGATTTGAACGGGACGCAGGTTGCTCTCTGTGAGCGTGTATCAAAAAAACTATGGCACTCGCTATGAGGTTCATTGGTCTATTTGTTGTGCTTTTGGTCCTCCCAAGATCATGTAAGGACAAAACAAGAGAAGCAGTGCTGAGGCAACTTTACCTTTTGAATACAGCTTTTTCTGGTTTTCCTTTCCTTTTGACCTTCAGCAAGGTAATGTAGCCAAGCTAATAAATATTCATGACTCTGCTCAAGGTGTACACTCTGTCAACCACAGACAAAATGCTATGTACACATGGGTGTCCATGGTACTGTATCTTGAAAGTGAGTAAGATTTGGTCTGGGGGTATTCTTTGACAATTTGCATCATATTGGGGGAAGGGCTTTCATGTGAAGTAGTGTTTTGTTTCTATGATGAAATTGTTGATTGGTTTCAATGTGGCTGAAATTGAGAGTTTGATTTTGGGGGTTTGGATAAAAATTGTATCCATCACTTTGTATGTAGTGTGGAAGAGAAAAATTTTACGTTCTATGAAGGGTATTGGAAAATTGTTTGCGCTTCTTGTTGGTGGCAGAGTGGAGTATCAAAATCAAACTTTGATATTTTAGTGAAAAAAATGGTTTCAGGAAGTGGCCTTTCAGCACTTGTTTTGTATATTTTTTGTGGCAAATTATAATTGACAAAGTACATAGGGAGACAATCATTTTGGTTTTTGGATCTCGCAAATTTGTGAAGGCAAGGTAGTGTGTGAGTATTTTCGGTTTTTGGATAAAAAGTGCCAGCATTTTGTCAATGGCCTGGCTCACTGCAAAGGAAAATCGAATTTTTTCACGCATGTTGCTGGTGTGAGGGGGCTGCAGGTGAACGTCGCGGGTTCAAGTCACCGCGAAGCCCGGAGCCGCATTTTTATTTCTCTTCCCTGAATCAGTGGAATTCTTCTTGTATACCCTGTCAAGAAATTTCGTCTTACTGCCTTTCTTTCTGAATCTTCGCAAAAACAGCACTGTCTCCGTTTCAACCTGCGCGAAACTTTCTGTTGCCCTCTTTTTGAGACACTGACAAAACCTTCAACAAACTTTTCTTTCTATCTTTGCCGTACACAACTGAGGGAAGAGCCACGCAATTGTGACCAAGGACGAGCTCAGGTGCAATTGTTCCGCATTTCGAATAGAAAACACAAGGTTTTTGGGTTGAAGGGAACTCGGCTTTCAGAACGCTCGCTGGTGAGGCGTTCACTGTAGGGGCGTCACCCAAGCAGGCACCTCGCACCATTTTTGACTGAACTGAAAAGCCTTTACCGTGTGTTTCGACCAGACAATCGCCTCCAAAACAAAACCGGCAGGTGAAAAAAGGTGTTTTCTTGGATTTGAGCCAGCTTTCGTTGACAGTTATCTTATCATTTAGATTTCCTTTTGTCCAAAGGTGAATCGAAGTTTATTTGAGCACAATATCAATAAAAAAACCAAGAGCAGTTGCATCGATTTTCCACGAAGTCTTTGATATATTTTTTCACCAAGGACATCATCTGATAAACCTGGTGATGTTGCTGCTCGTAGCGTATGTCTCCATACATTCTGTATTGATCGTTTAATATGAAAGCTATGATTTCTTTGATCATTGGAACAAGAAAAAAAGTATCAAATTTACAACCCAGTACGAATTCGTGTCTGTGTGAGGCTCTGCTCAAGACGAAATGGCAGTGCGTTCTTTCACAATCAGACCATGAACATTCAAGAGCACGCTTCCTTCGTCCTGGATTGGCAGCTTGAGTGATGGCACAAGAAAAGCGGTGTCTATGTCTTGACAGATCTCTCAACGCAGTGGTTTTGGGGCAAGGACGCCGAAAATTCGTGGTCGCACGAGTAACGCAATTGCAGTTTACAATGACGAATGATTTGGGAAGACAAATCAAGTGAAGCAGATGATCTGTGACGCACTCTTATTTGTGGTTACAAACAGCGCGAAGTTTGACATTGACATCTGAGTTGGGCAAAGACTTGGAAACAGCGCGCACCTGTATTGTCTGCATTCCTTCAACCTTTTTACAGCTTCGCAAAAATACTCATCAATTATTCTTCACATCAAAGTAACATCGTCTACACCGTAAGTCTCTCTTTGATGTGAAGAACAATTAGATAATGCTGCTGCCACAGCTCAACTGAGCACACAACAGCAGACATTTCCTGTGAGACGACACTTGAACAAGAATCCAGAAAAAGGCCAAATGTTGAGGTGCGTCTCTTTTTCCGTGAGTGTGTCTTGCACACGAGACAGTACGGCATTTCTTGGCACGCTGATTCGCGGACAGCGGTTGTGTTGGTTGTTATGGTTGAATGTGGTTGCATTCTGAATGCAGAACACTGAAACGATGCCTTTTCCCCTGGTCTTTTCCCTGAATTCGATTGAATCCCTTCCTTGCGTGTCGTGTGATGTTTTCCGTTCGATCAAATGAACATTCTGATTTCCTGAGCGCAACAGACTAGGAAAAACAATCCTGCCAGATTTGAAGGGCGTCCTGGTCCCGTTTGTTGGTTGTGCAGTCTGTGCTCACAGCACGAGGTAAGACCACCTCCAATTGATCAATGAATAAGCCTTGCTTTACTTTGTCAGTGCAACCTGCTTGGACCCAGGTTAAGAGTGAGGACAAAGCAGACAACATAATTATCCTGTCAATGGCAATCTGCAGCCAACACTGGGTTTGAGCTGCCGCGTTGTTGAGGTCCTTTCGTTTCGGTCGTTCTTGTTTTTGAGATGCCCAAAGCGCAGATACCCGCGAGCTTCAGCAAAACCTGACCAGAAGTTCTGTCGCGTTCCTTTTCAGCCCAGTGTCACGACAGATGAGAGACAGCTCCAATGGAGTGGCCCAAAACGGAAAAGTTGAGCAAAGTACTGGTGATACTGAACAAGATTCTACAAGCGACACTCTGTCCAAACTCAGAAGAGTTGAAAAATGTCCATGACCAAAATACGTACTTGGCCAATAGCGTGCCAACTGGCAAGGCAGGTGCCCAGCACCCGAAGTCAACGAACGTGTTTTTAGGTGATTTGAGGAGCTTGGTCCGATTTGTGAGCTTTTGGAAAAAGCGAGCGAAATCGGAGCAAGTGAAATCAAATCACCTACAGGCAGGGTCTTCCAAAAGTATGTCTACAGCAGTTTCATGTTCAAGATGAGGATTGATTTGGGATCTCTTGGGCTCTTTTGGTTCATTTTGGGTTGGGGATAATGCGCGAAGAAGGAATTTGTCAAATTTGCATTTTTGGGTTTCTGAGGTCAAAAAGGTCAAATTTGGAAGTATGGAAAAAATAGGGTGTGAATGTAGAAATGTCTCCATATCTCAGAAGGCACAAATATTTGGTGAAAGAAGTATATTGA